>Ga0247760_1000917_pt1 | contig 29986 bp, 31 predicted proteins | sample UWRJL171409R4_FD_179936 | JGI IMG/M metagenome (GOLD analysis project Ga0247760, IMG submission 179936) | Plant litter microbial communities from Arlington Agricultural Research Station in Wisconsin, United States - UWRJ-L171-409R-4 | ecosystem: Environmental > Terrestrial > Plant litter >... | reverse complement strand
TTTGGTGTTTTTTGGGGGGGGGGGGGGGTGCATCGCGTAAATGCACACCCAGGATGCAGGATGCAGACTCGGTAGGACAACTGGCACTGCGCAAGAACTCAACTGCAACCAGCCCCCGTCTCCTCCAATACCCACTACATACAGCCGACCGTATGCCGTTTTTCTGGTGTCTCCCGCCCGAAAGAGTAGCTATCTCGTTTTCCGTGGCGAGTTGTGTCATGTTGAAGGACCCTGGTGCGCCGGGCTACACCTGGCATCAGCAAAGTGTGTGTCTAGTGGGCGGAAGGCTCCCCAATCTGGTCCGAAGATGATGGCCTGTATAAGGTCCATCGTAGTTCAAACCACAAGCAAGGCAACGGTTTCCCCTGACGAGATGCAGATCTCCCCAGCCGCCCGACCCGCCAGCCTGCCTGAGAGCCTAACGGAAACACGCGCAAATAGCACCTGTCCTGCCGTTTGCGTGACGTGTCACTGCTTGACCGAGGCGTGCAGGAGAATTACGGCAACGTCGTTAACATAGCCTGAATCCTGGCCTGGCTGCAGGTTCTCGACCGACCCTTGGATAATATGAAGCGGAGCCTGGTATGATCCTGTGTGTTGAATAGTGCACTTCCCTGTCCCCTCCCTGGCAATATGGGTACGCGGTCCCCCCTTCGATGGTGCTGCCGGCCTAAGACACGCTAATAACAGCTGTCCTGTTGTTTGCGTGATGTGTAACTGTTTGACCGAGGCGTGCATGCTGTGGGCTGTTGTTGTGGAGTCCAAGCCGACATTGCCCGGTTGTCTCAAGGGTTTATACCCTTCCAGTCGCACTACCTTTCATCTTCCCAGTCCTCAGCAAACTTCTCCGTCAACAAGGCAACAGCAGGAAACCATCCTTTTACTCTGTTTTACCACTTGACACCTCGTTTTCCACCTCTAACTACCCGTTAGCAGAATGGAGCAACCTAACGAAATATCCCCCAAAGATTTTGTAGGCATTCTCAACGAAATTCACGAGGCCAACCCAGAGAACTGTAAATTGCCTGGCATGAAACCATTCCAGCTTTCACTCGAAGTGTTCCAAGAGCTTGGTGAGAAACCTCCATTTTAGGCCAACATGCTTATCTACTTACTAATGATAATGTGTTTAAATAGCTGAAACCCATTCTGGCTTATTCAAGGATGGTGTGATTTCCGCTATCTCGGGGGTTTTGCCAAAGTATTCGGAGCATCATGGTGGAGAGGCCATAGAACTCTACTACCAAGAGGCTTGGGTTCGGGACAAGGGATGGCACATCACTTCAATCCCATTATCTGTTTCGGCTGGGGGCATGGCCGCGATCTTGTTCGCTGTGGATCACGTCAGTTCGCAGGCTGCTGGCTTTGCTGGGACCATGGCAAGCATTGTGATAGTTTTGGCGGTTACTTCTTGGAAAAATAACACTTCCCGGGACAGAGCGTTTCGAAATGCTTCACGGTCAGGAATGTAATCCAAGGCCCTTCTGGTCTATCTTCTGGTTTAGGGGACTTTGGGCCATCTCGATGTGGTTGCTGGCATCTTTGGTGTCTGTTGTTACCACCACCAATCTAGGAATCTTCCACTTGCTCTGTAGACATTCATTTAGTTCTATTGATTACTTTCGAATGCCTGGGCTTCCCATGCGTTGCTGAGGTTGCGGATCGGTTGGGAGCTCGGTGAGGACGGCCATACTGCCCGAGATCTCGAGGAGCGTTGGATTTGATGGGTCCTCATAGAGCCCGACGGCCCGACGAGGGCCGGGTTGACCTTGTTCTCCGCGTGGGTTGTGAGACCTGCCGGCTGCGGGACCAGAAGAAGCGGGGGAACACGCAATAGCTTGCTGTCTGATTAATAAATCAACGTTATACGCAGGATTCAAGACATATTTGCCAGCGACGGTGGCCCGGGGAAGGTGGCAATATCCGACTCTGGTTCAGTCAGCTCACCCGCTGTCCTCTTCGGCCACCACGGCTTGCAGCTGAGAATATGAATCATACGGCCGTCGGAGAGGATTACCGACGCCCGCAGCTATTTCTCTTGCACACTGACTGAAACTGGCAGCAAGTGGACACGAGAGGATTACACGTGTGACACCCTAGGCCTTTTCCGAGTAAGAAACTCACCAAGAACCCACACTTCACGGCTAATTGCCCACGTTACGTTTTTATCTCCCGTCTGCCAAGTAATAATACGAGATCTCCTCTTCAAACTCCTCGGGGCTTGCCTCCATTCTCGCCGCCACTGTCGGCTCCGCCTACTGCCGACCCATGGTATCTCACTCCTCCACTTAATACAGCCCACGTAGCGTCCAATTGGCACATTTTCGATCCCGACCCCACTGCGGTCCGTCATTCTTGAGCCAGTGACTCACTCTGTTCTGGGTTGGTGACGTGGTAGAGGCCAAGAAAAGACCGGTGAAGTAATAAGCAGACGTAATGCAGAGCTGCAGGTGCCAATTTAGCTGTGTTGTTGGTTTGCGCCGCCTTGATTTACCTCCTTGTTCGTGCCATAGTCAGCGAAAGTAGCCACCCACACAACCAATGTAACACCAGGCTGCAGCCTTTTATAATACTATTGGTGGTTCTGCTTTTCGGCGTGTTCACGCCTGCAAGTGTGAGACTTTCACCAACAGGGGGTAGCAATTATAGCCGCCTAAGCCGCCCTGGAACACTAGTGGCTCCAGGGCCTGGCTGGCCCGAGGGCAGTTCGTTATTTGGGTATAAAAGTTCGGCTTCCGCAGGTTGTTTGGGGGAATCAAGGACCTTCTGACCAAAGAAGATTATTAGTTGAATTGAATGAACTGAACTACGCCTTTCCTCCTAAGCTCTGCAGCGCTCTCCATTCCACGCCTCAGGGCCTACCCCTTATACCGTGTCACACTCTCCCTGCACCTCCCAAAAAGAAGTCTAATCTTTTCTCCCATCATTTTCACCGCTACCTCCATGTCTCAGCAACAACGCCAATCCCTGCTCATCTTGCCGGCGGAGGTGATCATTATAATTATTGATTGTCTCCCGCTTCAATATATGGGATGCCTCGCAGCCACCTGCAAGACTCTCTACTTCTTCGCCGACCTACGGTCCAGATTGTATACAGTAAGTGGCACCACCAATCTTGCGCTGTGGGATCAGAATGCTCAACGTTTGTGCCATCTTCAGAAATCGGAAGGCGGCTTCGAGCTGCTGCGTCCTCGTCCTCCCCTTGATAGGGGCAAAAAGGCACCCAGCCAAGCTCTCATCCCCTCAGTCGAGTCGGTTATTACACGCCTCAACACAATTATAGGCGGCCAGGGAGGTCTAATAAGATACGATGACGGCAGGTTGTTTAGGAACCACCGGCAATACGAAAACGGTATTTTCTCCTTTCAAATCCAGTGCTGGAAAAGGCCAACACCGCCAAAATCACGACCAGAAGGACAATCTCTACTTATTGTCGTCCGAATTAGCGACAAGGAGGAGGTTCAAGACGTGCCCTCGATCCCTCCCTTGAAGTCGGGGATAGCACCTTCCTGTCTCGGACTTGGACTTACGGTCATGCCTTATGAGCTTTGGATTCCCAACGCATTGTCTGTTATAGGCGAGAGTGTGTATATGGTCTGGGTCTTTCCGCAAACGCGCTACACAAGCTATTGCAACAAAGAGCCCACTTATTACATCGTGGAGTTTTCGTCACCCAGCTCCGGGAAGCTCCCACGTGCTGCAAAGTGTATGCCCCTAGCGCCATTGGATCAGTTGGATAAGTTACTTGGTATTGAGGCATCTTTCAGAGGGTCCTACGCACGCATGAAGGAAGTGTTCTACGAAAACTTCGAGATTGAAATTGTTCACAACCCGTCAAATAACGAGATGATGCTGGAATACTGTGGTTCTTACTATGGGTTCCCATACCGGATGTACACACCTCTGGTGTTTCAGCGGAGTAATCTTGGGTTTGATCTTGAGCAGTGCCTCCAAGGGGGTAAACACCCATGTGACTGGGGATGGGCGAAACCCGAGCAGCAGAAGTATCATCTTGAGGTTGCCAAAGTGCCCGTCAGGCGCTCAGTCACCCCTGACCCTTGGAGAGGGTGGGGTTTTGATAGTTGACCAATGATAACTGCTGGTTTCAAGTGTTCAGTGCTGATAAGTCCAACTCTATTCTGCCTTACCCCCCTTGTGACTCCTGTGATCACTAGATACTTAAATATAGCTCGTCAGTTCCGCAACCGCCTCACCGGCATCGTCACCAAGGTGACGAAAGACAGGGTGATGGCCCAGGTCGAACTGCAGGCCGGTCCGTTCCACATCGTCTCGCTGATGAGCCGCAAGGCCGCCAACAAACTCAGTCTCAAACCGGGTTCGCTCGCCTCCGCGAGCGTCAAACCCACCACCGTCGTCGTCGAACTTCCCGAACACTGAGCACTCGAAGGAACCAATTGAAGAAGATCACCCTTGTCACGCTGACCGCAATCACGCTCACCCTGGCCGGCTGTGCCTCCACGCCCAAGCCCGCCGCCGAATCATCCACGGCCGCCGACACCCTCAAAGGCTCGATCACCGTCTTCGCAACAGCGTCACTAAAGGCTGCCTTCACCAACCTCACGGCGCAGTTTGAAGAGGAGCACCCCGGAACGACGGTTGAGTTTAGCTTCGCTGGCTCCTCCAACCTCGTGACGTAGATCACTAAGGGCGCCCCCGCCGACGTCTTCACTTCGGCTGACACATAGAATATGACGAAGGTGGCGGATGCAGCACTGAACGAGGGTGACCCGGTTAACTCCGCGACTAACGTTCTTAAGATCGCCGTTCCACCTAGAAACCAGCCAGTATCGAGAACTTCGCCAACCTGGCAGGCTCCGACATCAAGCTCGTCATCTGTGCGCTAGCCGTGCCGTGCGGTGCCGCAACCGTCATAGTTAAGACCGCCTCGGGCATCAACCTCACCCCCGTAAGTGAAGAGTCCGCCGTGACCGACGTGCTTGGGTGAAGCCAACGCCGGCGACACGGTTAAGGGCGAGGATCGGGCCAACAATCAGCAGGTCGTCGGCGCCGGCGAGAGCCATACCGAGGATCACGACGTTACTAGTCATGTTGCTAGTGAAGACGCGGTCGAGGCTAAGGTAACCGACCGCATCAATAACGCCGGTCGAGAACTTAGGGCGAGCATCAACCTGAGGTGGAGTCCGGCAGGGTGTACTTGCAGTCGCTTCTTCATATCTCCCCGTAAGAGCGTCCTCAGAGAGTCGCTAGGGTTTTGACAATACCGAGACTCAAGTATCGAGCAGATTACGAGGGCCATTTGTCGCACGCACTCCAACCGGGCGAGGGACACATCCCGGGCGAATTCCCTCAGGGCGACGACAGCATCGGCACCATGCCACGGGTCACCGGCGGCAAGCATACGGTACGCTTCCAGCTCGCGCCGTTCCTCGGCATCATAAGCGTCGCGGCCGAGGCTGCGTTCGGCATGCTCGTCAGTCCATTAACTCAGACCACACAGTTCCTTATTCCCACCGGCATAAGCCTCGATCTCAACGAAGCCGTGCAGAACTGCGTGCGCGCCGCGATCGCACTACTGCAGGCCCGCTTCGGTATAGATGCCGCCCACACCTACGCCTACCTGAGCGCTACCACCGATCTCGCAGGTGGTCAACCTTGTGAAGGGTGTAGACGTGCGTATCCGGGTGGCAGACTTCAAATAAGCGCAAGCTTCGAAATGAGCACTGAAGTTCTTATTAACCTTCTTAAAGCCTTCTGGCAGTACAAGACCGCGCTGATCGCTAACAACCTCACCTCGCCCAGCTATTCACCCCCAGCCCTGAAACGCTACGAGTAACGCAGGCGGCATCCTAATCGGGCACAACGCGATCAGTGGGTTCCGTAAGGGACGCAGTGAGGCCCCAAAGCCACAATCGTCGACGTCATCGTACGGGAGATCGATACGGATACCGCGAATAGTCATCGCGGTCACAACTCCCATCAGCGGAGGGCGCAGGCAGCAGACCCAGCTCTGGCGGTGCCATGACGGTAACTGGAGGGTGGAGGTCACACACGTGAGCCTACCCGCTCCCACCGTAAACACGACGGTATGGCAGGTCATCAGCACACCACTCGTCGCAGGCGCCAACACCCCAGAACTCACTCACAAAACGGTCGCCGTGAAAGACCTATCAAGGTCATCAGATTCGCAGTGGGCGGGGGAGTACCCAGCTATCTCACCAAAGCAACGCCCGCAAACACCACACCCGCAGTCGCAGCCCTGTTCGCGAGCAGCGCAAATGTCACCAGCATTGCACAGACCGACATGTTCGCCTACAGTATCGCCAGGAAGAACTCGCACTACGGAAACCCGAACGGCGCCGTCATCAGCGCAATTCCCAGCGGATCGTCAAGCGGACCCACATCGGCAGTCGCCCCCAGCCAGGTCATAATCAGGCTCGGCATCAACACCGGCAGTTCACTGTGCGTGCCCGCTTCGTACCAGGGCTTCTGGGATCTGCGCACAACCCACAGCGCGTTAAGCGTCGACGGGTTGTTACCACTCACGCCCAGCTTCGACACGGTCAGCTGGCTCACCCGCAAGGCGTGGCTAATACGCGCCATGGCAACCACGTCGCTTAACCTCGGGCGGTACTGCCCCCAACAAACCGTTTCGCCGTGTCATCCGCCCTCACCGCCCAAGCACAACCCAGCGTGCGGTCGGCCTTCAACACAGCCGTCTCAAGACTCGGCAACACAGGGCTCGTCGACGATCTGGTCGACCTCAACTAAGGCGACATCGACGCGCTGTTCAAGACATTCCGCACGGTACAGGGCGTCGAAGCGTGGGCAACCCACGGCGCGTGGATCGACGCGCAAGGGCCGGCAAGGCCGCCTCCGCCGCTCTTATCGCGAGATGCCCGAGGAGTCGGCAATATAGGATGAGGCTTGAGTCGGTGGTGGATTGGAGGAGGTTGTAGGATGTCGGTAATGTTCATCCAAGGTGGTCACCTGAATACGAGGGCGCGGCCTAGTAGAAACACCATCTCTGGGAAGGAATGGCGTGCCTTGGCTGTGTCATGTTGGAGCAGCGAGGAGTCCGAGAGGGGAAGGGTCTTGGCGAGTCGCCGACCTTGACGACGATGTGTCGATAACTTCTGTACGACATCCGCGGGTTTGCGTTTCTTCTCAGTCGACTTTTTTGGCTGTGAAAATGTCTTGGGAGCGATCTTTATCTCATTGCGATGTGTCGCAGACGTGTACTGAGCCTCATCCTCAGCCAGGAAACCCTGAGTTGGCTGAGACGCCCACAGCGGGTTCTAGCCATGTTGACCATACTGCTCGTCCTGGGCAGGCTAGGGACTGTGACCGAATTGACCTGGAGCAGGACTGAACTCAATGCTGGGAAAAGGCTCAGCGGCAGGGCGTGAACTTGGCTAAGGGGTCCCCTAGACTGACTGGGACATGCTGCAACGGATGTCTTTCTTGATCGATTCGTAAAGATCCGCTGGGATCTCATATACGCCAGTCGCACCCTCGACAACCCGCTTCACCTAGGTCGATGGCTGAGAGATCGGCTGAGAGAATGGATTCTGAGAGAACGGGTTCGGGGGCAGCGGGGGGAGGGGGCGTTCGGACAAGCTGGCCTGAGATGACTTAGCGGCAAGCGGGCGAAAGAGCGGGGTAAAACCCGACGGTCAGGGACGACTGAGAGCTGCATTCCAGATGTCGATGCGCTTCGCCATGCGCAATGCTTTCACCTCCCAAGATTGTGCGGCAAGCCTGCCCCACGACTGTCGATGCATTCCTGTCGCGAATTGATCGCAACGAAATGGAAACGACCGGCTAAAACGACATGGAATTCGACATCGAATTAGACCCAATGCAGAGCATCGCCGCCCAACAGTTATTGGCCGTGAACGCCAATCAGCCGCTGCCAGTCAGCGAACTCGACATATGTGAGATCTTCAAACAACAGCTCAATCGCGCGTTTCTCTACGATTACGGCCAGAAACCGCTGGTATTCGGCAACAAAACCATTCGATAGTCCCGGAATCTTGCCTTCACCGACAGGTACGTGGCTTTTTCGTTGGTTTCGTGTTTGTTCGACCGCAACGCTTTGCGCCCTCTCCCCCCTCATTCCCATCGCTGCGCCCCCACTCTGTAGCGCAGCCCCCCGCGTACAGTACCCCCCAACCTGTGTTTGCACGGACCAGTGTCCAAGTCTCGACGCCCCGACACAGTCGGGACCCCCGCGCCCAACTTTGACGTCACCTCCGAGACTCCTCCGGCTTCGCTTGGGTGAGCTACGCCATTTGAGGCACTGCCACAAGACAATCTACGGCTGTGCGCAACGAACAGATCAATCTGCTCGTCAAGCTGGTTTCGCGCCATCTTGGGTTAGTCAGAAATCGCCTAAAATGGACGTGAAAATGAAGCAAAACGCTAAAACTGGTGCGAATGGCATCTGTCGCACAGTCGGCGCCGGCCTTTATCCATCAATAACCCCCACATTGTATCAGTTTTCGCCCTAAAACCTGGAATCCAGTGTATTTCGATAGGTTTCAACTTTCTAGCCCATTTGCGACGATTAAAATAACCCGCGTAACGTCGAGCTCGAGGGGCTTCTGTTCTGACAGTCGCACTGGCTGAACTTGATGTTCCCCGGGTTTTTCTTCATTCCAACACTTGTGTTTTTCTTTGCATCACGACAGCGTGTGAATGCGCGGCGATAAGATTCGGTGGATTTGTAGAGCTCGGTCCGTGCTTTCCAATGATATCTTTAGATCAATGAACATCGCAAAGCGCGGTTGGCCATTGATGAAACAACACCTCCGAGTCGACTTTCGCCAAGCCATTCTACAATTTATTCGCCTGTCTGTTGATGATACCCTCTTGGTGTTGTGGTTTCGTTGTCGCTTTGTCCCCTCTCATGTCACTCTGATTGCCCCGCTTCCAGACGAAGTACCATCCCCAGACGGTTCACGCTCACGGAGCCCAAGAACCCGAAGGAGAGCATCTACGTTGCGCAAGCATCGCAGGCGTCTTGGTCATTTGGACCACATCTTCGTGATGGAGCTGTCCAACGGCAACAGATATCTGTTTGCAGTGCTGATGCTGATGAAGGTCACAGCGTGGAAAGACGAGGTCTTCGATCTGCCTTACGTTGAGCCTGTTCGCCTTGTGATCGTCGGTTTGCCTGCTATTCGGCCGTCGCATCTCTACGTCGTCCGGCTCAAGGACCCCGGCGGCGACGGCGACGACAGCGCCAAGTCCGTTTGAGTGACATGGCAGGTGAAATGGCTCTGAGTTTGATAGACAAGGTTGGTCTGCACAGCAGTACTTCAGTCTTTACGCATGCTCAATTGAGACTCTTCCCTCTGCTCTCTCGCTTGCTGTCGTCGTGATATATATGTGTGCACTAGCATTTAGAACTCACCAACACGTCTTTTACACCCTTTACCCGCACGGCAATGCGTGAGTGCCGCCCATAACATACAGCTCCGGTTGGGAACTCCTAGGAACCCGGACCCGCTGTTCACGCTTCGAACTCTCCTCATGGTTACTTGTGTGATTCGCGCTGCCAACAGTTACTCTATATCAACAGTTTCCACCGTTCCCAACGGGGGTAACAGTTACTAGTATCTAACTCATTTTAACTCAACAATAGTACAACACTGATTTTATAGATCCCTAGGGGACTAGAATGTTGCTCTAGCATCTTACAGACAGCCTAGCACTTGTGCTGATTCCTGCGCCTGTCCTAATGAGTGAAATGTTGCGATCTGTGGACCCGAGGCGGAAATCCTCTGCTGGGGAGGCTCAGTTGAACGCGGCAGGGGTATATAGTAACTCCTGGGGAAGATGGCAAAGGCAAGCCCTGAGTAAGGCTTAAAATCTGGGCAGGGTCTTCCGCTAAGGTACTTAATTGCAAACGTAGATCTATCTTAGTTCCGCCCTCCTTTCTCGATAATATACTTAACGATACTGATGTTACAAAAATTTGGAAGTCAGTAGTTATAACTAAGAGTAGAACACACTCTTTTCCAACATTACACCTGACATCAGCGGTGAATGTAGCACTAGTTGGAACACCTTGACATAGTTCCCACTTAAACCAATCAGCTCTTGGTTTTGCACCTCTAACAGCGCTGCAACACTCCAACTGCGGCGACTAAGAAGACCATTTACCACAGCCCGGACTTTCTGAGGAAGGAGCCACATGCGGTACTTTAGCCTTTGAGCAGAAAGGAGCCGGCATCTCTCTAATTTGTGTAGTGATGATAGGGCCGCTTGGTTGGACTGTTGCTGTCCATCAGGATCCTCCAGTTCTTTCGGGTCGACCACCGGGATCCCGAGAACCTGGAGGCCAGTTCCGTGATACCTGATAGTCCAGGACTCGTAAAGTACCCTAAGTAAGAATGATTGTTAGCCTAAAGTGCGAACAAAGTCCATCAAACCTTGCCTACCTAGGTGTCATGCGGGGTTTCAAGTTCTCAAATGACTGCTCAGACTCAGCATCTGAATCTTCATTGTCGCTGTTCTTTTCATCATGGTATACGGTCTCGTTTGTGTAATTCATTGTGAGAAAGATGGAACGAAAAGTCCTGTTATTTTCTATTTCCACGAGAGAGGTTTTGAGACTTTATGTCTAAATCAGGTGTGAGTCCTGAAGCCTGGATTCTGCGTCATGCAGCCTAGCCGCCTTGTCACAGCCTGAAGCCAGGATCAGGGCGCACTTTTTCTCGCAGCGTAGAACAGGTTTCAAATAGATTTATAACAACTTATTAACATCATCATACTTACCTATAATAAATCAATGGTGTATGGAGTAATGTTGGCTGAATTAAGTCTCCAGGGACATGATTCTGTAGTGGTAAATCCTTAGAAGAAGCTTCTTTGCGGTGTGAGGCTTGATTCAACACCTAATATCCCATTCGTCTCTTTCAAACCTTAGAATGACTCTGGTGGAGTCTGAAATCCTGATTATTAAGCCAAGCTGACTGTGCAAGGCACTTCACGGAATGCAGAAATGTATCGATAAAAAACTTTAAATTTATCAAACTATCAAGCTTCTACGGTAGGAACACAAAAGACAATATTGGCTTATCCAGTTTTTTATCCTAGAGTACATAATAATTTAAGGTAGGTGCCCTGTGAATTACATGCGCCTCTTTTTCATTTCTCTGCGGTCCTCATTTTTGTCCTGGGGGACTTCGTGGTCATCCAAAATCGACCGTTTAGGAGCAGAGCTGGAATGAGCGTGCTCACGCAGGTACACCGACCATGGGTCGAAGACTTGCTGAGAGTCCAGGTTTGGAGTGGGACTTGATGGCTCGTAAATAGACTCCTCCTCCTCTGCATCCTGACTTCCGTCGCTCTGTTCATCTTCCTCCGACTCGCAGCCTCCCTCATCTTCCCCTGACTCACAGTCTCCCTCATCATCCCCTGGCTCACAATCTCCCTCATCATCCTCCACATACCTCACAGTCTCTAGGTCAGCCCATTGCTCAAACTCCACGCTCTGAATGGGGGAGTCCTCATAATCAGGCAAGTCGTTTCCGTTGTCGTATCCAACCGTCGTGATGCCGCTGTTAAGGGGCACGACAACTTGTCTCTCGATGCATGCTTGGATTCCGTTTACCCCTTGGAACGGGCCCAACAGGCCCATGTTTGATCTCTTGGGGATAACGGACAGGCAAGTGTGAAGCGCCCGCGAGAAGTCGGAAGGCCGAGCTTGCCAGCCGACTGCATTGAAGCGTTCCTTCTCAGTAATAACAGCAGCCCAGGCCTGCTGGGTTGACATAAGCTGTTGCTGAACCGCATAGAAGTAGTCTAATCCGTGACTGAGCTGTGCCTGACAGTCTGCTACTATAGTTGAGGCGTTGTCGTTCGATTGCCTTTCCATAAACGTCACTTCTTCTTCAAAAAGAAGGTACCTTCTAGGGCCGTTTGACGAATACGCATTTGCGCAGTTATTATTGTAGTTGAGAATCTCCTGTGCGGGATCCATATTGCTGGCGCTGGTGATTAATTGGCGGTTTTCAGATTGATGTTTAGATGCTTGGGCAACTTTGCAGCGGGTGCAGGCATTTAATGCAAGCTTCCCTTGCTATGCTTCCCGCCGAAAACCATAATAAAGGCTACAGGTTGCCGCAATCCGGGACGGTGGGCTACGCATTGTGTAAGCTTCCCTTGCCATGCTTCGCGCCGGAAACCATAAGAACGGCCGCAGTTTGCCGCAGTTCGGGATGGTGTGCTATCCACGGCCAGGGCGGGGGCTGCCTCGGTTTTAAAAGACGGCAGAAGTTGAGGCGAGGGTCAAACCATTCTAGGTGACTGCATCTATTTCTGCAAAGACATGACTGATTACCGTAAATGCGATCTCCCGAGCGATGTGGATCGCATGGACATTGACGATGAGAGGCTATCAGCCTCACCCCCACCTCGAGACAGAACGAGCGAGGAAATGGTACCACAACAGTCTAGTGCTGTTTGCTTGCCCCATTCGAATGTAATTAGTCCTGTTAATTCTCTGGCAACTACTCTTCTGAGGCAAAATGCCATACTCTTCTTCACAGTAAACAGTCAGAATGCTCATGCCTGCTGGGCGTCACTCTCCAAGGAGACCAGGCTCTCACCCAGCACAAACAGCTCTGATCCTGCTATTGTCACTAGCTTTCAGAGGCTAGATAATATCATAACGAGCAAAGAAAGTTCACTTATTATGTCTAGGTTTGCGTATGTTCGGCTGATGCAACTCTTCGATACTGTTGAGGAGATAATCAACTCCAGTAGGCAACAAGGCTTGATCCACCGGGCTGCTGGCTACCGAAATGCCAGCATTGCTCTGGATATCTATATGTCTACGCAGGAAGGTTATGCAAGTTCCGGTCATCGGCGCCAGCTGCTGGAGAGGAAGCGGACCGGGCGGCGATGGCGTCAGCTAGCCGGGCCCTCGCCGTTGTTTCTCCTGGTTTATTCAGATAAAACTGAACGAGTCGTGTGCGTCACCCTCACGTATCCCCCAATGAAAACATATGTTGACAAACAAAAAGGAAAAACTACTCATTATTCAGTGATAAGAAGCTGCAAGAGGTGGCTACATACATACAAGAACATGCGCCAGAAAGCCTGATCAAAAGCTGTGTTGACATGACAGATGATTAGTTGTTAGAAAGTGACAGCAGAGCTTGTAGTAGGGCTTTCGATGTGGTGCCGGTAACTGTAAGTTAACTGGGCCAACAATACAATGATTACCACAGCACTAAGTCTACGTCACTCATCACTTAGTTCTATATAGTATAGGCTTCATTGCCTGCGGCTGGTGCATACATATATCTAGTGAGCTTAATAATAATAATAAAACAATCACGAGTTCAACAAACGGTGACAAGCCAGCTGCACTCGCACTAAGAAGTTGGCTCCGGCATGCCAACACCAACCAGCGACCCCGGAACAGCCGCTGTAGTCCTCGACCCACCCTCACCAGCAGGTGTGGCTTGAGCTTCAGTTTGCGGAGCTTCAGTATGATACGACTGCTTTGTCCTTCTTACGAGCTCCATGTACTCTTGAATCCACTCGTTCAACTCGGAATCACTGTCAATCTCCCCTAAACTATTGGCTTGTGAGTCTGTCTCGTTACCCCTGAACTGTCGCGGCGCCGGCTGAGCCACCAGTGGTCCCGGGATACCAGGAAGCACTCCAAGGTATTCGGCCGGGATAACATTCTTTCCCTTTCCAAACCTAGAATCAACATCTTTCTGCGGGATCTCACTAAATGAATACGGCGGCTGATAAACACTATTTCCGTCGAGAATCATAACTGCCTTGAGCCTGGCAAGGGGTGGGTATTGCATACTGGTGGAGCAAAGCGCTGGTTAGCACTAATTACGCGCGTCCGTGTATGCGTGCAAATGCTCAGGACAGAGTGGACTTACTAATCATTGAGGTAGAGTGCAAGTTCAGGGTGTTGACCAGGCGCAAACTGGCCACCGGGTAGAAGTGGCGGCCCGTAGAACTCGTCCTCCTTTAGAAGCGCCCAGCCTGGGTTTTCTGGGGCCAGTTGCTCTGGCCAGCACTTGTTTTCTCTCAATCCGTCAAAATGTTTATCTTCAGGGAGACCATCCCAGTCCTTAAAAGTAAATATGGCGTGGGCCGTATTAACGGAGACTGTTGTGATGACGGCTTTTAGGGGGAGGGGGGTTTGTTATTAGCTGTGGATGTGGGAAAGGGGGCAAGTGAAGAAGTTATGCGTACTTGTGATACCATCCCGTCCCCTATTTATGTTGGAAACTGGATTTCCAATGGTCTTAACGTACTTCATATTAACGAAGGGCGCAGCCCCTTTGGTTGTCTTAGCGTTGTGGATTCCGCAAAAGTTTCTCCAGATCTGGCCGGCACCTTCGTTCTCATGCCACTCAAGAAAGCGGACTCGTTGGACCATGGGCGGGTTTTGTTTCAGAGCCTCCGCATCACCAGGCCAAAAGGCCGCTGGAGGCCATTCGTCACGGTCACAACCCTTGGTCGCCTGATTACCGTTTGAATTAGTTGGAAAGACGGTTCGGGGAACGAAGCCATTAGCCCACGGCCACCAGTGCTGAGCTGTTTGAGCCCGTACTGCGATGGCGGTATTACCCCAGCCGTCGGTAGCTGAACCTTTGAATCCGTTATTGTTAGCTCGGTCTCCGGTATTCTGCGTTTCGTGACAGGTCCAGCGGACCATATTGCGGTTAGTGGTATGGACTCTCATCACGGATCTAGATGCGACTTAGAATCTAATACTATGAAATTGTCCTCTAAAGGGGTCGGCTTACCGATAGTGATAGCAGGCCTGCGAGTACTTCTTAGGGCATTTCATAGGGATCTCCTTTTCGTATGATCCGATTGTGCCGGCTGTCCTCGTGATGTGAAGAGTGCCACACTCCCGGTTGATCATGTCCTTACCGAATCCGGTTGCAACCAGACCGTTAGAATCAGCGCGTTTTGCTTTCACATCACAAGCTGAGGTGCCGGAACGGGTGTTGTCATGGCTAGTCGGAGTGGGGGGAGTTGTACGTTGAAGGGTATCTGGCCCTGTTGCAGGTATCGTGGGTTTGTTCGGGGAGTTGGGATCATTAGGTTTTGGCTGAGAGGGCGGATCGGCTTTAGGAGGCTCGAAGATCTTGGGAGGATTGATTGGTGGGGTATCGGGCAAGGGATCAATCTTCGGAATGTCTGGTTTAGGAGCACCGACAACCGGGAGCGGGTTTGGAGGGGGTTTTACGACTTCAGGCGGATTTGGAACTTGAGGATCCGCCTTAGGGGGTGTAGTCGGAGGTAGAGGGTTATCCTTTGGGGGCCCGGGTTCAGTACCCTTCGCTGGAGGCGGTCCAACCTTTGGAGGATGAAACTTGGGCGGTGGATCAGATTTTGGCTCAGGTTTCGCACACTGTGCCTTATTTTTTCTCGAACATCCATTACTTGTGCCCACAGAGTCAGGGGCAGCAACGAGCCCAGCGAACATGCCAAGTAAGTCGAAGCTGAAGTTAGGAATACCACATGTTGGTCCAATCCAGCTACCAAAAAAGGAGGCAGCATCTAAGCCGTTTTCCGCAAAAGTCTTGGCACCTTGAACAGCTGCTCTGGCTGCATTCCCAAGAGCTCCAGCTGGGACAGCTGATATTCCAACCTGGACAATCACATCAAATGCCGAGAGCATAGAGAGACAGATTACTTTATCGAGCTCACTAAGCCCATCAATAACCACATCCATTATTTCCTTAGCGATGCCCAGATCGCAGACACATTGTCCAGGGGTGAATTCCTTGCCATCTTCGTCTTGATAAACGATTGACTTATAAAGTTCCCCATATGGGATACCTGGGCCAGTGCACTGTTCAGCACGCTTGTGGTTAGTGTGGGCGTATGACAACGGGGGCTACACGTACACCAACGGCGTCTGGGTCCATGCCTGGGTTCTGTGTTGGGCACCAAGCCTTACATGGTGCCAACATGGCCTCACGGTTTTGGTCTTTAACATAGTAGAGACAGAGGCCTTGGGGTGTGTATGCAGCAATTGCGTCTTTGGTGCTGAGGGGACCACGACGGCGAAGATGTGTTGACGCTGTCAAACCTGCCTCCATAAAGGGGAAGAAAAGAGTGAGTAAGGTAATAACTGCAAGAAACATGGCAATGAAAAGTAAATAGGAACTGGAAAGAGGAATGAAGGAAATAATGGGAAAAAACGATACAAATCAGATGAACTAGCTCGTTTCTTAAATCTGTAGTATTTTGGTGATATGGGAGAAAGAAAGAAAACACTATTTCGAGCCCCATTCAGGGATGAGCTGGAAAATGAATGGATGAATGGCTCCAAAAGCCAGGCTGGCTGCTTCTGGATGCTCCTTCCGCGCATCACACTTGCCCCCCAACCCTACCCAACCCGCAACACCACCTTTGGCATCTACCCCCACATTGAACACCCTGGAACTCTAGGGGCCAACGTTAGAAAACACAGTGAAACCACCACAGCGAACCCGCCACAGCGAAATCACCACAGCGAAAGCATCACAGAAGCCGGGATCATGGCCAGCGCCAAGATAGTGGAACAGGGGCCAGGGTTGTGGCCAACATCAAGATGGTACAGGAGCCAGGATTGTGGCCAACGTTAGGTAAACACAGCGAACCCACCACAACGAAATCATCACAGCGAAATCACCACAGCGAAATCATCGCAGAAGCCGGGATCATGGCTAGCGCCAGGATGTTGATAGGGGCTAGGGTTATGGCTAACATCAAGATAGTACAGGAGCCAGGATTGTGGCCAACGTTAGGAAAACGCGAACCCACCACAACGAAATCACTACAATGAAATTATCAAAGAGCCACTCTTTATGTCTATTTTGAGGCTCATTATCGCTTGTGCTAAATTGAAGCCGCTAACAAAACTTTACCAACTCTATAAAGTCAAGTCAACTTCCCACCTCATACTTCTCAACATACTACTTAGTGACACTGTAGCAGCAAACACTGTTGATAATCACTTAATAACTGTTAATAATTACGTTTAATCTCATTCTCCTAAAAACCTTAAAGTTTCAACAAACTCTAAGCCATCTCTCTCATAGCCTTCATCAACTTCACAACTCCACCAACTCAACTCCAGCCTAAAAGATGAAGGCAACCTTCTTCCTGTCTCTTATGGCAACCCTCACCCTCACTTACGCCAGCCACATTCCTACGGGTTCTAGCTGCGGCGCCGCACCCGGTGCACCCAGCAGAATCCCCAGCTCACCGCCTGTTGCCTCCCCTCCCGAAGCCTTCCTTCCTGTGAGACCGCCTCCCCAGTTAGTCGGAGATTTGGAACTTACAGCAACCCTCCTCTTTAACATCGACGGGAATGAGGCCCTTGCCAACTTTCAGATCCCCGTCCCTGGTACCCGCACCGTCAACAAATCTATGATAGGACTGGCCGTCAATAATGTCAAGGGGTTACAGGCAGGACAGGACGCCAGTGAGGTTGCCTGCCAGGCGTGGGATGCGGAAGGGAATGCGATTGGGGAGCAGTTTGATGAGATGCAGGTTGAGCTTGATGGGGGGGTGCAGGTGCTTGTGGGGAGTGTCAGTTGCTTTCGAGATGAGTGGAGGGTGAGCCGATGGGGAGTAGGTGTTCGGCTGCCTGCTGATCGCTTCCACACTTAGTTACATTTAGAGTATTATGCTCGTTCCCGTTTCAACTAAGATATAGAAACTAAAGTAGTGCTATCGTATAAAGATATTAGAAGCTATGAAACGACAGTATCATTTAAACTTGTAATATAATGCTTTCATATAAAGATTGATGTGATGGACTGGAAGGAAAATTGCCCGTCTTCTTGTCTAAGGCTGCCTGCTCTGCTTTGGAGTTGCCTATATTTGCCGTATCTGACTAGCTGACACAGAAGTGTAGCGCAAGGCGGGTAAGTTAAGTAGGACTTGTCTCGGAGGAGGGTGGCAAGATGTCCTGCAGCCTGGGGTCTTGGAATTATTTTTAGGATTTTCGACATAAGTGTTTGCGTATAATCCTGGCTCCTGTACCACGATCTTGATGTTGGCCACAATCCTGGCTTCTGTACCACCATCTTAACATGGCCATAGTCCCGGCTTATGTAGCTTTCCTGGTTATTTTAGAATAGGTTAAATAGAATAATTTTAGTTATGTTCACTTCTGAAGCCTTGAAAAGTAAAAATGGGGAAAACAATCTGGTCTTACTGGGCTCGACTTATTACGATAACTGCAGCGAGCTGTAAGTCAGTTGAATATTTAACTTGTCAGCAGCTTACTAAGTTGGTAGATCATGTTTTAGCTGTTATCGAATGTTACATCTGGCCGAAGATCTTCTGGGACTTTTTAACCAAGACATTAGATCCATTAGTTAAGCCGGCACCTGTACTACAAACAGCGAGCTTGCTTGCTAGCTTGGCATTACTGGCTCTGGAATGGCCGCTTGATATGATCGCTGGGTCGAGAGTACATCGCAGTCTAGCATTTCGATTAGCTGTTTTACCTGCTATGGCATTGCTTGGGATTCTCTTATATCAAGCAACTAATGCAGCACTGTATTATACGATTGCTGAATGTATGTACATCGGTGCATATAGACGGCGTGAGGTAAGTTGGAATTCTGCTATGCTGGTTAGTATTAACCGTTTATAGGTGATCACAATTCATCCATGGGCAAGCGAAGAACAGATTACAACAGTAGCTTAACACGCTTCTTTTTAATGTCTAATTTAGAAAAATAGCTTCAGTATATGTGATGCTGTTCGCTAAATAATTACTCTCGAGGCTAAGCACAGTCCTCTATCAGGGTTAAAACATCTATATATCTGATTAAATCTTCCCTCAAGTCTACTAGTTATAGTGTTCTGGATAAGGGACAGCGCGGGTCTGGCAAGCTGCGTTGCCGGACTGGGTGTAGTCGTACTCATTCCCGCCGCTAGACGAGGTCTGCTTGAAAACTGGTGGGCAGGGTTGACTTGCAGCTCATGTGGGCACGCGAGATTCCAATAGTTATTAGGCTTGCCTAATCGGCAAGCGCAAGACAGATGGACTATCTTTACCTTACAGCTTATTGTCAAATATACTCATGAATGTGGAGAATTTAGGATCATTGGGCTTAAAAGTACAACATGTGAATAAAACCGATCCATACAGCTGTCAGCGCGTCCGTGCGCCCATATCATTCAAGAAAAGCGCAGGCGACCGGACGCCGATTTCGCGCCTAGCTATACCAACCCAGCCTAACCCTAACCGTGTGATAGGTAGTGAGTAAATTATTATAAGGTGAAGAGAAGAAAAAGGGAATCCAGAGGCCAGGCCCCTGGATTCAAGATGTGGCTGCGCAGTGTAGCCGCACAGACCACTTAAGGTGATACCCTCAGCAATACGCTGCCAGGATCCGGGCTTGCGGCAACAGCTAGAATAGCGGACTATAAGTGAGGTCACTCACATACCTGAGAATATAAAGTCCTAAACTAACGTAGTTTTGATGGATATTCCATTTCTCTCAGTCTCTCATGATGCAGCGAAATAGCCACCTTCGTCTTCAGCCAGATCGGTTCCCGCAGCTGTATAGGCCTGTGCTCCGCCCCGGGACTCCCTACCCCCACGAACCGCTCTCGCTGCCAGAAAAAATCTGCATACCAAGCGTTTCTTTTCTTAGAGGCTACTCTAAGTATGTTCCCCGGTTTATCTTATGGTCATGCTGACACTATGCAGTCAAACCGATTTTCCGGGCTATAAGCTTTGGGTTAAAAAACGGTGCGACTGGGTTCAAGAAGACCGATTAGCAATAAAAGTGGCGGAGCTGGCTATCAACCCCCTTAGTAACGCTGCGTAAACCTTGAAGTTTATCAAGCAGATTGCTTTGAGATGGCGATAAACCCACTTGTTATCTTAGCACCCGCCACCGTGGCCACAGTCGCAAGATTTGCGTCGGATTACTTTGAGAGGCGTTATAAGAAGGCTCGAAAGATGAAGAACGACAACTCCGTCCGCAGTGAGGCCCCGTGCATATACGCAAAACTCCAGCGAGCTCATATAGAGAGCCTTATTGATGACTGTGACTATTCTTACTGGGATGAGAGGCTGTGGGATGCTCAGAAGGATTTTGACTGTGAGTTGTGACCGTATTGCTCTTGACAAAGCTGACGAATGGCAGTGCGTACATTGCGGGCCATTGATTTGTACTTAGATGCCGTATTTACTCGGTCAAAGGTGGGAAAGCAGGATAGAAAAGGGAAAAGCGGGCCCGGTAAGCCTAAGGCTAATTGATGGGCTTGGGTTTTTGGTGCCCTAGATGTTTGAAGGACAGGGAGAATAGGCAACTCTTTATATGTATCTGAAGCCTTGAACTTGTAATTCCTAAGGTGAAGATATTGCAATGGCACGCTAAGTAAGGTAATGAAGATTAAGGTAGCGCGTTCTATTGAGCTCCGTTGAAAATTTTGGTGCTTAATTAAGTTGCTAGCCATCATCCCAAAAGTAACTTATGGAAGAGAGAGAAGAGTATATCTTGCCTTGACCTCATCGACAGCTTCTAGTGAAGACCGGCCAAAATTAAAATGGGCAAAAATGGACGTCTGCCACGCCCTAGTAGGGCATGACAGAAGCTGGACAACTCGGGAAAGAATCCTTACGTCGGACGCTGTATGACTTGCTCTTGCCGGTAACCTTGTAGGACTTGGCAAAGACAATACGCTAGCAACGGGGATAACTAACTAGCATTACAATTCTAAGGGTTAGAGTGAATTCGTTGTTGGCGACACGACGTTCAGGGAAGGAATATTAAAGAATCTTTTTCCCTTACACTCAGCCTTTGGATTTAATTAGTGTCCTGCTTATGACAGCACATTAGAAATCACATATAGAATTATGGTTATTTATAGGTATAGTTATTATTAGAATATTACGAAGAACTAAAACAGTTGAAGAGAGCGCAGCTCTCGCAAATGGTGGTTACGCGAAGCGCACAGACCATTCAGCCCCTCTAATTAAACTGGAGTCCTCACTGCAACCTCTAGCACTTTTTGTGTGGGTCCCGATATGCCCATGGGTCAATGGCCTCCTTAGGCGCCTCCTCTTCTGTAGTTGATGACCCGCTCGAGCCAGATAGGCGCTTTTCCTTCTTAAGCAACTTTGGGCGTAGGCTGGGGTATTGTTGGTAAAGATCCTCTTGTAAGGCTAGAAACTCCTCCCTCGAGCTAGGGCGGTCGGGCAATTGTCCATGATCTGGCCCTGGATCTACCTGCCGGAAATTTCGGAACTGGTTGTAAATCTTCTCTTGTTCAGATATGAACGTGCTCTTTAATAACTCCTCATGGTTTTTTCCATACGCGTCAAAGATTTGCCCCTGTTCAGCTAAGAACGACTCCATCGAAGGTGGGTCGGAACCTCCACGGGCCTGCAGAAAATGCCGTTGCCACATAGTCTTCTGCTGATGTATATACTCGTCCCTTAGATGATTAATCCCCTCACGTGGTCTTACATTACTTGGTTGTGTATTTGCTTGAGAACTGACGTCGTTGGTTCGCACATGTCTCTGTCCTGTCAAATCCCTACCCCGGGCCGAGGTTTCTGCTACAAAGTTAGGCGGACTGTAGGGAAGCTGCTCATTATCAGCTGTCTGATTGTCAAGATCTGAAAGTTGGCTCTGATATTGCTTCTGTCGCTTTGTAGGGCTCTCAGCTTCGGGGGATGATCGCTTTGATGGTACTAGTGGTATTAGTTGTGGGATTTTAAATAGTGGTTTAGACTGGCTTATTGGGTTGTAAGTTGGGCCACGAGAAGAGGGAGAAGATGAAGAGGAAATAGAATAAGGAGGATGAAGGGATTGGGAAGACTGGGTTGGTTGTGTGGATAGTGGTGGACGATGTGGAGCCCGCTCCCGACTTTGTCCTGGTTGTGGACTAGTAGGTGGTTCTTTAGGTGGATGAGGAGATGGCAGTGGGTTATATGGTGCCTGTTCCCGGCTTTGGTTTAGTTGTGAACTGGTGGATAGTGGTGGATGATACGGAGCCTGCTCCCGGCTTTGGGTTAATAGTGGACTGGTTGGCGGGTCTCTTGGTGGACTAGGAGATGGTGGTGGGTTATATGGTGCCTGTTCCCGGCTTTGGTTTAGTTGTGAACTGGTGGATAGTGGTGGACGATGTGGAGCCCGCTCCCGACTTTGTCCTGGTTGTGGACTAGTAGGTTGTTCTTTAGGTGGATGAGGAGATGGCGGTGGGTTATATGGTGCCTGTTCCCGGCTTTGGTTTAGTTGTAAACCGGCAGATAATGGTGGATGATATGGAGCCTGCTCCCGGCTTTGGGTTAATAGTGGACTAGTGGATAGTGGCGGGCCATGTGGTGCCTGTTCCCGGCTTTGACTTAGTTTTGAACTGGTGGATGGTGGTGAACGATGTGGAGCTTGCTCCCGACTTTGGCTTGTTTGTGAAATAGTAGGTGGCCCTTTGGGTGGATTAGTGGGGGGAGGGGAGGGGTGCGTTGCCGATGGTGGGCGCGGGAGCGGAGCGCATGAGGTCTGCTGCTGCAGCTTCAGGTACCGCTCCCACCATGGTGGGCTATGTAGTGCCTGTTCCCGGCTTTGGTTTAGTTGTGAATTGGTGGATAGTGGTGGATGATATGGAGCCTGCTCTCGGCTTTGGGTTAATAGTGGACTGGTTGGTGGCTCTCTGGGTGGGATAGGAGATGGTGGTGGGTTATATGGAGCTTGCTCTCTGCTGGGAATTGATTCGTTAAGAATGCTGGGCAGAGTCGGATATACAGCTGTGTCTGGAGAGTGGCTTGCAATTGGAGACGCCCCACTTCCATCAGTGCTGTCCCAGCGCGTTGTAAAATGCCTTTCACTTTCCGAGACGTTAGATGGGGACTGTTCCCCATGAGCAGTTGCTGTGTGCCAAGATTGGCTAGGAGACGTGAACCTAGAGCCAGGTGTTATTTCTTCAGCCTGAACGTACGAGATCCCTCCGAAGAACGCTGTTATGAAATCAGCTTGCACAAACAACGAGCTATCTCTGTCTCTTGGTACTGTTAGGAGCTTAGGCAAAAAAGAATCTGTCTCTAAATCGAGAAAAGCCCGCATTGGTGGTTTTCCCCCTCTCCACTTCCGATGATACTTGTTGACAACAAATTTTCGTGGCCGAGAAGGCACGCATCTCTGGTTGACTCCGCGATGGATCTTTGAGGTGGAGAACCCTAGCTTGTGTGCTAAAGTATAGAGTAAAAAGAGAAAATAGTCATCAACCTCGGCAACAACCGCTCTTACCCCCCGCTTGTCTTGAAGTGGTTGTACATTCGACAGGTACGGGAAATGCCGTAATATGAAGAGGATAAGTTGCACAACGGCGATCTTAAAGTGGGTAGTATCCAGGCGGTGAAAATGCCCTTCCTTATGCTCCACAACTGCCTTTCTGTGATCCCAATGTGCGGCTAAATTCTGAAATAGCGTGTGATGCTCCGTCTCCCCGTCCTCCATAATATACTCCCTTAAAATATCTAAAGCAACCTCGAGGTAATTTATGTTAGTATGGAACGTCTTCAGGCTCGTGATGATTCCTTCAATAGATAGGATATTGCGTAAAATCTTCTTTCTCGATGCGAGGTCGTTAACATCTCGAAATATCAGATGTCCTTTCATCATGCGACAAATTTGGCTCCGATCTTCGGGAATCGAAGGGGCTAAAAACTCTAAATTTTTAACGTCGCCGGAGTCTGCGCAAAATGCTGGGACGTCTTTGGCGATCGCTGCCCATTGTTTGCGAATGTGGGTAAAGTAATGTATTACTGGCTCTGGGCAACCTAGTTTTAGTATCTTGTGCCAGTTGCCAAGAAGCATCCCACATCGCAGGGCAGGAAGTGAGACTACCGAATCCAAGGCATTAAGAATCCCCTGATGTTTATACCTTGGCGGACCCTTATCGGTTAGAATTCGTGTGAGCATATTCAGATGTTTGTCTTTGCACGGCGACAGCTGTGTCCATGGAGGGTCGGTGTTTTTGCCGCATCGGTAGTAGTAACACCGCAGTATCCAGTAAATCTCTCCATCCGACTGCCGTGTTTGGTGGAGGAAACCGCTTGTTTGCACGTCAAGGAGGTGATCATCTTTGTCTACTACACGTCAGCTCGGCTACAGCAAGTTCTGCCTCACTCCTACCTGTTGGATAATACAGCCGAACTGTCCAAAAGTAACGCTTCCCAAACTCCCTATTCGCTGCGGCAAGTCGGTGCTTGCCATTTAGGCAAATAATAGACTTTGGGGGTAAGGAGACCTTATGGTACGTGGGCCCTCTTCTAGCTGTCTCTTGGAGCTGCTGGCGGGAAAACTTCAGAGCTGCAAGAATTTCACAGTATGTCCCAAAGTTGATGGATCCCTTGACGTGGTGTTCCCACTTTTTTGGACGACATCTTACTCGCTGAAAGAGATGCGCTAGCTCATCGACAATTGGGCTGTGCAACTCCCTCCCAACACCAGGGATGAAATCGAAGGCATCAATCGGCACCTGGATGATACCAATTGGTTTCCTCATCTTTGGCGGTAGTCTAAAGCGTCAGCTTGAAAGTACATTAGAGCGGAAACTTTTAAGGCAATAAAGATGATTTTCAATATGTGGTACTGGGGGTCAACATATTATCTAGATGAAACGCCAGCTACCAGGCTGACCAGCCGTCAGCCGGGTTTGCGGCTTTCTAATTTCAGACCCGCGACCAGCCAACCGGCGATATTTCAATTTCCTCAAACTCCCCCTCCCCTTCACGTGGAATGTTAACGCTTTCCCGAATCGCTCGCTTGTTTGCTTGTTGGTTGGTGCCTATCTTCAGCGCTACAGTCTTTTCTTCGTCTGCCGTCCTGCCTGACCTTTGGTGAGGGCGGTATTGCACCTCAGTAAACTTTACAGCTGGCTTAACCTTTGCAGCTGTTTCCCTGCGAATGACAGCGCTAAAAGTTGGGTCACCGCAAGCTGGGTTGATTCAGTTAACGTTTTTGGGTCGGGTACCCTGTATGGTGAGGACAACATACCAATGACAATGCAATTCTCAGACGGGCAATCACACATCAGAAGCGAGATGCGAGTTTTATATTCGTCTTCATAAAATACCTGCCAATACTCCCCGCTTACCTCGAATGGTAGTTTCACCTTTTTTTTATCCGTGCGCGACGGATAGAGAAGCCAAACAACTGTATTCTTACATGCTGTTAGCAAAGCTGACGTCTTGGGGGTGCTTACGTACGCTGTCTTGGTCTATTTTCTGCAACTCCGAAAGCTTGTCTCCAACTATGTCTTGCTGGCCTACGTGATCTAGTACCCAGAGTATATCCACTCTACGCTTTTCTTTTCGGGACCCCATCTTCTTTTCTCGATTGACTTGGTAGCAAGCGAAAGAGAGGAGACCGATAATACCAGGCCCTCGCGCTGCGAGCACCATTGTGGTACGTGATGTAGCATTTATATCTCTCCCATAAGGCCCGTCTAACAGTAGCTTCTTCTCGACGCCAAGCTTCTTCTCGATGCCACGGAACGGCACAAACTTTGATGTCCGACTGTTATGCGTTGCAATGAAGGTGAGGTCCCTCCCCCCCAATGAGTCACTGCTAGCCTCAGGAATCCAAGCAAGAGTGAGAGGGAGGCTATCGACAAACATGTTGAAGTGCAGCGACCTGAAACCATACTGGCGTGGGTAATAGACGTAAAAGTAACACCCGGGGAAGGCCGAAATCTGGTGGCTGCATCGCACAACAAACTCTGTGGATTCTAAGTGGCTTATGTCGCTAACGATGTTTACTAGTGTCCGATGTCGCCTTACATATCGGTATCCTGTCCCCAAGATCCAAAGTGCGCCGCTACAATAGACAGCCACTACGGCAGATAGGCTTGCATCGGCAACGGGGTGAGCCACGCCGAGGTAGCCGGCCATGCCCACGACGCTGGCGATAGCAAAGAGAAGATGGGCCAGCCACCAACCAGTAACGTCAGTGATACGGCGGAGCCGCTGGAACATAACAGGAGTGGAGGTCATGAGCATTGATAAAAGTGACAAGCCAGCCTGTGAAGGTCAGAAACCGTCCGTTTATCAGGTTTAGGTGCTTACGAGGTATTCCCAAGGCGACGTGCGCAATTGGGTCCTTTTGAAAGCGAGTGCAGCGTGCAGCAATCCTTCAATAATCACAGCAAATCCAATAACGCAATGGACTAATTTGTGTGCATTAAGGCCGAAGTAATGGATGATAATGTTTCTGCGCCCGCCAAGGAAGAGTGGTATTGAGTTGATCGCGGCTCCGATACCTGCCCACCTCTCTAGCTCGTTCCGCAGGAGCACTAAGATGAAGCCATTAACAAATAAATATAGAGAGATGAGAATTGCCCCTAGCCAGGTGATTCCGGTGTTCCAAACTACGAGGTACCGGAAGCGCCGTTCCAGACGGCGGACCGCTTTAATACGTCGGAGCAGCCGGAGCAATCTGTAGACTGGATACAGAGCGATCGCTCCCAGTACTGTGGAAATAATTACGACGTCCATGACTACGAGAGAGTTTGGACTTTGCACGTCATTTACATTTGATGGTTCGTTTTCGATATTTATGCTTTGATTGTGGAGGCCATAGTCTCGGATACACTCTCCAGACTCCTGGCTTCTGTCCAACGCCACAATCCCGGCCACGTGCTACACAACCGTGGCTTCGGCTTCTATTCTCTGTAATATAAATGCGAGAACCACTTGACGATCTTGAATATTAAATTCTCAGACTATCTCAAACTCGTAACTCAAACCACCATCTCAAACTGTTATCTCAAACCACACCAACAAATACTAACTCCGCTACCATGTCCGAAATCTCCAAGGCTGCTCAGGACATAGATGTTCGCAGGCTCCTAGCTGCGTTTGATGCGCCAATAGACAATGCTAAGAATCACAAAGATCGGGACAAAGTACATACGCATCTCAAGTACTTATGTCCTGATCCAGCCATTCCACTTCAGGACGCCAATGCGCAAGAGAGATTTACGAAAAACAAGATTCTCGCGAACTGGAAAAAGCAGGGCGCTTGGTTCGACAACGCCGTAACAGCCCTTATACAGAAATATCCTTTCCAGAAAGACGACGATGATCTAGGGGCCTTAGCGCAGCAACTCCAATCGTTCCAGGAGGATGTCGTACCTCTCGATTGCTCAGCTGAAATATCACAGGCGATCGAAGACGTAGCAGCTGCGCACCCGGACGCATTAGAATATCCAGAAACGTGGAAAGACGATGATTCCGCTGGCGCCAAGGCTGCTCTTGAAAAATTCATTACCCAATATAACGCTCGCCCTCCCCCTCCCCCAACAGGAGGTGGACGGAGAGGGAGAGGGGGAGGGCCACCTCCTGGGGATCCCGATGACGCGCCTGAGAAGCTATGGCCGAAATTCACAGCACTAGTCAAAGATGGAACTATCAAAAAAGGCACACCCCATTGGAATATGATCAGATCAAGTTGCCCCATTGTTGGCTGCGACTGGGCTGATGTGAAGTTTATGGTGGAATTCGGTTTCCAGAATACCAGCGTCCTAACCGGCGAGTTAGCGAACAGCCTTGCACAGGACTTCATAAGAACGTGCCCAGAGATCTTACCAGCTATGGACAAAGATTTCTTTGGCGATAAGGATATGCACGCACGACAAAACGCCTACCGGATCAGACATCCTCGAACAGCAAAGTCAACGGATAGTCGTGGTGTAGGTGGGCGTCTAAGCAAAACTCCAGCTCAGGACCGGGTAACTGTACCATCCAGGCCCAAAAAGGCTAAGGTAGTAGAAGATTTCGACGTAATATGGGTTCACGACCATGACCAAGGCGACAAGCGAGTTAAGGGGAAAATAGAATATGCCTTTGGTGGTTTTCTCGACGTCTTGATGCCGAAAATAGTAGATCCGGAATCGGACGCCGTCTTCTCTAACGAGAGGTATAATCTTTTCAAACAGACAAAGCATCCTGAGGAAACCCGGAACTTCAAAGCCGGTGCACCAGACAGATTTCTAGAGGTCTCTAAACCAGCAAGTCTTGAGGACTGTCGGTGGAAGGATTTCAAACTAAATCACTTCACTTACGCAAGACCGCCACGTCAAGACCAAAGGTCGAAAAAAATCAAGTGGCCGAGATATTACGCTGTTGGGTATATAAAGACGAAGGACAAAGACGAGCGGTGGATGACAGCCTGGGTTCGAACCACGGTGAAAGCAGGCTTTCCATCGGAGAACATAGATCAACTGGTCGTTGATCAAAGAGCTGAAGACGGCTTGCCTCACCCAGGTGTAGCGCGTGAAGCCATCGATGAATCCTCGGCTGGCTCTGACTCCGATGCTGGCTCGGAAGCTTTTTAGAGGTTATTCGACTACTTGTACCAGGTTGACTATTTTCCCTTCTAGTATTCTTTTTCGTTAATTTTTAGAGGCTGTTTTTTTTAATAGGTTTCAGCTGGTTGGGTGCGTTTTTCTGCTTATTGTGATCGAAGTGACAGTCTAGGCAGGCCATGATTGCTTCGTTAGACGATTGCTTCGTTAGAAGATTGCTTCAGTGGAGGTTTGCTGCTTGTCCATTCTGTAATAAGCTGGACGTATAGGTTAATCTAAATGGATTTAAAAACACATAATAGTGCCTTCGTACTATTCCAAGCCTCTGTACGCTGGTAGATCTCAAGCCAAATAATAACAGTTCCATTGCTGGTCGAATAAGATAACCCGCAACCACAAGGGAGGAGAAATAGCTCATCCTAATAGTACTGAGGCAAGTTTCATATAAAGGACTTCGGGAGGTGGCTGTAGAAAGCTCTGCATCTCGGGCCAAAACACTGTGACTCGTGAGGGTTTGGTGTGCCACCCAAGATGGGAGTGTAAAAAGTCTGGTTATCGAGAGAGAGGGTTTCCATCGTGTTAGGAGTGAGTGAAGAGTGATTTCGGGACTGTACGTCTTATAAGCCGCGAATCTTGGGACTAAAGGCACAGGAAAAATGAGCGATATATATAAGCGTCTATGGAAAGGGACGTTAGGGAGGGAAATTTGGATTAAAACGAGTGGACAAGATGATTAGAGAGGAGAGAGAGAAAGCGGGTTTACCCTTCCCGCGATATATACGGGAAATTTCTAGCGACGAGTCCGAGCCCGAGCCTGAGCCTGAGCCTCAGCCAGAGTAGCATTATAAGGGCCGCTCTCTTGGTAATATTCAGATAATCCACGGCTTGTATCTCTATTAGATTCCTGTTTTCTAACATTTCACTTTAGTTTCTCTCTTAGTCTCAAGCAAACTATCTTTTCCTAGACTCAAATGTAAAGTAGGGTTACTATGTTGCGTTCTTCTTAGGCAGTCTGTTGCATTGATTTAGTTATATGTACTTTAGCTCAAGTTGATCTAGAATAGCACAGTTTATGCCAACTCACCGTCAAGAGCCGTCTGCCATATCGCTGCACCTTTTTAGGTTGGAAACTAAGTCTATGTAAAGTGACCTCCGCACTGTCGTGCCGAATTCGGCGTGAATGGCGGCTAAGACAACCAGACATTGCTCTATCTAGCTAAACGTAAGATCGATGGGATTATATCGGCTGCTTCCCTGTCCCCTCTCATACCCACCAGAAGCCATCACCCTCACCTGCTTGCCGTCTTTAGGTTCTGTCAGCGCCTTTGGCATCAAGCCAGAGCAAAGTTCCGGCTGGCGGCCTATCAAATCTCGCACCCAAGCGTCGCAGTCCCACTTGACCCAATAATCGATCACTCCGTCCCAGCTCTTAGCTGGTTCTGTGAGGCTCACAAACACCACTTTTCCTCCCCGTTTGTGAATGACCTTTGTAAAGTCCTTCACTATGTGCTTGACCCCTCTTCTAGAATTCCGTCATTGCCACAACTTCTTTTCAGGCTGCCTTGCCTGCCGTCAGAGGTTGGTCGGAACGGCTGGCGCTTATTGCATTGGTGCGACTTCTCGGGGGGCTGGGCGGCGGGCAGCGGGCTGGCTGCGGGTACGGGACCAGACCGCTCCA
>Ga0247760_1000915_pt1 | contig 29999 bp, 22 predicted proteins | sample UWRJL171409R4_FD_179936 | JGI IMG/M metagenome (GOLD analysis project Ga0247760, IMG submission 179936) | Plant litter microbial communities from Arlington Agricultural Research Station in Wisconsin, United States - UWRJ-L171-409R-4 | ecosystem: Environmental > Terrestrial > Plant litter >... | reverse complement strand
GGTGGGGGCGGAATGAGAAACATACCGTCTGGTTGAGCATATATGTGGCGAGGAAGATGCAAGGTATGTTCACAATGTAATAGGCAGCGCGGCCAATACCAGTCGTCAAAGGACGAAGGCGGATGGCCGATGTCTCTCCGATGATGACCCATGAAGCTGGCGCGGGTCCAAGTGTGAAGCCAACCGAGACGATGAGACCCAAGGACGCCTGCGCCAGAGAGGCGGCGTTGGACTTGCCGACAGAGCCAGCAATACCAAGAGCGACCAGGAAGCAGACGTTGATCAGCGAGCCCCAAACGTAGATGTCGCGTCGGCCGAGATATGTCGTGAGAATCCAGGAGAGCATGACAAAGACGGTTTGCAGAGCCGAGGTGATGAGACCAAGGGCGAAGGCCAGGTTCGAATCGATGCCGGCCTCTATTCTGATGTGTCAGTAGCTGTATCATTTCACGAAGAGAGAACAAACTCACGTCTGAAGAAGTAGACGGCCTGGTTGGCGATAAGGTTACCAGTAAGATTCTGTGCCGCGTACACACCACACACAATGAGGGTACGGTACAGGTCAGTGCCCTTCCAAAGCTCGAGGAGGCTGGGCTCGCTATCATTCTTCTCGAGCTCAATGGTACGGCGCATCATGGCTACCGACTCTTCCGGGTTCGTCTTCACCTTCGAGCTTCCAAGACGCTGAACCGCCTTCGCAGCGTCTTCCAGACGGCCCTTTCGCACCAGCCACCAAGGCGACTCGGGGGCCAGAAAGAGGAGGATGGCGAGGGGAGTGGGGAACATCCACTGGAGCGCAATTGGAATGCGGTAGGCAGCGGGATCGTCCAAACCCTCGTAGACGTAGCATACGGCACCCACGATGATGGCGCCAATGGCCCAGAACATCTGCAACATTTGGGTTGCGGGGGCTCTCAGCCGCATAGGCACGATCTCACTGCAGTACGCGGGTGCGTTGGCGATGAAGATGCCCCAAGGGATGCCCTCCAAAAGCTGGCTTGCGAACATCATGCCCAGCGAATTGCCGTAGTAGAAGACGAAGATGAAGGCGTTCAGGACCATCAGGCCGCCGATGGTGGCCCAGCGGTATCCGATGCGGCTGGTGATGGGGCCGGCGATACAGACGCCGATGATGGCACCAAGAGGGCCGCCCATCTGAAGCGCAGACTGCCACGATGCCTCGATTGTTTTGACGTTGTCTTTGTCGAGGATGCCATAGTCGTCCTTGAACCGATCCATAGCGACGAAGGCGCCCATGAGAAAGACGCAGTACGACTCCATTATCTGGCCATGTACGGTCAATTGGCTGCCGCTGCGACCCCCAAAAGGAGGGCGATAGGAAAGCTTACAATGGTGGAGGACATGATGAAAGCCCAGAAACTGGCCATGGGGTAGAGTCTCACGGCCTCCAGCACGCCCATCTTGTTCTCGGCATTCTCTGCCTCGATGGCGCCCGGCTTGTACTCCGAAAGGCCCGCCTTCTCGTCGAGATCGGCGCTGTGGTCGATGTGCGCATGGTGCGCCTCGACCTCGCCGACGTCGCCGGCGGCCGACTTGGAATCGACGGGGTTGCTCATGTTGTTGACGTCCTCGGCGGTCAGAGGTGCTTCCTGGTGATGTTGTGTGAGGAAGGAGCGGAGGAGAACGGAGGGGAAACAGAGGCAAGAGTGCTCGGTGGCACAGCGCAGCCTGTTCTTAAAGCTTGTCCCACAGGGTCTCACTTGCCTAAGGTGAAGGTACCACCGAGAGGTCGGTAATCAATAACAGTAATTCCCGTGGCCACCAGAACCCCTCTCGCTAGAGCGGGCCGCGAAACACGATCCGACTGGGGTGCTGATAGGTGCGGCTGTGCCACGCTGCAACGGGCCAACGGCCGGCCCAGACCCCCGCACCGTTCAGGCAATTGTGCCGTCGAATACCACAATACCACCCGCCTCGAGGCTCAAATCTCGGATCCTTACAGCAGCCAAGCTAAGCCGTTGGTGGGCGCTACTGCACGAGTTTCTCCGGCTCGGCGTCGACGCGCTCCAACCGGGATGCACGCTGGAGGGTAAAAGATGGGGGAGCCCCACACCACCTCCACTTCCCCATGCTACCTTGCGGTAGCTGACCACGACCCCACGAGTAACGCCGCCTGCGCAGTGCAGTGCTGATATGTGCCAGCTCATACTCGGCCCGATATGTCAGGCACTAAGGATTGGGAATTAGACGGGGAACCCCAAAGCCAAAGGTTAACGTTTTCCTTGGGAACATGCTCGCAAGCTCGCACGGGTCACTTTCTCGAGATTGGTGGAAAGTTTGGATGACACGCTTCCATTCGGACGATAAGCTTTGGTGTTCCTTCGATCTCTGCGAGTGGATGCGGTAGTATTCCGCAGCATTCTACCTTTTCTAGATTTCACATCGCTACGCCGCGTGGAGATGGTCCCGAACAAGTGGAATAATATGCAAGTTGCATATGCAGTGGGCTCCTTGGGAGTTCCAGCTTCGAGCTCGGCGACCCGTCGACCAGGATGCTTCAAGTCTTCCTTCATGGCGGTGGTAGGTAGCTTCCATCTCAATTCGCGGCCCCGTGGTTACACGGCTATCCCGCGGACGGCAGACCGCGTGGACCACGGAAAAACCTTCGCCCAAATGCTACGGCAGTTGCAGCATTGAGAACTTTGCTGGTCATCATCTACCTCGAGGGTCGGTCGAGCTCCTCTCATGATATTGTCTTGCACCAGAAACACAGCCACTGGAAGTTCTGAGAGTGCAAGTAATACTAGCGTGCACCAGAAGGAAATGCGATGGCTGGATGGATGTCGAACTTGGACAATCAGGATCCTGTGGTGGAGCCGATGCACATCCGCATCATTGGATGCAGGGGTAGAGGTTAGATCCTCTCGTGCCCGACCCATGGCCGGTGAGCAGCCGGTGGCTAGTTGCAGGGGCTAGACGCGTGTGTCCCAGTTTTTCCGGCCCGCTTTACCCTTTAGTTGTTTTCCCGCGGAAGGTCCATTCAGGCCAAGAGACGATGGGTGGACCACGCTACGACTAGCCAGAACCCGGCTGCATGTAGCAATTGCCGCCTGAGCAATCCGAATCACTTTAACACTGCAGTTTTCACTATAGACAGCTATAGGTGCCACGGGTCCGGGCTTGTCTTGTAATCAGAGAGAATGAGGAACGCATGTTTGAACAGATAGGCGGGCACTGTGTTTGCGCAGTGGTTGGCTGGGTCTGCCACTTAATCAGTCATCCCCACGTGCCAACAAAGATAAACGAGATAAGATACATTAAAAAGGGTGTCTCTGGCTTGATGGTCCCCTTTTCGTTGTCCCCCACGAAGCCGACGAAGACCACAAACGCCGCAGAACTCGCCAACGTAGAGTGCAATACCGAAGTTTCCAATGAGTTACTTCCTCAGTCCAAACCTCTCCAGTGAATGCTGTAGATTTAACTTTAGAGGCTATTGCATCGCGATAATGTCACAAAACCGGTTTGCAGTGGTCCCTCCCAGCCTGAGCCTCGATTCCTTCTTATTTTTTTAGCCTCCACAACTGTTCTTGGGCGCAGAAAGACTCCCTGAGCGATGGATACAACTTGAAAGACCCATATGAGGTATCTTGACGAAACAAGGCTGGGAGGTGCATGTGAGTGATCAGTGGCATCTGCAGGTCGTCCGATATAGGCGATGGCAGGCAAGGCCTTTGCGACAACCATGAGGCTTGACCTAGAATAGTGGCTGTAATCCCCAAATGGGAGCCCAGCAACAGCCTGATATATCACCCAGTGCGCTCTTCAGGCGACGCCCATGGAGGGAGAAGGTACGGCACGCCGCGATGACCACTGGAGCGCTTTCAATGTTCGGTTTGGGGATGACCGGGTAGAGCCGGAATTGGAGAGATGCTGTCGCTTACCCGGGGGATCGAGAACCCAGAGAGCCTTCTGCTTCGCGCCGGCGATTCAGTGTAAAGTCTGCGGGGTGTGTTTCGCTGGAAAAAATACAAATGCTATCTGAGATGAAAAGTCTAAGGTACAGACAAGTTTATCATACGTCCCAGGTAGTGTTATCGGGAATTAGCTGATGCGGGCCGTGGCGACTTAAGCAGCACGAGGGTGTGATGCCTTATAGGTCATGAAGGGCAGGATGGTGGGTAAGAGGGTGCCTCCATGGGCCAACCACGGGCGGGGAAGCGAATAGCGAAAGCGCCGAATACCAGACTCTATGCAGCCCCGCTCTTGCCTCCATCACTTTGCTAGAGTTGAGTGGCCACAGGTCCAACTGTTTACCAGTGAGTCATTGCTAGCCCTGGAGTTGCCATCCGATATCCCTGGAACGTTTCCCAATTTGGAAGACTCAAGCATCTTTCCGCTGTGTTTTCTGCTGCAGTCCCCACCGGGCCTGACTTTTTTGTTTTCCTGGGGCAAATACCGACCGCTAGGCAACCAGGCTATTCAGGAAGTAGCGCGAAAATGACATCGCAGCGGCTGCCATTCGACCCCCTTGTCGCAACCGCCAGCGATCTGCAAAGCCTCCTAGACGGAGGTAGCTTAACGAGCGAGGACCTGATTAATGCCTACCTCGCCCAGATTGAGAGGCAGAATCATTTCAGCATGAGACTAAATGCTGTGATTTCCACAGCACCAAGGGACGTCATATTGACGGCCGCTCGGGTTCTCGACCGGGAGCGCAGGGACTCGGGAAAGCGAGGTCTATTGTATGGTATTCCGATTGTCCTAAAGGTTCGCTTTCGTCGAGAAGGGGGGCAACCTACCTACCTACCACATCCGCTGACTAATGCCTTTTCCCTTAACAGGATAACATCTGCACCCCCTCCGTGGGCCTGCCTCAACCCCTTCACCGATGGACATGCGGGGGTGTATGTGAAGATGGAGGGGTGTGAAAAGGAGTACATCTACATCGTTGGCGGGGTTGACAGGTTTTCGCACTAGATCTGGATGATTTCAGCATCGAACACCTGCACACGATAGGGGACCTGCCGCCGAATGACTTCAAGACTGTACGGGGACGAGAAGCTCTTTTGGGAGGGAAAGAGATCGTTACGACTGAGTTAGATGGGACGGGGTATGCGCTGTGTCTTGACACGCTGGTTTAGAGGAAGCGAAGCAAGGTGTTCAGATTCGTACCAGCGGATGAAGACGAAAATGACCGGCCCAAAGAATCTCGTCCTGTGAGCGAGGATATCGAAACGGGGTATTTGTAACCTGGTATATCTAAGAACATTCTAATCTAATGTAAAACAACAAAATCTAATCCGAGCCGCCCATTAATCCTCCAACCTCCCCGCACTCCCCAAAACTACCAGGTAATCAATAACTAACCGTAACCGCCTTCCCATCCCACCTCCCGCCCTTCTCACCCTCCTCCACCAAATTCTCAAAGATCCACTTCCCCACGTCCTCCCGACTGACAGTATACCCCACCGCCTTACTCTCCACCGTCCTCCCCACCGGATCCTCCACTCCCACCCTCACACCCCCGGGATTCTCCCCTCCATCCGTCAACAAGCTCGGCCGTACAATGGTCCACCTCTCCCCAGAGGCAATAACACCCCTCTCTAGCGCCGCCTTGTCCTTGTGCGGGTCCTTCAACAGGACATGATAAAGCGGCGCCATTAGCAGCGGCACGTCACGCACCCCTGCCTCAGAGACTCCCGTGGTGGAAACGACCACAATCTTTGGGGATCCAGCAACGCCATTCTCGCGCGCTTGCTTCAGCGCTGCGACGAGGGCGTTTATTCCTGTCTCGCAGACATGTGGGTCGTCAATGCTGAACGAGGAGAAGCTGAAGGCGCCGCCGATGGAGGAGATGATGGTGTCGACGAGCCGGGACCGGTTTGACGGGGAGGTGAGTGCGCGCACGAGAGAGGGGATGTCGTGTGCGTTGCCTTGGATGATGTGTAGGTTTGGGGGGGCGTGGGGGGCGGGGAGGAGTCCCAAGAGCTTGGAGGGGGTGCGGACGAGGGCGATGCAGGTGTGCTTTGCGGAGATGGCGCGGCGGAGGGCGGAGAGGCAGACGCCGCCGGTTGCGCCGAGGAAGAGTATTGTTTTTTGGGAGGTGGAGGTGGACATTTCGGTGGTGTGCGCGGGGCCGATGTTGGTGTGAATGTGCTCTGGTTGATGCTGGGAGTTGTTGCGGGCTCAGAACTTGAGAGTGCGAAGATGTTCAATTACGTGGAAGCTGTAAGGGCGATGGAGTTGAAGTTGCCGTTGAGGAGGGCGACGCATTCGTCTTTTATGTCGCGTGTCGCGGAGGCTGAGCTGTCGCATCGAGTTGAAGGGTGTCGGCGTCGGAGGGATGCAAAACCGCTGGCGGACTTCAAAGGACGAGCGGCCAATGGCGCCCCGGCGGGCTTGCCGGTGTGGATGCAGCAACGCAATCTGCTCCGCCCCACAAATGCCGAATTGGCAAGAGTTCATCCGTGTCCCCACTGTGGCTTCTTGTGAGAGATGCCATTGGACGCCACCAGTTTAAGGTGTGGAGGGTTGCCAAGAAACGCGGAGGAACCACGATGCTTCAAGGCGTCCGTCTGACAAACGATTTTTTTCACGCACTCCGACTTTTTTGCTTATGCGCACTTGCGTCTCCCCTGTTCAATCGCGTTCGGTTTTCTCCATGTCATCATGCTACGTTGCACTTTAGGCCGCGACCGACAGGAACCGATGCCAACGCTGACGCCCCCGTCATCCAAGACCCCCGATGCTACATTGAACCCCTGTCACCAACGACACCACCACCAACACTGCAACTTTTCTCAAAACATCAAGCGCGGGACTTTTGCTATTTCTGATCGTGATTTATTTACTTCATAGTGTAGAACATAGTGTAGAACAGGAGAACGTCTCCTTGCACCTTAGCCTCCGCCTTATCTGTACGAGAACCCCACGTACCCATAGCCGTGCGTAAGGCCGTATATTTGAGTTTGATAGGATAGGCCATGATGCATTCCCGAGAAACGAGTTATTCTCAAATGTGATTCCATCGTGTAATTGGATCAAGGCATAATCCATCTCACCGGCTCTCTCCTTCACGTATCCGGCGGTTGTTCCGGTTTAGTCCCTTGAATGACCCACATGCCGCGCTTCGTCGTCGGTGTCTTCGCAAAAAAGAGGACTTCCTCCGTTGTTCTAAGGCCGTACTGCACTTTAAAACGACCTACCTTGATGCTGTCATGGCCTCTTACGATTCGGAGAAGGCCTTCTACGATGCAAGTATGGCCTGTCATATAGCTACGTAGGCCTCGCTGTCTTGGCCGTACCGAATGTTGCGAATCCGACCGACTACGGGTACTGCGTGGGTCTACAGGGAAAGTAAGACGGAACTGGTGGTGCAACGACACGCTCTAAAAAGCTAGGTAGGTTGGAAGACACGAAAGATGTTTATTCCACAAGACGTGCAAACTCTAAATCCAAATCATCCTCTTAGCAACACCTTATCTAACCTTGGCTGTAGCGTTACAAACAAACCATATCTACTCCTACAATACTATGGCTTTAGATAAAACCCCAGCAACAGCCAACTTCCCGACACCCTCGATTGTCGAACAGTTCAAAAACTCCAACGTCCCAACGCTAAACTTGAACGTCGTCTTCCACCAACTCAGAATTTCCATGACAATCAGCGAGTCCACGCCCATAGCCGCCAGGCTCGCAGTTGTATCCAGTTCCTCGGCAGGCAGCATCATCAGGTCGTGAATCTTCAGGCCGATTGCGCGTGTGAGTGCCGCGATGTTTTCTGGTTGGGAGAGGACCGAAGGGTCGGTTGCTGCTGCTTCCAAGAGGGATCGGAGGCCCGAGTCCGAATTTTGCGACTGAGATTGCGACTGGGAGTTGGTATTATCGCTGTCACTGTCGTTGTGGTACATGGCCATGCGAGCGTCGCGGCGCCAGCGGACGCGGGTAGACGGGTCGGACAGGGGCTTGGTTGTTTTGAGACCAATCATTAGTTGCGAAGGGGCAGAGAAGAGGATTGAGTTCAAAAAGCTGTTGTTGTAGCTGGTGGGCGCTGTCTTCCTTGATGGGAACGACTGGAGGATAGAGAGCTGGAGTGCATCAAGGAGGTCCTGCTCCTGGATCATGCCGGCGCCCCAGTTCTTGAAGGTCGCCGTTATTTCTGCGCTGCGGCTGACGTAGCCGTGGTCTTCGACAACACCAATGTCCATAACAGAGGCGGGGAGTCCGAGTTGGTGGCGGTACTGAACAAAAGCATCGAGGTAGGTGTTGGCGGCGGCGTAGTTAGCTTGGCTCCATTGGCCGATCATGCCACAAAAGGATCCGAACAGCACAAAGAAGTCGAGAGAGAGGTGCTTTGTGGCTTCATGGAGGTTTTGTGTCCCTTGGACCTTTGGAAGCACTGCAGTGTCCCAGTCTTCCTGCGTCATGTCAAGGAATGCCCGATCCTGTATTAATTCATAGATTAGTCGGGCAGTTCTGACGATCACGTGGATTGGATGAAGACTTACCTGGAGAACCATGGACAGATTCAGGACGCCCTTGATTGGTACCGTTGCTGCCTTCACTGCAGCCGAGACGTCTTCTGGACTTGTGATGCTGCCCGGAATCATCTGTACGGTACATCCCTGGCTGGCCAACTCATCTGCAAATGCCTTGTCGTTCGCTCCTTGGCCCGCTGAGCGAGACAAAAACATCAAATGTCTTGCTCCGTACTCAACAAGCCAAGATGAGACGGCTCGCCCCAGACCGCCCATACCACCCACCAGGAGATACACGGCGTTTTTGTCAAGACTGAGTGCCTTTGGTTGCCTCGTAACAAGCTTTCCGCCCATAATCCCCGCCACATCCATGTTGACGATAATCTTTCCAATATGCTTGCCCTGCTGAATATGTCGAAACGCCGTCTGAACTTCAGCCGCCTCATACTTTTCAACAATCGAAATCGGCGCAACAGCGCCTTGATCATACAGAGCCATCGTCTTGGCTAGCAATCTTGCCATAACATGGGGCGCCTCTGCAGAAATCTCGTGAAGATCAACCCCGAAGAAGGATCTGTTACTCTCAAACAGGCTCATCTGCAACTTCGCGTGTCCTTGGAAGTCCCGCTTTCCAATCTCGACCATGCGCCCAAACTTGGCTACGCATTGCCACGACGCGTGTAGGAGCTCACCGGAGAGGGAGTTGAGGACGAGATCAACGCCTCTACCGCCTGTGGCGCTCATGATGTTGTTGGCAAAGGCGGCATCGCGCGAACTGAAGATCATGTCTCGCGGAATCGCAAACTTGTCTTGTAGATGTTGAACCTTTTCGGGTGTACCGACCGTGGCGTAGATAACCGCACCGGCCATCTGGCATAGCTGGAGGGCGGCGAGGCCGACGGCTCCGCAAGCAGAGTGAATCAAGACGGTTTGGCCTCTCTGTAGGCCTCCGAGTTCGAGGATGGAATAAATGGCTGTTGCGAAAACACACGGCATGGTTGCTGCCTCCTCAAAGGATAGTCGCTCCGGGATGAGGACGCAGAGATGATGGTTGATTGTGATGCGATTGGCGAAGGCACCGCCCGCGTAGAACATGACCCTGTCTCCGGTCTTGACGCTAGTCACTCCAGGTCCAACGTTGCAGACGATTCCTGCGCCATCTAGTCCCAGTTCAGACTTGACATCTCGCACGAGAGACATAGCGATGAGCATGTCTTTGAAATTGAGACCGACACACTTTACGTCAACCTCCACGTCGAGATCCCCGCACGGCTCGTCCGCTGGTGTGGCCACCCAGCTCAGACTGTCGATTCCACCTCCGCTAATGGCCTGAAGCTTGATTTTCTGCTCAAGTGGCACATCATGTTCCGGGGATGAGTCGGCATCGAGGAGCTGGTCGGCAATAGAAAATGGCATTATTCTTGGAATCATCACCATCCCTTTGGAGTAGCTGTACTCATAGTCGGCATCCAGCGCAAACGAAGTGCCGTCACCAGCGACAGCGTGCTGTTGTTGTACCTCAAGAACCTGGAGGAGAGACTGGAGGGCTTCAGGGGTAGTGTTCTTTAATTCGATTGACGTGATAGGGAGACCCAACTCCCCTCGTAGTGTGCGGATAGCGCCGATAGTCATAGCGTGGTACGGATCCTGGCATTCAACCTGCGAACTCCGTGTCGCCCAGATGACCTGAGTCGATTTGCACTGCCGGAAGAAAGACTGCAAGATTTGGAGCCGCTCTGGTGACATGTCGTGGAAAACGGACTTCTCTAGATCGAGAAGCGACACGACCACATCATTTGACGCCTGTTGTTGCTCGCCAAATTGGCAAGCCTGAATAGTGTACCCTTGGTTTGCAAATACCTCAGCAGCAGCCGCGTACAGTGCGGAGCCAACGTCATGGATCAGCAGCGTGACGTTCTTCGAGGGCTGGGCGGCACCAACTGGCGGTGATGGCCTAGACACAATGCATACGTTGACCTGATACGGCGTTTCGTGGTCATAGGCCGCAAGATCCGTACCGTCGAACCCAGCCTGTTGCAGTTCTTGATTCCACCTGTCGGCACTGATATACGGCTCGTCGACTCGGCCGTCCTTTTCTCCCAGCCACCATCCCTCCAAAAGGCCAAAAATAGAGCTAATCCAGGTCGACTGGAGGCTTACTTCCTGCAGGAATAAGTGACCATCAGGCTTCAGGAGCTTCCTGACATTTGACAATGTTGTGTTCAGGCTGGGAGTCGCATGCAAGACATTAGCCGCGATGATGAGATCGAATTCCTGCTCGCCAAACCCCTGGGCAATAGGGTCCTCGGATATATCCAAGACCTGGTATGTGAAGCCCGGGAACCGCAGTGTTTCCTTGGCCGTACCAAAGAAGCCTGCAGAGATGTCGGTAAATGTGTACGAGCTGTACATCTGCTCGCCACTGGACGAGAACATGTTGGCCAGCACCTTTCTCGTGGCGCCTCCGGTACCTCCCCCAATCTCCAGGATGCGCATCGTCGGTTTGGCGTGTGCGAGGCACTTGAAGAAGTCCTGGCAGTAACCAAAGTCCATGAAGCGGTACACGTTAGCCAGCGTGTCGTCTTGGAAGAGACCCTCCACTGCTCCAACCTTGCCTTCAAGCACATCAGGCAGCATCTGAAATGCCTTCGTAATAGCTGCGGCAGGATGTGCAACTTCTGTTTTGGCCAATGTTTCTTCCAGGCCCTGGATGGTCTCCCGGCGGTCATTTTCGCTCAGGTCGAGAATTTCCTGACAGTTTGGCACAACCTCGCTGCGGCCATTCTTGATGTCGTCGTATCGCTTCAGGAGCCACTGGAAGTGCTTCCCAAGGTATCCGGCTGGGTCTAGGGCCGGTTCAAAGCCAGCCACATGCTGGGCAATGTAGAGCAAACTCAGTGTCTCCAGTTGGATCATCTGGTCACGACGGTCAGGTAGTGGACGAACCAGCTTTGCCAGGTCCATGAATCGGATGTCAGGCATCCACCGCACACGAGCCCCAACGCGAGACTCTTTTTTCTTCTCCACGGCATGGAGAGCGGATGCTCGAAGGCCCTTGATCTGAAGTACTACGGATCCTTGATCATCGTAGCCCGTGATGCTTGCCACGACATCTCCACGGCCAGCTTCGACCTGGGCACTCGTCTCGGTGTGCAGTGTTGATGTCTGCTCACCGAGAGTGATCTCGTCAATTGTCACGGGAACCAGGGCGCGGTCAAATCGTCGGCCGAGTCCCCTGGTCATGGCGAGAAATACAGACTGCAGACATATGTCCATCTCGCAGGGGTGGATCCTGTACTTTGTCATGTGCTGCCCGCGCCTATCAGGTTGAGAGATGGAGCAGCTGGCGCGATTGCTCGTCGGGTCGGTTGTGATGTTGGCGAGGCCTCTGAATTCAGGGCCATAGCTAAGTCCAGCGCGTCCCATAATCTTGTACCAATAGTCAGGATCTACCGAACGTGGCAGTTGCTTGTGTCTCGTTGCTGCCGTTGATATAGTCACAGTCGAAACTTGGACTTCGCCGGCACAATGCGGAATCCAGGTGCTGCTGTCCTGCGAGTAGGAAGAGACGCTAAACTCCCACCACCCGGAGTTCAGCGTGTCCGTCAATCTTGAGCGCCGCAGTGTCGTGGAAAGCTCAACGTCTTTCCCCTCGTACATGATTAACGCCTGTCGCACAACGACGTGACGGAGAGAGACCGCGCTCTTGCCCTTTATTGCCCCCATATCAGTAACCTGCTGTACGGCTGCGGCCGCCATAGACACGAATCCGACAAAAGGGAGAACGATGTTGCCCTGTACGACGTGGTCGCGAACCCAAGGGACCCTGTCTGTCGAAAGCAGATTCCGCCACGTGGGCTCAAGCTCGCTTGTGGCGGTTACCCGAGCGCCGAGAAGATCGTGCCGTGCGTACTTTTGAAGCCGCCATTCCTTGCTGAGGCGGGGTTCCGTCCAAAATCTGTCGGTGGCAGAGTAATTCCATGGGTAGGTTGGGAGATTTGTCAGCACCTTCGGGTACATGTGCTTGCCGTCGTGCAGCGGTGCGAAGTCGGGGGCGATGCCCCGGAGATACATGTTGCCCAGACCATCCAAGAAGCTGTGTGTTGCGTGCGAGTTGCGCTGTGAGGTTGACACATACACGTACTGGTATGTAGTCTCCAGTGTCTTCATGATTTGCCGCAATGGTCCTGCCAGGGCTCCGTGCGGTCCAATCTCTAGGAACATCTTGGGTCGGTCGTTGGCCTTCACAAGCGCAGCTACTGCCGGGTAGAAGAGAACTGCATTTTCACCGTTCAGTCGCCAGTAGTTATGGTTTAGGATTCTACCGTCACGGATTTGTTTTGCATAGAGTGATGAGAAAAACGGAATCACGGGGTCGCTAGGCGCGATTCCGCTGATGGCGTTCCAGTACTCTTCTGCAACGTCACCGACGTGGTCTGTTTTTTTCTCATGTTAGTCTCGGAATTTGTTTTGATTTTGGCTTCAAACTTACGTGAATGATACGCCTTGTCGACACGCAGCCGCCTAGCAAGCACCTCTGGTCGTGAAATCTTAACATCGGCCAACACAGCGTCAACGGCGTCGCTGTCTCCAGAGATTGTCACACTCTCGGGGCTGTTCTCACAGCCGATAACAACCCCTGGGCGCAAAAGGGGTTCAATCTCCCTCCTACCAAGTCCGACGGCTCCCATCGCACCCGACCTCTTGATGGCCGACGAGCATATGCCACGGTTGTACGCAACAGTGATGGCGTCGCCGAGGCTCAGTGCACCAGACGCGTACGCAGCTGCAATCTCTCCGCTGGAATGGCCCACAACCGCCGTAGCTCGAATTCCCACCGAGTGTAGCAGATCCACAAGAGCACACTGCAGCGCCGTGCACAGGGGCTGCGAGTATATGGCGTTTTGAATCTGGCTCTCTGCCTCTGGCTTCAGAATCTCTTCGCGCAGATTGAAGGGGCAAGGGTCCGCAAGTGTGGCAAGAGCATGCTCCATTTTTGCAAATGACTCTTGCACAACGGGGAAGTCGGCTAACAGTTGGGCACCCATCCGCGGCCATTGAGCACCTTGGCCTGTGAAGACAAAGGAAAGTTCTGGTACCGTCTTTCCAACCTTGACTGGTCGTGAGACAGGCAGCACAGGCTTCCCATCGTGTCCGGTGACGTAGTATGCTCGATGTGCCATGTGCTCCCTCCGTGCCCCCAGCGTGTAGGCGAGATTGGCAATATTCGCGGGGGAAGCATTATGGGCGAGGTAGTCTTCATATTGTGCGACGGAGCGGTCAAGGGAGGCTTCGTGGCTTGCGGAAAAGACGAGCAATTGAGGTGAAGTAGATGGGATAATTGGTGGGTCAACCGGCTCCCACGAGTCTCTGCTCGAGACAGACTCAGAGCCGTTGATCAGCCCATTGGTATCTCTGTTGACATGACCGTTCGGATGACCGTTTGAATGACCGTTTGTCACAGCGTTAGTGTGGCCATTGGTATGACTATTAGTCACTCCGTTGGTGTGAGCATGGCCGTTAGCCAGAGTAGATGATAATTCAGTCGACAAGCCATTGGTAGCACCGTTGGGATGCCCGTCGGCCTGCGCGTTAGCATGTACATGGCTGCCAGTGTTGTGACGAAATGACTCGACTGAGTCGACGATCGCGTGCGCATTACTGCCGCCGAATCCGAAGCTATTTACGCTGATGCGTGCTTCACATTGTTCGGGCCACGGGACAGGGGAGGTGGGAACTCTCAGACGCCCTCCCCTGAAATTAATGGCAGGATTCGGGTTTGTGAACTTGATGTTTGGCGGTATTGTCCTGTGCTCTAGAGCCAGAACCGCCTTGATGAGACTTGTGATGCCGCTTGCCCCTTCCGAGTGCCCCAAGTTCGGCTTGACAGATCCACAAAAGATGCTACCATCAGGTCCTTCGCCAAAAACATTGCCGACTGCCAACAGTTCAAGCGGATCTCCTGTCTGGGTACCGGTCCCGTGGCATTCGACAAACGCGGTTTTTGAGAAGTCGTCTATCCTGGCAATCTTGTATGCTTGGCGGATAAGCGCCTCGTGGGCGATTGGATTTGGCGCTCCGAGACTCGACCCCTTTCCGTCATAATTGACAGCCGTGGCTCGTATCACGGCGCGAATAGGTGTGTTTTGTTGTTCTGCATCATCGAACCGTTTGATAAGAATGGCGGTGATGGCTTCGCCTCTAGCGTAGCCATTGGCCGATGCATCAAAGGTCCTGCACGAACCGTCGGGTGACAAAACGCCCTGCTCATTGAGGGCGATCGACGCAGTAGGACTTGTCATCAGATTCACACCACAGACCAAGGCAGCGTCAATCTCCCGCCGTTGTAATGCGCTGCATGCTTGGTGCAGGGCAGTCAGGGACGCCGAGCACGCCGTTCGGACCGTCACACTGGGGCCTCGAAGATCGTATTGGTAGGATATGCGATTCGCCAGCGCAAAGTCCAGGGCACCGGTGAGCTTGTAGAAGCCTGTGTAGAGAGGATCCTTGGCCTGCAAGTCGAGGTAGTCGTCGGAGAAACTGCCGACAAAACAGCCAATGTTCTTGCCCTGCCACTGCGTCTCTCCGGCGCTCTCAAAACACTCGTGCACGACTTCCATCAGCACGCGCTGCTGCGGGTCCAGCTGCTCGGCCTCCTTTCGGCTCAGTGACGGGAATGCGTCTTTATCAAAAAGCGCCAGGTCACGGTTTGCGAGGAAGTAGCCGTGCCGACTCATGGTCGTCCCGGAGTTGGTCGCCTTGGTCTGGAAGCTCTCGCCATTCCACCTGTCTGCGGGCACTTCTGTGCGTGCATCGCCGCCGCTGACGAGAAACTCCCACAGCGCATCGGCGTTGGAAATATCTCCCGGCAGTCGCATCCCCATGCCGCAAATGGCAATCGGGGAATACAGGGGAGAAGCCTCTGAATGACCCGTCAGTATCTGTTCTAGATCAAAACTACTGGGGCGCCGCATACCTGTGGATTCATTTGGTGATGGAGACATTGCGATGTGATACTTGGTGATAGCAGAAAATGCAATTGTCAGTGCTGGGAGGGCCTCGCTGCTTGCACAACCGACACAGCTCTTGTATGAGCCCTGTAAATGGTAAGGCAATTGGACGATTTGCTCCTGTCAACCATATCACCTCACGGCCGTCGGTAGGTGAGTATCGCACCTGCCGTCTCAGAGTAAGGGTGGCCGAATACGCCATATCAGCCAGAGGTACCTCGCACGTAGGCGGATCCACTCCCAGTCCAATCCGAGCGGGCCCACCGTTCGACCGGAGGTATCATTCTTTCCCTCTAGGCTCGGACGGCATCTTTGGACGCGGGTGGGTATCTGTAAGCCTCAGCCCGGGTCCTACGGATCCTCTCAAGAGAATGCAACTCTGACAAGATAGGCAGACAGAAACTGTCCAGTATCGCGGACTATCCGCGAGTACATGGCCAGCTTCAACGTTAAACAACCCTTGAAAAGTGGTGTTTTTGACATATGTGGGCCGCTAATCACCCTGGCAATGAACCCCTGTCCTCGGATAGGGCAGGCGAGCCGCACCCCCCACCCTTGTCCTCCACATCAGCAAGTCAAGAGGGTGGCGCGCAATTTGCCAGACATGGACGCCAGGGGTGCGCATAGCACGGGCTGGGGTGTTATGGCACCCCTGCTGGCTTCGCGATAGGACTCCAAATCGTGGATACTCTAGAAGACTTCTGGGCTTCTCCATCCTCCAGGATTTTAGGCACGGGTCGGCGAAACCAACCAAGATGTACCCCGCTTGTCAAGGCCAACTTCCAATGCTCCCCGCCAAGTTCTCCGTCTCCGCTTCGATGACCACCTGCGAGGGGGACCTGTGAAGAATGGAAACCCGGTGTAAGAGGCAGCAGAGAGGCAAGGTAAGCCGCAGTAGCTCCGTCGCGAAATTTCTCCATTTACAGCTTCGCGCCAGGTTCTCAGGGTCAACTGCAATCCCCAACCACTCATTCCGGTTCTTGGATACTCCGATGTTTTTGCACCGCCAGCAATTGTACCTATTAACTCAATTGATGTTCCAGTAGGTGCCAGAAGAACTGGTAGCTGCGCAGGCAATTAAACAGCGTCATGGCATACGGTCTCGTCTCCCAAGCTGGCCTCGGCATTGTCGGCATCTACGCGTGCCTCACGGCCTACCGATGGATCGCGCTGTACTTTGCGCGCCAGGATATCATCCGCCAGAACGGCTGCAAGCCTATTCAAGGAACTTACCCTCACAAAGATCCCATACTCGGAACCGACTACATCCGCGATGCCTTCGCGGCCAAGAACAAGGGCGAGTTCCTGTTGCGGGAATCACGGCTATACGACCAGCTTGGGCCAACTTACGTCTTCTATGTCCTCGGGATCGGCATGGTGTCGACCGCGGAGCCTGAGAACATGAAAGCCATCTTTGCGACAAAGTTTGAGGACTGGAGCACGGGCGAGCGCAACCGCGTGCTGGAGCCTCTGCTGGGGCACGGCATTTTTACGACAGAGGGGGAACATTGGGCGCGATCGCGCGTCATGATCCGGCCCAACTTTGTGCGCAGCCAGATCTCCGACCTCGATCGGCTCGAGAGCCACACGAACGACTTGTTCCGGCTCATTCCCGCTGATGGTCAGGAGGTGGACCTCCAACCGCTGTTCTTCCAGTTGATGATGGACAGCGCAACGGATCTGTTGTTTGGCCAGTCCGTGAACTCGCTTCGGGAACAACACCAACAAACTACGGGTACTGCCTCTGCGGAGCCGGGGAGGCCATCTGGAAATTCCTTCGCCCACGCATTTGACAAGGCGCAGGAGTATTGCAACGCACGCTTTCTGTACGGGCCTCTGGGAAAGATCATGCCACAGGCAAAGGAGGACAAGGCAGCCGTCGCTCTGTGTCGCGAGTTCATCAAGCCATATGTCGACCAAGCGGTGCGTTACCGCCGGGAGTTAGACAGGAAGACTGCCAGTGGTGCGGATGCCAGCGCCAACACCGAATCCGAAAAGTACACCTTCCTCCATGAATTAGCCAAGGAGACTACAGACCCCATCCGCTTGCGCGACGAGTTGATGAACCTTCTCGTCGCAGGGCGAGACACCACTGCCAGTATGCTGAGCAATTTGTTCCATGTTCTGGCGAAGCGGCCTGATGTGTGGGCTAAACTACGGGCCGAGGTAGAGGCGCTGGAAGGGGGACGGCCAAGCTTTGAGAAGCTCAAGGATATGAAATATTTGCAGTATTGCATCAAGGAGTGTGAGTTTACTTTTCCCCCAAACCAAGTGGGTATCATCAGCTAACTGGAATGCCTGATAGCACTTCGACTGCATCCACCTGTCCCGGGTCTTGCACGTGAGGCCAACAAGGATACAGTCCTCCCAGTCGGCGGTGGTCGTGATGGCAAATCCCCTCTCTTCGTCAAGAAGGGGACGGTCGTCATGCCCGTCTTCCACGGCATGCACCGACGCAAAGACCTCTTTGGCTCCGACGCACGTGAGTTTAACCCGGAGCGGTGGGACAAACTACGTCCTGGATGGGAGTACATCCCGTTTAGCGGCGGGCCCCGTATTTGCCTAGGCCAGCAGTATGCCCTCACTGAGGCAGGTTATGTCATTGTGCGCATGGTTCAAGAGTTCAGAGTCCTGGAGAGCCGGGATCCGGAGCCATTGAGAGAGGCCATCACTCTGACCTGTGCGTCACTGAACGGTGTTAAGGTTGCCTTGACGCGGGCGTAAATTCAATGTTGCTCAAAGGATCAATCAACACGTTATCACATGATCAAAAATGGCAACTTGAGCCGACATGTTTAACCTCACAGCGGGAAGCGTCACAGCGAAAGGCGTTCCCTTTCTTCGTGTACCTGGTAAATAGATTGGATGGATCCGGCCCGGACTTTGAATGTACGTGTATCCGCTCCATCTTTACGAGCCAACCTGTCAAACCACGCGTTCAGCGGCACGCCAGCGTGGGACGATAAACTCACCAATGGCAACGACCCTTTCTGCCACAACGCTCTCCTCAACCGCACTTGGGGTAAGGTGGTATTGCTCCTTCGCGTTATGGATACGCCCCCACCCCACCTAGAGCGACTCGCTGCAGATATATGGTTACGGTGTGTTCCAATGCGAAACGACATGACGAGCCACGAACAGACCAAACCAACTCATATCTCCTTCCCAGCCCGCCAATACCCCGTTCCGTTTGAGCACATTCCGCCTTGCCTTATCTCCACTCTCGACCCACCACAAACGGCATCATGTCTTACAGCGTTCTCATGCAGATCTATCGCAAGGAGGGTACCACGCCGGAGCAGTTCAAGGAATATTACGAGACAAAGCATGTGCCGGTCATCCAGCGCATCTCGGGCGACCTCTTCCCCACGTTACATTCACGCCATTACGTCGGCTACGTGCCCCAGGCAGCAGCAGCAGCTCCAAACACGGATGCTGATCCTGTCCCCACAAGTGCCGACAACAGCGCCGGCGGGGACGAACGGGTCAAGACAGCAGCGAAGCTCTTGGCGGGATCAGCATCGGCGGGCGAATACGTGCCGATGGTCGTGCAGGGCCAGCCGTCGGACTTCGGGTGGGATGTCTGCACGGTGCTGACTTACGCCAGCGCAGCGCATTTCCAGGCCTTCATGGCCGTGTTGATGGACGAGAAGAATGCAAAGATTCTGGCCGATGATGAGGAGCATTTCATGGACAGATCAAAGTTCAGAGCGGTTATTCTGGGCGAGACCCTGACCACGGTGAACAATAACTGGTCGGAGAAGAAGTCGGTGTAAGGCCAAGGGGATCATCTTGCAGAGATTTGTGCCAATTGCCCCGGGTATTCTCGCTTGGTGGGTGCACCCAGTATAATAAGCTGTATCTAGTCCAAGCACTCATTTTGCCGCCCCCCAAACACACCCACTGCTGCCGAATTTGCATTCGCCACGGCCTGACAAAATGGCTCTCAGCGCACTTCGTGAAGCTATTCCAATCCACCTCACCCGCGGCACAGCACTGGGCTTGGTTGTTGTGTTCTTTTTATTTCGTATTATCTTTTCATATATCCGCGCCTTCACCTACAGCCAATTGAAAAATATCAAAGGCCCATCATGGACGAGGTTCACAGACTTCGACATGTTGAAGGCGGTCATTCAGGGACGGCGAGTTCATGTAAGTCTCTCAATAACCTTCACTGAGGGTAGTGTCTGACACCAACACAGCGGTTGCTTGATCTGCACAAACAATATGGGCCTGTCGTAAGAGTCGGGCCCAACGAGATTTCCATCTCAGACTGGAAGCAATACAGATCGCTGTACAACAACCCCCTCGCCTTGAAGGAGGTTGACTTCTACAGTCCCTTCATCCTCGGCAAGGGCAGTCTCTTCCAGATGACGTACGACATCTCCGCCCCTGAAATCAAACCCAACACTGACAACCCCCCAGAAATCCCGATCAACACGCTGCGCGTCGGAAATCAAGTAACCCCGGCTACTCCCTTCGGAATATCAACGCCCTGAACCCCATCATCCGCGGCTTCGCCGACCAACTCATCCTCGACCTCGTCCAAGCCACCTCCGCCTCCCCCACCGGAGAAACCGACGCCTTCAACCCCTGCGCGCTGTACAGCTTCCGCGTGATATGCAAGCTCACCTTCAACAAGGACTTCGGCCCCTCCGAGACCTCCGACCTGCAGACCCTCCTCGACGCCATGAACGGGTGCCTATTCGCCTTCGCCGTCGACAAACTCGCCCCGTGGCTTCGATCCAGTGGAATCGCGCATCACATCCCAGGTCCTGTCGGCGAGGGGTGCCGTAAGCTGGATGTCTGGACCGACATGACGCGCGACATGGTCGATGGGTTGCTCAAATCGTCTGAGGAAGAGGACATCACCAACTTCCTGCTCACCCCTGTGGCTCACGGGGTGGATGAGTTCTTTGGGCGGAAATTGTCTGAGACAGAGCTCGTCGCTGAGGCCATGGGCGTCATGGTCGGCGGGAGCGGGACGCTGTCTACGACGCTGACCTACCTGCTGTATGAGCTCGCGCGGCCGGAGAATGCAAAGGTGCAGAAGCGCATGCGGGAGGAGGTCCAGGCGATTCCGGACACGGAGAATATTGCGGCGTTGAGAAATAATGCCTATGTCAAGGCTGTTGTGACAGAGACGCTAAGACTGTATCCGTCGATTGTGTCCACGCTGCCGCGGGTGTTGCCGGAGCCGCTAAAGGTTGGGGAGTATGATATTCCACCCGGAACAGTGGTCGGCATGCAGCACTTTGTTCATCAAAGGGACCCGATTGCATTCCCGGATCCGGATAGCTGGATCCCGGAGCGGTGGCTTGATCCGACAGAGGATATGATCGGCGCGTTTACGGTCTTTAGCTTTGGCAAGCGGGCGTGCATCGGGCTCAACTTGGCGTGGGAGGAGCTGTTCTTGGTTATCAACGCTTTGGTGCGACAGGGTGTGGAATTACGACTGGGCAAGGAGATGACTGCCGCAGACATGGAGATTGAGGACCGATTTGCTGCTGCGCCAAGGGGGAAGAAGCTTGTGTTGAAGGCGGTAAAAGTTTAAATTTGGGGCTGCTAGAATACTGTTGTAGCACACTTTTTCTCCACCGCCTTGATGGCCTTTACGATCTGCTTGACTGAATCCGAATCGGTGGGAATGGGGTGCCCGTGCTGGTGGAGAAGAAACTCAGAATCCCCCGCCTGCTTGCAGTGTTGGTACATGCTCATCGCCGCCTCAGAATCGACATCTTCTTTGCCATACACATGAAGTGTTGGAATCGTGATGCTGCGGCCCGTAGAGGAAATGTACTCGACAAGCGTGCTGTGGTCTTTGGCGGTGCCGCTGGCTGAGATGAAAATGGCACAAGCAAAAGGGACAAAAGGGGGATCAAACGGGCGCGTCCTCAATCGATGATGAAGGTAACAAAATGCCATGGTCGCCCCCTGGGAAAATCCAAGAATGCCATGGAAGGGGCCGTCTTCTTCGACGATCTCGTCGATGTACTCCATCGCCGAGTCGAGGACGGCCTTTGGGAGCGCCTGGCCTGTGTTGGACCCATGATCTTTTGGGAACTCGAGCCAGCCAAGATACGGCCCGCCGTAGTACGCAGCAACACCAGGTGCCTCGTCCACTTCATTTGGTGCGTTGACGCAGTGAAAGTCGACACCGCCTTCAGAGGCAAATGCGCGCGCCAGGGGTGCCAGCTGGCTTCTCAGGATCTGCAGGCGACTGTCAATTGGCATTTCGCTGCATTGTGTGGGTCCTTGACATTACTGACCTTCTCGTTGCAGCCAGCCCCGTGCAGACAGAGCAGTCTCAATTTGGCCATCGTGTCCGAACTTGAGCCGAGAATATTAGAGGTAGACGTGTTCAAAGAGCGTATCGAAGTGAACTGCCGACGAAATATTTACCAACCCGCATTTCTATTCACTGGAAAAGACATGATGCCCAAGGATGCTTCCCATTAGGGACGTATCTCACGAAGCCCCCGTAGATCCTCAAACTGCTGCAAAGTAAAACCCACAATCCTGTCAGCACTAGCTCTCCTGCCGTCGTGTTAGCGCCCTTGGCTGGAGGCACTTCGGTGGAGCCCAAAGTGACCTTGGACGGCAGTTCATCACCGCGGAACTGAGTCAAAGACCAAGACACTTGGCCCATCAGCTTATGTCACATTCGCCCAAACAGCTTCAATTGGCTCGGGGATCTCTGCTTATCAGTACCGCGTACTACGAGGTTGGAGCGGTGATAGATCATCATAGAGTCGTAGAGTTCCTTGTATAGTCGTTGCATTGAGGTTTCCGCTAAGTGCGGGTGGCTGCGGGTGGCTGCGGGTGGCGTTGCGGAGTGGAGACGCGCCGTTCCTTCCTGCAGGGGATATTACCCGCCATCGCATGGCAAGATTGGGCTAAGCGTAGAACGCAAGAGTCCGAGAGGGGTGTAAGCGGACCCCAGGCGTCCTTGTATCGCGAAGGAAGCAGCTAACAGCCCTTCCCCGTCTGCATGACTCCAAGTTTCCTCCGACTCTTTCGATCCAAAATCCGGCTGGTCTTTTTTTCTTGGATCGGACTAAGGCGACTAAGGCAACCAACCGCTCCCGCGAAGCGAATTCACCATGTCGGCTGAGAAAAGCGCCACCATGTTGTCGGCTGACGAGAAAGGCCCCGGCGCAGCAGCATTAGCGGTAGACGCGCCCCGGTCCGCAAGCCCCCCGGGTGGGTCCTCCCCCGGCAGTCCCTCCAAAGACGAAGAGAACCGCGCCGGCGATGTTTCGGATTTGGACGAGCCCTCCACTGCGTGGCAAGAACACGACACCGGCGCACGGTGGTGGGCGCTGGTGCTTTGTGTTCTTTGCTGCACGCTGCTGTACTCGCTCGACAACAGCATTCTCGCCGATGTTGCTCCCGTCATTGTGCGCGATTTTGGGCACGCAGAACTCCTGCCATGGTGCTCGCTGGCGTACACGCTGACGGGTACGGCTGCCATCCTTCCCTTCGGCCAGTTCTTCCGCACCTTCAACATCAAGTGGACTTTCCTCGTCTCCGTCGCACTCTTTGAGATCGGCTCGGCAGTATGCGCCGCCGCGCCGTCGATGGACGTCTTCATCATCGGGAGAGCCATCGCCGGCCTCGGCGGCACTGGGCTCTTCCTGGGCGGCATCACCATCTTCTCCCTCACCACCACAGAGCAGGAGCGCCCCTTCTACATGGCCCTCAACGGGCTGCCTTGGGCTTTTGGCATGATTCTCGGGCCATTGATTGGGGGCGGCTTTGCTCAGTCGAGTGTGACTTGGAGGGCTGGCTTCTGGGTGAACATTCCAATCGCGGGTATGTCAAATCACCGTTTTTAAACACCTATTTTGGTCTTTTTTGCTGCCCTGGATGTCTCAGGGGCGAGCAACTACGCCTGAGACATTCTCCCTCTCCGGAATAACCTTGAAAGATGAATAGCTAACAGTCATTTACCATCAGCCCCTTTTCTCCCGGTGATGATATTCTTTATCCCAAACTTTGACCGCAATGAGAACCTCACCTTCCTGCAAAAGGTGAAGACGGTGGACTGGCTGGGCACTGTCCTCTCTTGCGGCGGTTTCGCAGCCGGAACTATGGCGCTCAGCTTTGGCGGCGTGCTATATCCCTGGGGTGACCGAAGGATCATCGCCATGTTTATACTCGCTTTCGTTCTCTTCGTCGTCTTTTTCTTCACCCAGAGCCGCAACATCTGGACGACGGTCGACCATCGGATATTTCCCATGGAGCTCTTTAAGAGCCGCACGTTAATACTACTGGGAATTTTGGTTGGTAAGTACATGGCGCCAGTTCGTAGATCTTTCGACCTCGTAACTAATTTCACCTGTGATACAGCGCTCGGCGGAGGTGAAATCTTTACTGCAATCTTCTACCTACCTCCTCTGTTCCAGTTTGTCAACTCAGACACTCCTGTCCAAGCAGCTATTCGTCTGCTGCCGCTGGTCTGTCTCGGAGTGGGCTTTATTATGGTCAACGGAGCGTTGATGCCGAAGACGAAGTACTACAAGCCGTGGTTCTTGGTTGGAACTGCTGTCTCAACAGTTGCCGCTGCGTTGATGTATACCATCAACGAGAATACGTCAAAAGCTGCCATCCATGGCTACACGATTCTGCTCGGTGCCGGCATTGGCTCCTATTACCAGGCATGCATGGTGGTGGCACAGATCCACGTAGGAAAGGAGAAGGTCTTTACAGCTATCACCTTCATCGCTGCCCGTAAGTTCCAACTCCTTTCTAAAACCGAAACCGCAATAAACACGAGCTAACCTGAACTTCGCAATTAGTACAAAGCGTAGGTGTAGTTCTGGCTTTGGGCCTTTCGGGCGCCATTTTTGTCAACATTGCCACGCGCGACCTGGGCCGGGCAATGCCTGATGCTACTGCAGAAGAGATCTCCAGCTCCCTAACAGGAGGCGGCGGTCACTTTTTTGACTCTCTGTCCGAAGAGACGCAAGCAGCTGCTCTGAAGGCTATCATCACGGCTTCAGATAGCACATTTGCGTTTATCTTGGCGTCGGCTGCGCTGAGCTTTATTTTGAGCTGGTTTCTGCGCTGGGAAAAGGTCTTTTAAGCGTGCATGCCGTAATTTCTCATACCTCTTCTTTATTTGGGTACCAGTAAGATTCAAGTTGGATACTGGAAAACAAAAAACAGTAGGCACCCTGGCGGTTCGCTTTTGCTAGGAGAGAAGAACCTGCAGCTGGTAACGGGATTCGTAATGGGCTAAAACAGTTTTTTAATTGTGCTGGCTATTTGTAAATAGGTGCGTATCTCATTGTTCTTGGATGTCGACGTTGAGTTCCGGGCCGTGGTGTTCAGGGGCGGCGCTCCGCCTTGTGGGGCCCGGAGCGCCGGGTGGCCTCCGTGCCCTCCGGCTCGGTTCGGGATAGTACTTAGCGAATAAGTGGGCATCACACAATTTAAGAAAACAACGCGGGAATACCACAACTCGTGTCAATTGAACGTAGATAAGCCATAACAATGCTCAGCCACCCGAGGGAGGATTGTAACCCGAAGGATGATGCGAACCAAGTCTCAGCAGTTCTTTCCGTGCGTGCCCCTTCTTTAAGTGGGGATCGGCGGGGGTCAGGCCTTGTTAGGTGACTTCTCCGAAATCCTCCATCTCCATTCCTAAGGATGCGAACCCCTCTCGAGCCCCTTCCCCAGGATGCAAATCGCGCAGCTAGCGGCACCCTCTTTCATTGCTACTATAGCTACACCGCCAGCAAGCTTGGAGCTCTTCGGTTGTCTGTGGTGGTCCCCTCCCTCTCGGTAACCACGGAATGGCTTATGCCAGGCTGCAGCGCTCGGCATACTGGAGCTCTCACTGCGGCCGACATCGGGTGCTCGTCATAGAAAAACACGGCATTTTTGTTTTGTTGTTATTTGCAACACACTCGGAGCACAAGACGCCTGCCGACCCATTCCTTGTCTAGCATCTGCCCGGTTCTTATCGCGGGCCAGACTCTGGCAATACAACCCTCTCGAGGACCTCTGACACAATGGACAAGTTCAATCCCGCGCCGTTGCTGATAGGCGGCGCGCAGATGGTCATTGTGGCCTCCACGCTGGCCTACACGTCCAAGACCTCACCGCTGCGGTTCATCACCCTTGCTCTCATCGGCGGGCTCGGGTACTGGCACTACTGGTCCTGCCCAAGCCTCAGCACCAGCGGCCTCTGGAACGGCACCTGCGCCGCCACCAACATCATCTACTGCCTTCACCACATCGACCTTGTCATCCTCAAGAAAGCCGACCGCGCCGACCTTGTCCAGGGCAACACCAACGCGAATGCCTTCCTCACCGCGCTGCGCCTGTGCTTCAGCACGCGCAGCATCCGTTCCAAATTCCAAATCGGGAACGTCCCGGCCTTCCCCCCGTACTTCCGCAACCGCGCATCCCCAGGACGCATCTCCTTCCTTTTCCGCACGGCAGTCATCTTCGCATGGCAATACCTAGTCCTCGACCTCATCGACACCGTCATGGCGTCGCAAACCCCCGAGGAGACCCTCGCTGCGTATGGAAACAACCAGGAATACCTCAACCCCTTCACCGCAACACGGGAGCAGAATCTCACTCGTCTGATGACCAGCGTAGCGGGATCCTTCTTCATCGGGCGCATAATCATGGATTTCATCTACCGCGCCATGGCGCTCGTTGCTGTAGGCAGTGGCGTGTCAGAGCCGAGAGACTGGCCGCCTTTCTTCGGACGGACAAAGGACTCGTACACGATTCGCTATTTCTGGGGCCGGTTCTGGCATCAGTGGTTGAGGGGACCGCTATCTTCGATGTCGCTGTTTGTGTCGCGCAACATCTTGGGTCTGCCGAAACGGTCGCTAGTCGAGTGGTACAGCAATGTCTTTATGACGTTTACGCTGTCGGCTGCGGTACATGTGGCGAATGATATTATTGCTGGGAAGGGCGTGGAGATGGGGACTGTGTGGCAGTTTCAGGGGTTTGCGGCGGCGATGTTGATTGAGGATGCGGTGCAGGGGTTGTGGAAGATGGTGTTTGGCTCAGGAAAGGCGAAGAAGGATGCAGATTCAAAGGAGAAGCCGCGGATGGCGGCGTGGAAGCTGGCGGTCGGGTATCTGTGGGTGCAGGTAGTGTTGTTTGTTGTTGTGCCGTGGTATTTGTATCCTTCGGGGAGAGCGCCGGCTGGGTCGATGTGGACAGTGCCCTATTCGGTCGTTGAGGTTTTGGGGTTGAGGAATGCGGGCGGGCTTATTGCTCTGCTTGCAGCTTTCATCCTTGGGGTTTTGGGGCCAGAGATATGATTTTGGATAGTACGACAGAAATTTGTTAGCATCTTGGTAATCGAAAAAAAACTTTGCTTGGAACTGTTTTATTCATGTCATCTCCACAGACTTGCATTAAAACACATTGGGAATAAGCGAGGAGATAAGGTCTAGATCTTTTCACCACAAGCCTTAAATGAACTGTGGAAGGCCTTAATTCTATCAGGACAAGGCTTTAAGGTATGGGGGAAGGCCTTCCTAGGATGCAGCTTGGCCTTTTTAGGACACAGGAAGGCGTTTCCAAACTGCACGAAGGGCTTTTCAGAATGCAGGCATGTCTTTCTGAAAGTTTTAATGGCCTGCAACAACAAATACTATAGGTTGCTTTGACAGCAAGAGGCATCTACCACCGGCAAAGGGGACCCTCTCTTTCGCCAGACCCTTCATCCTTATCGTTCCTCCCTTTCCGTAATCCGCACAAACATATCCTTCACCACAAACACCGAATGTGGGAGCGCAACCAGTGGCGCGATAGGGTTCAAAATCTCAAAGTCGAATCGGCGGAAGAGCTTTAAATCTGTCAGCAGGTATCCACCAGAAAAAGGGGTAGAAATTGAATACACACCTCGATAAAAATCTTATTCATCTCCATCCAAGCAACTGGCTTCCCCAGGCACGCAAACCGCCCAACACCAAATGCAAGATCGAGCTGCCTCTCCATAAGCCCCCTTTTCGCCGCATCAACCTCAAGCCACCTCTCAGGCAAGAAACGGTCCGGATCGCGCCCGTAGATCGGATCGCGTTGCTGGCTCCACTGGCTGTGCGCAATGCGCGTGCCTCCAGGAACCCACTTCCCATCAATGGTGTCGCCCCCTGGCGGGACTTGCTTGATCAGCAATCCATGGCCCGGGACGAAGATACGCAGACCCTCCTTGACCACAGCCTGCAGGTAAGGAAGTTGGAGCGACTCCTTATTGGTGACCACGGGCGACGAAATTCGGCCTTCTGCATAGGCAGAGTCAAGTTCGCGACGCAACTTGAGTAGCACACGTGGATTGGTAGCGACATAGAGGGTTGTGGTCTTGATGACTGTTGCTGTGGAGTCTCCGCCTGCGACAAGCTGGAGGACGATATCCGCGCTGAGACGTCGTGCGTCACGCGGGTAGCCATGACGGAGCCAGGATGCGACCATGTCGTGTCTTGAGTCGGGGTCGGCGGCGAGGGCGGTCTCAGCCGTGCGGTCGGCGAGTGTCAAGAGTCTTCCGATGCCAGTTGCGTCTTTGCGCGTGGGTGCGAAGGCGTTTTTGATGAAGGGAATGCTCAGAATAGATGTTGCCAGAGGAAGAACAGAGACGACAGAGATGATGGGCAGAGCGTTCTGGACGGCCTCAATGTACCCGTACCGGTCGTCGTTGTGCTCCAGATATCCCATGGCCTCACCGAAACCGAGCTTGGAGATTGAATCGATGGTGAAGAATGTGCAGAGGCGGGCAAAGTCGACAATTTTGGTCCCCTCTTCGGTGGAGAGATGGTCTCGCTTGATGACTCTCATGAAAGTCTCAATGACCTTGTCGATATCGTCCTCGAGGCTCGGGACATCTTTGCCAGAGTAGCCGAGGGCCATGTACGACTTGAATCGGTCATGGCTTTTGGTGTTGATATCAGAGATCACGCTGTGTACTCGGGTATCAACCTCTTGCGTGCTGTACCACGAGCTGCGAAGGTACGATCCCCGCGCACTCGACATGCGCCGAACGAGATCGGCATTATTGGTGATCAAATCGTTCGGGCCGATTCGGACCACGCTTCCTGGGGGGATGTCAGTGCCATTTCCACCGTATTTTGTGCTTCCCAAATGATGCCTACCGTATTTCTTGTGAAGCTCTGGAAACGATATGTGAAGCTTGTTATCGGTAACGCGCCTCAGCAGCCACACGTATGATAATTTCGCCAGCCATGGTCCATCGAAGTGGCTCAGTCTTTGCCAAGACCTCACCTCGTAGATGACGTAGAGGGCCGCGGCGGCCAGAAGAAGAGCCGGGGCGTGCTCAATCATTGTATCGAGACGGGGTATCATTCTCGGTGCTCTGCCTATGGGCCGGGAACAACAGTGCAGCTCTCAACGAGAATACCTGTGCCAGTATCAGCGAGGCAATTAGGTGCTGGCGGGGCCCAGGCCTGACTTGGGAATATCAGCGGCGCAAGAAGGAAACATCCATTCTCACCTCGCTTCTCCGAGCGCGGAGTCGACCTCCGCAGCATCCGTCTCTTCAAGCTCGCCGAGAAAAAACAGCTCCATCTCGGTGTGTCAAAGCAGAGAGTATTTTTGCTCTAGTGCTGACAGCGCTGACAGGTATCCATTTCCAGGGCCCTCTGTGAAAATCCTCCCGTAGCGGCAGCTGTCCCGTCATTGTGGGGTTGCCTGCCCCCAGTGAGTGGCTGGCAAACGATGGGGGTGGATTTAACCACCAAGTATTTCTGTACTTGTATCAGATCCACTTACAGGCCGCCCCTGCCGCCCTGCCAAGTATACAAGGTGCCATGCGCTTGCCATGGGATCCTGCAGGATGACTTACCATCCGGGTATGGCCTCATCGCCTGAAGAGATCGACACTACTTCCACTAAGTCGGATAACAAGGCGTTTCATTGACTCGGACAACCGCGTGCCTCAACAATCACGGCTGCTGCACACAGCCCGTTTTGTGGTGCCGGTAGCGGCTACTCGCATCCCACTACTCGGAACCGCCACGAACCGCATCGCAGGATGGGGGTAATCTTTCTCGCAGACGTCTCCTCTGCCCAGGACGCGCACCACGAGACCCACATTCCCATCTACCGGTCTCACCTCATCCATTGTCGCAACAACAGTATGCCCGTTGATCCGGCGCAGACTCAATGCGGCCTAGCTGCCCACGGGTCGAAGGCGGTGAGTGTGCCTTGCCAAGGCGATTGCAGGGCCTGGTTCATCAACGGCGAGGTCCTGAGGTCTTCGCAAGTAGATATTGTTAGTGCATTTATTTCACCAAAGCATGGCCGGCAACGAACACCTTACACAACCGCAAACCATCGGTGTCTCTTGAAGAAGAAAACCGTGACCTTCGCTTTTGCCAGTTGATTAGAGGCGGACCTGTGAACACTGAACATACACCGTACTTGCGTTCGCACTGAAATCACAATCATCATACCACACCTAATCACACGAGAATGGGCGAGTATCACCAACAAACAAATGGGCATGGCGCCACAATGAAGGACGCTACAACCCCAATAGCCGTCATCGGCATGGGCTGCCGGC
>Ga0247760_1000914_pt1 | contig 30044 bp, 36 predicted proteins | sample UWRJL171409R4_FD_179936 | JGI IMG/M metagenome (GOLD analysis project Ga0247760, IMG submission 179936) | Plant litter microbial communities from Arlington Agricultural Research Station in Wisconsin, United States - UWRJ-L171-409R-4 | ecosystem: Environmental > Terrestrial > Plant litter >... | reverse complement strand
GGAATGCGGTCTGTGGGAGTGGGAGTGGGAAGGGGGGTGGCGGCGGCTGCGGTGGTGGTTGTCGCGGGTGTCACGGTGGGAGTCCCGGTGGGTGTGGGTTTCTGGGAGGCAAGTGGGTTAGTAGGGGCGAATTGCAAGTGATGGTGAAAGTGGTAAGAAATATGGTAAGTACCTGACTCCTTTAAGTCAAAAGGGTGAAAAGGGGCCGACTCCAGCCCCGGCACTGCAAGTGATGAGGTGCCCTGGTATAACGCCATTGAGTTGATTTTGCGGGGAGACGGAGGCGTTGCTTGCTGGAACTGAAACTGGGACATAGAAGCTGGGACATAGAAGCTGGACGAGAGAGAGAAAAAGGGGTCGGTGCCGGGAACGAATGTTTTTGTGCTTTGTCGGGGTCACCCTCGCTGAAGTCTGATTGGCTGATGCGCGCTCTCGCTGGCTGCGCTGCCAAGTGACGTGGTTGCCCCGTTGGGCATCGACGTGTGCGAAACGACTGGCGCCGGAGAACGCAGTGCTGTTTGTGGGGTCGTCGAGACAGATTCCAGCGAGCGGTTGCAGAGGCACCACGTTGATCTATCAAAAGCGCTGGATTTAACTTTGCGAATGAGGTGTCGTAATTCCTAAGGAGGCTTTTAATCTTGCATGGCGCATAAGGTAGGACGGGTAGATAACTCCCGTAGAGTATTGTCCGGTGTTCAATTACGACTCTAAGTCTGACCCTTGATCGCAAAACAGTGGGATGCACATAGATTATATTGAAGATTTGGATGTTTCTTACTCTGAATTCTGTATGGCCCCTGCTTTTTCCTGCGTAGGTACCTATTTCTATTGAATATGACATCTGCACGGGCAGTCAATCAACAGTCCAAAGGGCCGTCTCGGATTCTCGCCCAAGAAGTTCCTCGATACTCCGTGTTGTCAACGGCGGCCGCGCCGTGGCCGATTTAGGTATGAAGAGGCCAAAGCCTAGACAGCAAAAAGGCAAATTCTTTATGCCCATATAGTAAGATTGTGGGGTGACATGGAGGCGCTGACGAACATATTCTAGCGTTGCCCGAAGTTACTCGGGGAAGCTAAGTGGTTAATAGCTGCCGAATCCTTCCAGAACCGGGTAATGGTCTACGCCGCATCGACAATATCACAAGGCAGGCTGCCGCGGCAGCTACCATTGTGTTTTGTCAATGTCAATCAGATTCGTGTTACAATCAGTCCCTGCACTGCCTAATTCCCTGAAGAACCCCTTCTATAGCAACCGTCCACCAGATAACGGCGTTAGCGACGAAGCTGCAAACCTTAGTTCTCCGGCGAGAACTTCAATATTGATCATCATAAAGTTTGAGGCGACGAATGGGAGGGTCGTGGCGGTTGACTTCGATTCGTCTCTTCGCGGAAGAGTGGCTAAGGGATAAGGGGCCTATGAGCACTCCGATTGCTTGACTCGAGTACGATGAACTTGTTGTATAAATAGAAGTGATGATGCAGCCTCAAACAAACTGAGTGAGCATGACGAAAATTGCGGCACTCAGAACCGTCGTAGAAGAGCTGGCGCTCAACGTCTTTGGCGCCGCGTTCCCACCGGAGCTCCCGACCATGTTGTTCTTGCTCGCAACGGACAACTCGATGGCCTTCATGCAAGTGAGTTGTATCTCGAGCTGGGTAACGATGCTGCTGTTGCCGGAGGGGAATAAAACGGTCAGAATAGGGGTGATGCTGAACAAGTTCTGTGCTATGCTTGAGACAAGAGCGGTGCCCTGGATTTGTGTCAGGATGGGTGTTCAGATGCAGTTCCGTGAGGGTGTAAGGGACTTACCGTGGTGATGGTCTTGACGGGTGTTAGACCGTGAGATTTGGGCTCGACAGGCCAGCAGTTGGAGAAGGCGTTCTGCTGGGACGTGATTGGTTTCGGGGCTCCTGGGCCGCTGAGAGCTGCGATGGGGTCAGCTTCATGCTCGAGTCAAGATGTTGTGGTGTTTAGTTCCAACAGCATACCTGTAGCTTCCACGCCCGTCCATGTGGTACCCGGCAGAAATGCAACGCATTCTTGATCGATCTTCCCTTCGAACACACTTTGCAATTGCCAGCATACCTCGGCAGTTGACAGTCCATCGAGGTCCACAGCCCTCGCTCTTTGCAGCATCTTGGCAACACACTCTTCGCTCAGGGCCTGGGCACACGTCCCCTGAGAGTTTGTGATTGGGCGGGTGTCGTCACGGAACACAACAGACGTGCTGAGTTTGGTGAAAAAAAGCGCGCAGGCACCAGTGCTGTTGATCTTGCTTTAAAGGTCCGCGGCAAAGTAAAAGTCTTTGATGAACCAGCGCAGCGCCACAGTGTCGTCGCCAGCGATTGCCTCTACCCAGGTGAGGCCTGGGAGAGATGAAGGCGCCCCTTGAATCTTGACGACGCCTACGTCGGAGTATGTGGTGTTTGTGACAGTGCACATGTTGCTTGCGACTTTTGGGCGTGTTGGGCAGTTGACCTCGGCGCAGGAGAGAATTATTTGCGGGCCTTCCACATGCTGGGTCCTGGCGAGATGTGACATGGCGGAAAGGAGAAGGAAAACTGTCGACTTGGATGCCATTTCGAAGAACGCTGGGTATCCTGAAATTGAGCTGGAAGAAAAGCAATTCTGACGCAAAATAAGAAGATGCTGAATAAACCACAATTGAAGCGCAGTGAAAAGGCAAAAGGAACGGGAGATTGAAAATGTAAAAGTATTGAAGTGGAGAATTTGCACCCGAATGGAATGCGACTCGTCAACATTATCTGCGTTTTCCGTGGGATTCTGCGACCCGGGCAGTGGCATCGGAACTGATCAGACTCCGGGTTTCAGGAAGCGCCGTCCGAGGTCTTCGTGATCCCGTTTCGGGGCTCGCACCCGGCCCGCTAGTCGGTTGGGCCCCGAGAGCCGTCCGCTCCCTCGGGACCGCCAAGGGCGGTTAAATCCTAAGCATTCGATCGCCCCCAGTTGACACCGCCGGAGTGGACACCGGGTTACCCAAATGGGCTTGTCAGTGCCAGTATGCGCTGGCACCGTGCAGACAGAGCTCCGTGTTCTTTTTGTGTTCACCTAACCCTCATGGCCATCAAAACGGCAAGCATTGGGCTGAGTTTCTCGTGGAGCCAATACGTCAGTTCAGATTCCAAACCAGGACGCAACTGTCACTTTCTTGGCATGCATTTGAGCCCATCGCAGTATGACAACCCCAAATTGTTGGCCCATGTGGCCGCCAGTCAGCTGACTCTGGGATTGGTGAATACCTCCTAGCTGCACGACTCCCTTCCATTATCCACAAGCTCACAGCTGGGGAGCATTGAGAACAGCGATGAAGACCTTATTATTCCTCCGAAATTGGCGTCTGAGTTCTTACGCGCGCTAAACCGTCGAGTCTGAGGACGCAAAAACGTAGTGTTGGTTCCAGGACATTTGGGTATGCGGCCTTCTGGACCGCGGGTACTTTCTCCATGCGACTTGAGGCTGAGGTGCAATGGTTGACGTCGAGTACGAGTGGCAGGAGTGTTTCTACGTCTGTCTGGTAAAGATATAAGTACCGTGGATGTGTGCGTCATTTGCTGGTACTAACTTGCTTCTTAGATGTGCATCATTTACATCTCGTCTTGCTCTTGCACTTAGAAAAAAAAATCATTTTAATTCGAGTTATTTACTTTTCCCCTTGTACTTCTACGAGCACTATCTCAACTCAAACGAACATTCACAATGGCTGGAGCCGAAATCCGTGCGGCATCGAAGTCATCAGTGTGATCGGCGGTTTACTGGGCATCGTTGGGTTCGGTCTTGACAACTTCGGCTCAAAAGAGCCCAATGCCTCGAGCATCAAGATTGCCGTCGGTCTGGACAGACAAACTTTGGATGGCGGTTCCCTTTCCCAGGCTGGTGGTGATCTACCTGATATCCGCCTCTTCAACAACTTCGGCGAGTCTCTAGGCATGGCCGTTGACCCAGGCCGCGTCGGAGACGGGGCCCAGGGGGAAGTCCTTGTGCGGCACAACAACGACAACAAACAACAAGCGGCATACACATTATTTTCCGCCAACGACAATGCAATATGAATCGCCATGGCCTCAATAACATGGATCGACGGCAACCAGTACGCCTGGAGTGGTGACTAGGCAAAGCCTTGCGGTGGCGACTGGTACTTCAACGTTTTCATATCCGGATCCAGTAACCAGCCACTCTGCATGTGGATCGACGCGAACGGAGACCGGCCCTACACAGGCTTTCAGATCCATTGGCCATCCTTTCCACCCACCACGCTGCCCGAGCTACGCACCCCAGAAGACACCACGGGAACTGACCTAACAATTGACGACTTATGCAGCGGTGGTCCCATTTTCCAACTTCGAACCGATCTGGACCCCAGAAGTATCGTCTTCAACATCCTAGTACAGATGCCACTCGCAAGGAGGGGATCCAAAGCTGGGCGGACACCCGGGGCACCACCGATACGAACCTTGGGGAACTCCACGAACACGACCACAACGTACCGACCCTGGTACAGAGATCAGTTGATCCTCACCCACAACCCCAGCCACTCAGCTCGGGAGCTCTGCCAGAGCAACACATCTCGAGGGCCAGATCTTGCAAGCTACGAGAAGCTGTACTGTCGGATGTCTGACAAGAGTCTGTGGCAATTCTGCAGCAACAACAAAACAACCAATTGTTTTTCCACGGACCTTCAACAGGTTGTAAGTGGTGGATTTTCGGCGATGGGCAGTGGGTCGAAGAAATACAGGAAGATTGTGACGTGGGGGGGGAGAGAAAGAAAAATAATTAGAGCTGGGGTGTGCATATAGTCTTTTCGTGGTTTTTTTTTCTCTTTTGCCAACTTGTATTTATGATACCATGCCGTAGCCAAGAATCTCATTTTCTCTTTATCATAGAAGTTGGCGAGGGTGATTCAAAGCCCACAGTATCGCATGCCTCTCAATGGCGCGCTTTTGGTGCAGTAAATGCCGCCGTGCTGTTGGGGCTTGGCGGGTGCGGGGGAAGGATCAGATATATCCATATTGCAGTATAATTCCCGGAACGTCACCTCCCACAAGCTGTTAAGCTCGGGCCCTACCGAGAACGCCTCGCCATCCCAAAACCACCTCAGTCTTTAACCCCAATATCCCCCAATCCGTGACCGTAAAATTTGTGACCGTGACCTCCAACCTCAACGTCTCCATCACCACCACCAAAATGCATTCCCTATTGCACCTCCCCCTTCTCCTACCACTCCTCACCCTCCCTCTCACCCTCGCCCAAACCCCGCCTGAACCAATCGGCATCTACATCATCCCCTCCATCAGCCACCAATCCATCTCCGGCTTCGGCTTCTGCGAGGCCTTCCAACGCGCTCACTCCCTCCTCAACCTGCCCCTCCCCTACCGCACCGAAGTCCTCGACCTCCTCTTCCACTCCACCACGGGCGCCGGATTCTCCATCCTCCGCCTGGGTCTCGGCTCCTCCCCCGACTCAAGAGGCGATCACATGAACTCCCCACAGCCTCTCGAATCCTCCCCCTTTGCATGGGATGGGAAGGAGAGCGGACAGCTGTGGGTGGCGAAGGAGGCGATGCGGTATGGAGTGGAGATGTTCATTGCGGATGCGTGGAGTGCGCCCGGGTACATGAAGAGTAATGGGCGGGATGATATGGGGGGGTGGTTGTGTGGGGTGAGGGGGGAGGGAAAGGGGGAGGGGTGTAAAGGGAAGAGTTGGGTGGGGGAGTATGCGGAGTATTTGGCGAGGTATGTGAAGGCTTGGAGGGGGGAGGGGGTGCCGGTGAGGTATTTGGGGTTTCTGAATGAGCCGAATTTGATGTGAGTTTTTGTCTGTCTGGAACGTTGCGGTTGGGAAGGGAAAGGGGGAGGGCGCTGACATATCGCAGAAAGGGGTATGCAACCATGCAGTCGGATGGATATCAGGCAGCAGATGTGATTCCTGCGGTGAATGCCGCGCTGCAGAGCAATGGGCTGGTCGATGTGGGGATTTCGTGCTGCGAGGGCCAGGGCTGGTCGATGCAGAGGAAGCTTCTGGAGGAGATTCAGGACGCCGGGGCCGAGGGGGGACTTCAGCTCATCTCGACTCACACGTATAAGGGAGACCCGCCCCGGCCGGATAGCCCGTTCAATACGACGCTCCCTGTCTGGGTTACAGAAATATCGCCCATCATGGATCGGCTGGGCATGACGCAGACGTGGTACCGGAACCACTCGGAGAATGAGGGACTTTTGCACGCCATCAACATCCACGAGGCGCTGACTACTGGAAATGTGAGCGCGTATATCTACTGGATAGGAGCTGGACAGAGTAGTGCCGAGGCGCCGTTCATCTGGGCGCCGAACCCGAAGAAGAATGTCAGTGGGCAGGATATGTGGAAGGCGAACGACAATACAACCGTGGTGGAGATACCCGCTGGAAAGGCCGCTTATACGATTGGATCGACATATTGGGCATCTGCGCATTTTAGCAGATTCATCCGCCCTGGCGCGCAAAGAATCGAGGCCCGGGCAGGCTGGTTTTTCGAAGACGAGCCGAGGCATCCGGCCCTGCTGGCCAGTGCATTCCGGAATAACAATGGTAGCATTGTTGTGCAGGTCATCAACAACGGCGATGAGAAGTTGGAAGTCTATCTCGGGCTGGCTTTGCGGAATCGATGGTCAAACCAGAGTGACGACTGCAAGATTGACACTTGGGTTACCGACAGCGAGATGAAGTTTCAGCGTATTGATGCGGCGGTTTTGGAGGCTTTCCGGCCAACCGGGAATTATACCCTGTCTGCAAGATCACTGACAACTTTTGTGGTCAACTGTGGCGCTGAAGTATAAGGATCAAGGTCTTGCACATAGATAAGAGGCAGAAAAGGCGTGAAGCAAGGTCGCTGGTACCTGAGTCCTGCAGCCATGAGGCACAGCTCGGGGCCCGCGGAGTCCGGAATCGCCGGGGGCGAGGCATCTGTTGCGATAACCGCACAGTTCGGGCTCCTATAAAGATGACCATCTCTCAAACGACGACTTCCAAAAACTTCGCGGAAATAGTATCAAATTGTTAATTCATTATCTTTTATTGTGACACCCCTTTTCCACCCTCAGTTACCATGACCCACCAACACCGCCGTTTCGCCGGCGACCGTTACGCGCTGTCCGGCTTCTGGGGCGCCCCAACCAGCGCAGCAAAGTGAGCCCCCGTCTGCCCAGATCCATCCTTCATCATCGTCTCAAAAATTTGGAGCCATCACTTACACTCAGACCATAGCTTCTGCGAGGAAGACTACGCCGTCACACGCTACATCGCCGAGTTCATCAACGCCCTCTCTAGTCTCTCCTACGGTACGTTTTCCCACCTCACAACCACCAAATCTCACAACCCTCCCCAGCGACAAAACCCCCCCCTCTTCTTACCTTTTTCTTTTTGTTTTTTCTTCTGACATCCCCAGCCTATCTTGCCATCCGGCCCCCTTCAAAAAAAACCTACACCTGGCACCCCCACTCCCTCGCTCTCACCCTCTCCCCTTCCCCCCTCTCCGCCTCTCTCTTCCTAGTCGGCCTCTCCTCCACCCTTTACCACGCCACCCTCCGCCAAGGTCCCCAATACTCCGACGACCTAGCCATGCTCCTCCTCGGCGCCTGCCTCCTCCAACACCTCTACACTTACGGTCAGACCCCTGCCGCATCCAAATCCATCACCGGCGCTATTACCGTCGCGACGCTCAGCGCGGCGTGGATGTATATCCGCTCGGGGAAGATAATTCATCACCTCCTGACGTTCACGGGGATGGTTAATTTGATTTGGCCGAGGACGGTGTATCTTGTGCTGTGTGTGGGAAGGGAGGAGGGGGAGTGGAGGGAGTTGATGGGGAGGTTTTGGAAGGCGGTGGGGTTGTTGACGGTGGGTTTTTTGGTCTGGAATTTGGATCTGGAGATGTGTGCGGAGTTGAGGGCGGTGAGGGAGAGAATGGGGTTAACGTGGGCTTGGGGGTTGGAGTTGCATGGTTGGTGGTGAGTTCTCGTGCTTTGGCAAGCGTGATGATTTTGAGTCGGAGGATCTTGGTGAACTGTTGCTAATCTTTGTTGATTGATAGGCATTTACTGACGGCACTGGGTGCTGCGGAATATATCGCTTTGGTTAGAGCTCTTTGAGTGTGGGATGTCTTGTGGTTCGGATTGATGTTCGGTGAGACTTTGCATTTCTAACCTGTCGGACTTTCGATGTCACATCTCAGTACTGGAGTAACACATTGGCCGGGCTAGAAAGGTCAGGTCAGTTTAGTCCTCGTTTTCTCTGCATTACTTGCGCTGAAGAGTCTGTAAGGTAACCTCTGTATCTGGCAGAACTCTCATCGACTTCAGACTCACACTCAGCCCCTTGCAGGAACTTCAACCCGAGGCCCAGGCCGCCGATGAATTGATGCATGGAGGTTCACAATAAAATCCGAACGGCGGTGAAATCTCGCAACAAAGATCATCGTAGAACTAGTAGGGCAGTTGCCGAGACAGGACTCAGCTATTCAGGAAGGAGATCGCCGCACCCCTGCTCCTGTCTCAGCCTCAACCCGTTTGCACCACAAACACACTGCGGTACGGTGGATCTTCAGCCGGATTGGATAGACAATGATGTAACCAATAGCTAGGTAGTGCTTGGTACCGGCCCGACAACACCCGGGGAGTCCATGGTTGAATACCCACTTGCATGGGGGACAGACTCGGCATTTTTCCCCGGGCGTCAACAAATGCCAGCTGAATCTCTCCAGTCCTACAAAGGACGGCCGATCTTCGAGCAGGAGATCACCGCTGTTGTCTTGGAATGGGATGGGAGGAGTAGAAAAGGGCAGCGGCCCTCCCTGATATTGATCCCGATTGCGATGTCAATGTCAACAAAGTCTTTCTTGAGCGCCAAGAAATGGATCCAGGCCACTTCCCCCAGCTTCTCCAGGGAGCACAGAACGCGATCCACCTTTCCACACATATGCGCAACACAAAGTGCAGCCCGACGGATACTGGTGCGGCCCCCTCCCTTCCAACGCAACCGTCACGGCCGAATGGATCTTCTTCTTGCACCTGCACCGACTCCCGATCAACGACGGCGACCGCGCCGGCTACACACTCCACTTTCTCTTGACCCAAGAGACAGACGGATCATGGGCCATCGCGCCCGAGTATCCGTACGGGGGCAACCTCTCGTGCACCATCGAGGCCTACTTCGCGCTCAAAATGCTCGGCCTGCCCACAACACACAACGCAATGCTCAAGGCGTGCGATTTCATCCTCAGCCACGGCGGGATGAGAAAATGCGCAACTTCACGCGCATCTTCCTCGCCATGTTTGGGCTACTGCCATGGTCCTGCGTCCCGCAAATGCCACCCGAGTTGATCCTGTTGCCGTCCTGATTCCCCGGTGTCAACATCTACCGCTTTGCCTCGTGGGCGCGGGTGGCCATCATCCCATTCACCATCATCCGCACGCGCGAGCCCATCTACGCGCTCCCCGTGCCCAACAGACACCAGTTGTTCCAAGTCCAGCCTGACTTTCTAGACGAGTTATGGCTCGACCCCGCCACCAAGTCCATCCCCTACCGAGTCCCAATACTGCAGCTCCTCCGCCAAAACCGATTTGTCACCCTCCTCTTCCAGCTCGCCGATCTGTTCCTGTGCCTCGTGGTGTGGTGCCGACTAACCCTCCTCCGCCACCACTCCCTCTCAGTGTGCACGCAATGGCTCCTCGACCGGCAAGAACCCTCAGGCAATTGGGCCGGTCTGTACACGACCCATCTGGCCATCACCGCCCTCCTACTACAGGGACACACCCTCGCGTCAGACCCGGTCCGGCGTGGAATTGACGACCTGCGCTCCGACGGCTTTCTGTTCCGGCACGAGGCCCAGACCGACGCAAACTCGAAGCACTCGAAGCAAGGGCTGTGGATGCAGTCGTGCGTCTCGCCCGTGTGGGACACCTTTCTCATGGTCCGTGGTCTGTTGGACACCGCTCCCGTACCTCCCAACAGCACTGACACGACCACCAACATTAACCCAACTGCTCCTCTGATCCCCGACGACGAGGCCAAAGTAGACACCAACACACTCATTACCACCGCCCTCGCCTGGGCCCGCCCCCGCCAAATAACCACCCATCCCCTCCCCTCCTCCAAAACCACCCTTTCCCCTTTCAAAGCCGACTGGTCCATCCCCCGCCCCCTCCTCCCCCCAGGGGCATTCTCCTTCGAGTACTCCAACACGCACTACCCCGACATAGACGACACCGTCATCGGCCTTCTCAACTACCTCATCCACGACCCTTCACCCTCCACACTGTACTCCCCCCTCGTCATCCGCGCCACGACGTGGATAATGGGGATGCAGAATAAGACAGATGGTGGGTGGGCTGCCTTCGATACCGACAATGATTCATATTGGCTGAATGGGCTGCCGTTTAGCGATATGGACGCGTTGTGTGATGGGAGTAGTCCGGATGCGGCGGGGCATGTGGTTGAGGGGTTTAGGGTGCTGTTAAAGGTTAGGAAGAAGGTCGGCAGGGGAGATGGTGAAAAAATGGGATGGAGAGGTGAGGCCAAAGGGGGAGATGGATTCGACGCGCTGTTTGCAAGGGTTGTTGCGTCGTGCCGGTTGGGTATTTCGTACATTGAACGCGCGCAGGAGGAGTTCGGGGGGTGGTTTGGCCGGTGGGCGTCGAATTATCTATTTGGGACGAGCAATGTCCTGTGCGGGCTGGTGTATTTCCTCGACGACGATCCGCGGGTGTCGCGCATGGTCCAGCGCGGCGTGGCGTGGCTTCAGTCGGTGTAGAATGAGGACGGGGGGTGGGGCGAGGGCCTCGATTCGTACGTCGATATCACTCGCGCCGGGAAGGGGAAGAGTACGCCCTCGCAGACTGCGTGGGTGCTTATGGGGCTGATGCCGTATGTGAATTTCCAGCAGGTCGTGGCGGGGGATAGGCTTGCTAAAACCGTCAAGAGGGGAGTCGAGTGGTTGGTTGAAGATCAGGATGAGAACCATTTTGGGTCTGGGAATGGGGCGACGTGGTCCGAGGATGTGTACACCGGGACGGGCTTCCCGGGGCATTTTTATCTGGGCTATGACTTTTATCGGCATTATTTCCCCATGATGGAGCTGGGGAGATATGTCCGGGCAGTGGAGGGTCGCCCTTTGGACGGGATATCATGACGAGATGATTGATATCCGTTTTAGCTTAGAAAGTATATTCACCTTAGATGGTGCTCAACTTAATGGCAGTCGGCTGCAATATTACATCTGCATCACTTCAATCCGCCTCTCGATGTCCTACCAAACTATGTCCTTCAAGCGATCCTCGGCCACAGCGGTAACACTCGCACTCGGTGCCCCAGTCGTCCCCGGTCCGCTACTCGGAAAAGCGATCTCTATCCCGTGGTGAAAGGGAATTTGATCGGCAGAATCCAATATTCCCGCAGGGATCTCAGCTGGGCAGGTCTACCGGTCGCTGATGTCCGTGATCGCGCCGTGATTGAGCGCCGAAAGTGGGGCCGCTTCCCGAAAAGTCGGACGCTAAAATGTTTGGGGCGCCGGGGCCGGGCCCGGTCTGTATGAGTCTTCTCCTTTTCAACATGCAACTGAAATCACATGACTAATGCATCCCCTCGGGAATGGGGGATCCCTTTTGCTGGTGACGGGGCGGAGCTCACAGGCTTGCATCCGACGCCGCCTCATTGGGCGCCCCGGCGCTTAGGCCCTTCGCGGGGCAGACTTGATGCGCGCTGGGCAGCTGAGGCGTTGAGGGGAAACATTCGTCGCAGCTTGAGAGCCTTTCTCTGACATCAATCGATCCCCTCTCTGGGCCGACGGATCATGGATCCACTGAGTGTTGCGGCGTCCATTGTCGGGCTTCTCACAGCGGCCGGAAAGATCCACGCTCTGTTGGAAACACTGTCATCAATCCGAAATGCGCCGTCGACAATCAGGGAAGCACAGCGCGAGACTCGACACACCGAGATTGCGCTGCGCTCTCTGCACCGTTTTCTTCATCGTCTCGACCCTGCAAACCCAAGACTGGAGTTGATACAAGTGGATGAACTCCGCGTTGTACTTGCCGATGCCATGTTGATTTTCTCCTCTTTCGAGTCAATCCTCCAGTCTTTGGCTGGCCTCGCGAGAGTCCGCGTGACCATCTCGTGGACAAAGTATACCAAGCAAATTGATGAGCACCTGGCAAAACTTGAGCGGTATAAGTCGTCTTTGGCCTTCATGTTGAGTATTCTGCAATGGTAGCGCCGCGAAACCTCTTCCTGGATCGAAAGGCCTGCTGATTTTCGCACAGCAACTCAGACTCTGAGGCACGACTGAACCAGGTCAAATTGCAAGGCCTGGTGGAGCAGTCACTAGCTGAAAACGCAGAACTCAGACACAAGCTACAGCAATCCCAGGACTCATTCGATGCGCGAAGCGCAGCCACAAGGTACCCAGACAATGGCGCCAGGACAGTCCGCGACTATGGTGACGATACCTCAACTATCCGGGGGATCGACATTGCACACCGCGATCCAGTAGGATCGGATGCATTGAACAACCTTCGCAACAGCATATTCAAGTTTGCTTTCGAGAACATTCTCGAGGAGTCGCGAGTCTATCGGAAAACAACCCGTCTTCAGGAGTGCGACCAGTCTTTCAACAGCAGTGCGATACGCTCACATGCCTGGTCCATCTTCACCGGATACAGTCTAGCTGAAATATCGGTGCTGTCGGTCATTGCGATGCCTCTCTGCAAGGCCGACGTTGTGAACGGCGGATATTATGACGTTTCAGTTGTCTCAGGTGATATGAGGCAGTACCTCAATAGCGAGGGTGAACAGGAGGTCAATCTTAGCGGTATCTATCATATCATACCCGGTGGCACATCTCTAACACTCACAGCACTTGACGAGCATTCAAGGAGTCCCCAGAGCCAGTTTACGGGCCTTTCGGAACCCACCACTCCAGACGCGCGCGCAATCACAGCACCAGCTGCAAAAATCGCATTGGGCGACGAGAACTTTGGAGAAAGCGGAGCCTCTTTCAAGACCGTCGAAAGCTCAGTTGCTGGATCCTCAAACAACACGTATATGACAACAGACAACACGTTCATGGTATCAGAAACAGACGCAACGAGCCTGGACCATATCTCCACCAAGTCCAAGTCAAGTTCCGTTGACGGAGATGGTTCCCCCATTCCAGAATTTCCCAAGGACCAAGCCTCTGGTTCCAGCATCCCCCGAAGCTCCAATGATGAAGACGAAGCGGATTATCTATGCGCAAGGTGCGGAGAAGTAAGAAATAAACCCAACACCAACTCCTCAGCCGAAACCATCCCTAACATCTCACCAGATCTTTGAATCAGGCCCAGCATTCCAAATACGTAAGCCGCACCCCCCCTTCCATTCCACCCCTGAAACTAACAACCCCAGGGGACCACCGCTGGCACATCGCCTGCTTCAAATGCGACACCTGCAACATCCCCTTCAACGCCGACAGTGAGATCTTGCCACTAGACGACGGAACCCTAATGTGCAGCGACTGCACGCACAGCTGCTGCGAGTGCGGCAAAAAGATCGAAGATCGCGCGATCTTGGCGAAAGACAGGGCCTATTGCTTGAAGTGCTTTCGCTGCCGGAGGTGCAAGCGGAAGATTGAGGATCTTCGGTATGCGAAGATTCCGAGCCAGGGGATATTCTGTATGCGGTGCCATGAGATTTTGATAGCGAAGAGGGATGCTAGAAGGGAGAAGATGAAGGAGAAGGAGAAGGCGAGGTTTGAGGCGGGGGCTGGGGGAGGGTCTGTAGCCGGGGGAGAGCTTGCAGCTGGAGGAAAACCTGCGGGTGGGTTGGACAAAGGCGGTCAAAGTCAGGTTTAAGTGACAGTGATAAACATCTCGTTCGACAGGGGATGGATCCGATCCTGATGTGCACTGTGCACTTCAAGTTCGCAATACAGCGTGAGAGATAGTGAGCAACCTGGGCTTGGCCGCCGAGAGTATACCTGAAGCGCAGTGGATTGTGCTGCTCCCATTTCCTTCTGGATCGAAGAGGAGGACACCAAAGCGAGAAGGGCGAACAATACCAGAGGCGTCGCTCTAACCCCTGCTCGCTTCTGCGAAAGGGACACGAACAACCCCCTTTCCCTCAAACAGGCAATCTTCAGGACTGCCTTCTTCGACATTTCATTCGACAATAACGGCGTTGACAATCCTATTCCTCGCTACGTTTCTGCTACTTCTTACATCGCTATCGCTATCCCCCTTATTATGGTAATCGCTACCCCATGGTGGATGTGGTGCTTCCACACTATAATCCGCAGGCGCCTCTCGACCGATAACCTCGTCACGTCGGCGCATCTGAGTTCGAATATACCTTTAGGAAAAGTAATGCGCTGATACACAATTCCAAGAGTATACCGGTCTCGGAGCGGTGAAGAGACTTCCGCGGAGCTCGCTTAGACCTTGTGCATTGGCGCGGCGGGCTTTGGGACTTGTCAATGGGTGGGTTGTTGCCAGTAGCGCAGTACGAGAACCGAATGACGAACAGATGGTCTAGTGGCTGACATCATCGGATGCACCCGTGGCCGTCGTATTGGGGGCGGCGGTCGATTGGCAACCTGGTCGTAGCAATGCGGTGATTAGCGGATGATTAATACGACCATGCGAAGCAAGCTCTAAGTTGACGCGAAGGATGAGCTGCTGCGGGGGCGGGCTGAGCTGCATTTCATCGGTATTTGTCGAGATTCCCGATCTCATCATTCGGCAGTTCTAGCGAGACTGAGTAAGCAACAACAGTTATTCGAGTGCCGGAGTGTGGGTCGGGGCGAATGAAATCGGATGCTGTTCTGGTGGCTTGGGGGATTGAGTCCCATTGGGCTTCCGGGGGGACAGTGTGGGTGCATTACTGAGAGACTTGCAGTAGGATATGCAGCCCTGCTGGCATCTGCCGGATGGATGCTGATACCAGAATATATCTTTCGCCATCACTGGTAGAGATGATAGGCTGCCAGCTTTAAACCCTCTTGTTTGCATATGCAGCCCAGCCCATGGACTTGGGACGAGCTCTGACTATAGAACCCATACCGCCATTCCACGTCCACCGCCATCAACGCCACTAAACGGGGGCCTTGATTCTGTGTAAGTCATGTCCTAAACAGTCAACAGCTCAACAAATTTACCCCTTTCGTACACCGATGCACCTCTGAAGTTGCTTTGCAACTTCATGATGCCGGTACGTGTATTTGAGCACTAGCTCCCCACTCTTTTTCCTCGCCGTCTTTGCTGCTTCCGGGCAAGCACACAACCAGGATCCCCCTGTCTTCTCTTCACCCGGTTACCACCCAACCCCTGAGCTTCAGCCTGCAGCCCGCAGCCCCAACCGACACCATGGTCCTCCTCAACAGCTCCAAAGTCGAATCCATCACCATGATCGTCTTCCCCGCCATCGCGCTCTACAACGTCATCGAGCTCAACTTCATCCTCTTCGGCACCTTCAAGCGCCGCTCCGGCCTGTACTTCTGGTCCTTCCTCATCGCCACCTGGGGCATCGTCCCGCAAGCCGTGGCCGCCCTGACCGAGACCTTCCTGAGCTTCGTCGGTGTCGGCCTCGCCACAATGTACATCCTCGGCTGGTACTGCATGGTGACCGGGCAGTCCCTCGTCCTCTACTCGCGCCTGCACCTGCTGGTGCACAACCCCACCATCCTCCGCTGCATCCTTGGCATGATCATCACCAACGCAATCCTGGGCCATATCCCGCCCACGATCCTCGCCTACGGAAAGGACGCCGGCCTCACCTCCTTCCAGGGCCCCTACGCAATCTACGAGAAAATCCAGGTCACCCTCTTCTTCGTCCAGGAGGTCGTCATCTCCTGTTTGTACATCCACGAAGCCATCAAGCTGATGCGCATCCGCAAGGTGATTGACGACGGAAAAGGCCGCGCACGGAAGCTGCTGATTCACCTGTTCGTGGTGAATGCCGTGGTGATTCTGTTAGATGTGAATATCCTTGCGATGGAGTACGCGGGCTTGCATAATGTGCAGACGAGCGTCAAGACTTTTGTGTACTCGGTGAAGTTGAAGGTGGAGTTTAGTGTGCTGAATAAGTTGGTGGAGCTGACGAGGAGGAGGTCGGGCCTCAGTGAGGGGGAGGATACGCCGGTTAATAGTTTGGGGGTGGTGAGGGTGGTGAATGACGAGGAGGGAGGGAGTAAAGGGGGGGACTTGGAGGGAAAGGTCGAGATGCGGAAGGTGGAGGTGGTGGGGGATTTGGAGGGCATGGAGATGGTGATGGGGGATGGTGTCTATGTTGGGCCGGGGGGGAAGGAGACGGGGAAGGGGGGGATGCCGGCGGTGGTGACGACTATGGAGGTTTCGGTTCAGGGGAGAGGGAGTGGTGGGGATGGCGATAGGGAGGGGGTTGGAGGAGGAGTAGATACTAATCAGGATTGATGGTGCGGTCTGATTTTGTATGAGAATGTGTTTGGTTTAGGTAGAGGAGTAAGATGAGACACCTTGTTTGCATGCAGTGAATGCTAGTTAATTAAGAACTGTTCCAACCTCCCCTGTCGAATCCACTCGATGGCCTCAAGATGATCAGCTCAGGTGAGTTTTTCTTCAGCCTACATGAACAGAAAACTATGACTGTCTGGCCCGATGTTGACAGCACCGAACTCGTCCGCATCTACGTCAAGGGGTGGAAGACAAGACACGATGTATGACGAAGATTACCAATAAAAAGCTCTTATTGGGAAATGGTGGTCCATGGGTGAAATTGTTGCTGAACTAGCGGGCTGAATCACCTCGACAGAATGTTGGGGGCTTGAGGACTGCTCAAATAACTTGAAGGAGGAACAGAGTTTGTGAACCACGAACTCGCCCCTATCGTTTCTGTTCATTTTCTCCAACTCAACACCTGACCCGACATCCATCTCCTACTTGAAGTAGAAGCCTACTACCTGAAATTAGAGGTGCCTCACCTCCTAGCGAACCCTGCATCGAGATTTGATGCCCCAGCAGTCCGGGTCGTATATCCAGGGTTTCTGCTGCTGCTAAGCGGCAATATCGACAGACATCATTACCAAGTAGGGGTTACCAGGGCATCATAGCGTGCCGCAAAGCCCACGAAGAGAGGCCATGTAATATGAAGGAAGCAAGGATAAACCAACCCCGCGGAACTGGATGAGGGCGTCCATAAATTCCTCGGGAAGGTCCTTGGAGGGGTCGATTTGGGCGGAGTACTTGTCTTGTAGGTGTTGCAGCTCAACGGCCTGCCTTCGGAGCTCCTCGAAGCTTTCCACCGCGCGATATACGTCAACAAGGAGTCTGGTGAGCACATCAGGCCAATAAACAACGCGGCGGCTGTCGGTACCGTCGGGATTGCCCCAGAAATACGCGGTCCCGTGGTCAGCATACTCGAGTAGAGTCTCGTGGAAGTATCTTGGATATTCAGAGGGACCACGAATGGTCTTTTGCATCCGATACTCGAGCGCTGAGCAGGGAGACCATCCGGCCCATGTCCAGGTGAGCAGGCAGGCGGTACGGCGCCTCCTGGGCCAACACCTCCAGTGACTCGAATCCAGCTGACTCGCTTTCCTCCTTGAGCTTCGGCGCCGGCATGATCGGGTACTGGGGGTCTGTCATGGCATCTAACGGTATTTCGTGAAGGATGGCTCCGCATATCTCGACGAGAAAAGATAGTATCATTTGCTGAGCCTCGAGAATGAGCGAACCTTCGCCCACCGAGTACTGCTTGTCGGGCGTTGTGGTCATGGAGGTGGTATCCGTGTTTCGTGGAACTATCGCTTATGCGGTTAAGAAGCATGACATGTCCTGAGACCGAATAGGGAACGAGAGCAAAGCTTCGAAGGCCTATTGACATCTCGCTCCGATCGGTGCCAGCAAAGACTGACAGGTGGTTCCGGGCGCGAGAGTCGAGCAGCAGAAGCAGCGTACTAGGCTTCGAGAGGTCCTCCTGATTGACGGTGGGGCAAAGGGTCCTGGCTTGCCATTTGGGCCGGTCTGCGCTGCTGATCATGCCGTGCTCGTCTTTGAATGTGTTGAAGTTGGGGTGGTGCTGACGGGGCATGTCGGGCGAGCCTGGAGGAGGACGGCGAGCCTCTGGCTCTTTGTCTTCTTGGACCAGCGCTTCTGGATGGTGGCTTCACGGCGCGCCACGATGTCGCCCAGCGTGCCGTACAACTCCAGGATTTTGGTGCGCATCGGCTCCGTCTGGCCACGCGCATCATCCACAGATACGTCCGGGGTCTCGGGACCGTCAAGCGCGCGAACGGTGCTGACGGGGTCGCGAGCCATGCCCTCCATGTCCTCCGTATCGAGGCCCAGCTCTCCGAACATGCCGTTCAGACTGAGACCCATCCTCCGCATCTCGTCTCTCGTCTCCTTGGAGAGCGATTGAGCCAAGGATTGTTCCAAGGTCGCCACCAAGCCTTTCCGCGTGAATGCCATGATTGCGGATATTGCCGTCCCGTGTTCAACTGATTCGAGCCAATGGCTAGTCCGTAATGTCCTGGCGTTCGATGGGGTGGGTGATGTTGGGAAGAGAGAGAATAGGGATGGGCAATTCAGATTCGAATTTCACCGATCTGGCGATTTCACTTTTGAAAATCTGGAGCCCTGAAATTCCCTGGAAATTGCACAGGCCAACCTGCCCTGTGAAGTGACGCATATTTCAAGCAAGGAGGGGCACCCCGCAAAGCGGATCGGGTGTTTTCACGTTCAATTTCAGTCAACTTGGTGAATGGAAACGTAAATTTCGCAACAACTGACCTTCAATGGAAATGAGAAAACCACACCGCGTGCAGACGCCACTGCGGGCACGCGTCACTCTGACGAGTGCATCAGCAGGGACACTGCACAAACAGAAAAGCAAACATTCGCCCAATAGAAAAGAGGATGGCGCTAGCTGAGAGTGGCCGTGGTCGTCAACAGAGCGGCAAAGTGTGACCGACGCGATGACGCGGTTACCAGGTATCGCGCCCCTGGTAACGGGCGCGTCACCGTTGATTCGCCCTCCTCATCGGGTCTCTGCTGACGGCGTAACACGCGCCATGTGACATGATATGAGCTATCTGACTTAAGGTCAAGATTCAACAGGCATTGAGAGTCTTCAAGCACCGCTCTTCTCCCTGGTGGTGGGTGGTGGTGGAGAAGGAACGATGCGATGGCTGGTCGCCGATTGCCTTGGGACAAGTTTGGCGAGGTTCGGCCGCTCGCCCGCCGCTAGCCGGCCCCTCTTCAGCATCATTGTCTTTGCACGGTCGCATCACCGCAACTGGGTCAGGATCAGACGAAACACCCATCAAGATGGCCCGCCGGCTCGCTCACAACGCACTGCGAATATTGCACCGTTCGTGTCCCGGGACATTGAGACGCGGGCGTTCAGGCGTGTGTCTTGCGCCTCAGATTCGGCAAATCACGGGCCCTACCACTGGCGCGACCACTGGAAATGGCGACCAGACCCGCAAACAACCACAGTCAGCCCAGCACTGGAAAGTCGCCGTAGCCGCGGGCGTGATGGGCCTCGTTGGGTTTGGAGCTGGCACCTTCATGATGAGACCGCCTCCTAATTGCCTTGCAAGCGGCAAGGTCGCGTACGCCAGCCTCGACGAAATGCTGCAGGCGGCCAAAGAGATCGCGCAAGCGCTTGGACCAGATGCCCTCAGTTTCGATGCCGACGTGCTCGAGCATCACGGTCACTCCGACTGGTCGACATCTAACTCGAGCGGGCGTGCGGTAGCCGTGGCGTACCCTCGCACAACTGACGACGTGGTTGCCATCGCGCGCATCTGCCACAGGAGACGCGTCCCGATGGTTCCATTCGGCGCCGGCTCTAGCGTCGAAGGCAACTTCTCACAGCCGCACTCGGGCATTTGCATCGACTTCGCATACATGGACCGGGTCATCGCCTTCCATCCAGAGGACATGGACGTCGTGGTGCAGCCAGGCGTCAACTGGGTCGACCTCAATACCCGCATCGCTCACGCCGGGCTCTTTGCCCCGCTGGATCCATCACCTACGGCTACCATAGGCGGCATGGTGTCGACCAACTGCTCAGGGACGAATGCGATGCGGTACGGCACGATGAAGGACTGGGTTTTGAACCTCACCGTGGTGCTCCCCGACGGGACCGTCATCAAAACCCGCCGACGCCCTCGCAAAACATCAGCTGGCTACAACCTCACGTCTCTGTTCGTCGGCGCTGAGGGGACTCTCGGTATTATTACTGAAGTGACTCTCAAGCTGGCGCCCATCCCGCAGGATACAAGTGTGGCTGTGGTTGCTTTCCCCAGCATCGGCGACGCTGCGGCCGCGGCGTCAAAGCTCATTCGCTCCGGCATTCAGCTCGCAGCCCTCGAGATGATGGACGAGGGCCAGATGCGGTTGCTCAACGAACATGGCAGCGAAACGGTCCGCAAGCGTCACTGGGATGAGCAGCCGACGCTCTTTCTCAAGTTCTCAGGCACGACCGACGCCATCCGTAGCGATATTACGCGTGCCTCGAATATCATCAAGCCGTTTTCAGGGGGAGGCAAGTTCCATTTTGCGCGCTCCAAGCAGGACGAGCACGACCTTTGGGCTGCACGGAAAGAAGCACTCTTCACCATGGTCAGCACGCGTCCACCAGGTAAGTCACCTGATGTCTGAAAAGCAGTGTGTAACGTTCTCTTATTGATAAATTCCATGAGCAGGTACTGAGATTTGGTCGACTGACGTGGCTGTCCCCGTGTCACGACTTCCCGAGATCATTGAGCTCTCGAAAGCAGAATGCGGCAAACTAGGCATTTTCGCAAGTGTCATTGGCCATGTCGGTGACGGCAACTTCCATGTTGCGATGCTCTATGACCCGAGTAATGCAGAACAAAAGCTGGCCGTGGCGCGATGTGTGCACAATATGATGGATCGGGCCTTGGAGATGGAAGGCACGGTATCGGGCGAACATGCGATCGGCATAGGGAAAAAGGACTGTCTAGTCGATGAGCTGGGCGACGATACCATTGCGTTGATGCGGACGCTAAAGCTTGCGGTTGACCCAAGATGGGTGATGAACCCGGGGAAGGTGTTCGACTTGTCGAGCCGGGGGAAACATGAGGCCTGAGGGACATGCCATGTGGAACATAGTCGCTGTTACTAAATGCTGGTATCAGTGGATTCACTTTTGCTGGGTTTGGTGCAGCGGTTTCGTACGACATGCCACCAAACGAAGCCGCCCCCGAGACACGATACCTATGCTAGTACCAGTTGACGAGTAAACAGCAACAGTCTACGGTCTTTTCGCAATCCCAACAGGCCTCCTTATTGTTGTGGTGCAGCCATGCAATGCGCGAATGGAGTTTCTGACATGCAGTGCAACCATGACCCCGCACATGTCTTCAAACAATGGCTGCTCAGCAGATCGAGAAGATTCTTCTCCGAGGACCGCCCATCATCAACCAAAATGCGCCTCATCAACATAAAAACCTTCGAGATCAAGGAGCTCATTGGGACCACCACGCCGCCATATGCCATCTTGTCGCATACCTGGGGGGATGCCGAGCTTACTTTCCAAGATATGTTGGATCCGGCCGCAGCGCGAAGCAAGGCAGGGTTCGCCAAGGTTGAGAGATGCTGCCAGCAGGCGCTGATAGACGGACTGGAATGGGCGTGGGTTGACACGTGCTGCATCGACAAAACGTCAAGTGCAGAGCTCTCCGAGACCATCAACTCCATGTACAAATTCTACGAGCAGGCAATGAAATGCTATGCTTTCCTCAGCGATATCAGCAGCGCTCAGATGGTCGAGTGGCAACAAACCACGACCTCGGCCGACGATCACAAACATCAAGACTCAGTTATCACGCCGGAGCAGCTCGCCCAGTATCCCATATTTTCGTCACGTTGGTGGAGTCGCGGCTGGACACTACAAGAACTGATCGCGCCATACGACGTGGAGTTCTACAGCCAAGAATGGACTTACCTGACATGCAAACAAGCCTGCAAACGTTTCATCAACAGGAAATACGGCATATGGCTGACCATACTTGATCATTCTGTCCCTCTGGCTCAGTGCGTGTCGCGGAGCGTATGTAATGGGCATGCTGCCGCTACACAACCCGGGAAGAGGATATGGCATACTGTCTGTTCGGTCTCTTCGGCGTACACATGCCCCTCCTCTATGGGGAGGGATCACGAGCTTTCTTCCGCCTCCAAGAACAAATCATCGGCTCGATCGAAGACTACACCCTATTTCTCTGGGGCCTATGGACGCCAGAGAGCCTGGTTCATCTTCATTCTCAAGAAGTACAAATCTCTTCGCAACCCTCACGTGCAAGTATTTCACAAACCCCGCTGGGCAGCATCCTTGCGACCTCCCCACGCGACTTCAGCAACAACATGTCGTGGTCCAACTGGATCAGCGTCCGTTTTGATATGCCCGTCCTGGGGGAGCCATTGCAGCTCACCATCGCGGGCTACGTCTTAGCCTCTTTGTCAGGGAGGTGACTGTCGAAGATATCGAGCGTGAAACTGATCTCTCACGCTCCTTGAACGCCTTCTTTCGGTGTCTCTCCGAAGGCGGCTTCGGCGAGTTTGTTGGGCAAGTGCGACCAATGAGTGGGAGTCGCGTGCGATCACTCTACCTCGGTGCATTCCAGAGCTACAGCAGGCTGGTGGGAGCATATCAACCATGCATTCTTCTCTTGAGCTTGACAACGCTATTAAACATCTTTGATGCCTTCAGTTCAACGTTACCGTTGAACACGCCCGCCTCGACAATGCCATTCAAAGCATCTGAGGATTCAGCTATATTAGTTTTTGCCAGACTCATGTGGTTCAGTACCATGGTCAAGTGGTTAGACGTGCATAAAGGAGAGGAATGGGCTCTTAAGACGTGTTATATCAAGACAAGTACCGACACGGAGCTACTCCGCCGGGGCCTGAGTCTAGGGCATCAAAGCCGACCGTGGATTTCGTACAAGTTCTGGACGTGGCGAACATCGTCGAAACACTTCAGGCAACTTGCCTTTAATGTAAGCACGACAGAGGTAGAGACAAGAAGATGTCTCCATATCAAGTCCCATGGGGCCTCTCCGGGATGTCTGATCTTGGTCGCGGCGAAGAAGGGGAGTTACTGGATCAGCCACCAGATTGGCGGTGAACTCGATGTCGAGGCCGAGGCCAATAGGTTTGAGATCATGGACCTTGAACCAGTCTGGGTTACGAGTGCTAGAGAGATTGGGCCGATTGGCGCCGACCGTATGGAGTTTGAATCTGAGACTTTGTTCACCACACTGGTCATTGATAGAATGGGCGTGTTTGACAGATACAAAGTTTCGTTGGCGATCTTAGACAAAGAAGGAACAGGCAGAAGTTAACCTGTGAGCTTGACACTCAGGGAGCTTGGGTCCTTGTTCTGAGTGTGAATGTCTCGGTAAGTACTGAGTTTGAATCTGTTCCCCTTTGCTCTACTAATTTGGATAACCAGTACCAGACAAAACCAATTTCAGCTACCAAAATACTTGGGCTTCGAGCTAGCCTCCGTCCAACCAGAATACCACACCAACCCCCTAGACCTTCCAAAATCACGGGGACTCATCTACTCAGTAGTACCTACTCGACTCGTGTCAGTCAGTGTTCCTCACAAGAGAGTTTCGAGAACACGAATCCTACAAATGATGGAATGCTCATGCACGCAACTCCCGCGCCTCTCCGTTCCCACGCTCGATCGGCAGTTCGTACCTTTGTTCCGGATAGACCGGCGGTTGCAGCCCCGCCACGGCATGCCCCTGGTTCGCCATACCGCCACCCGGCGGTGTTTGGTATTGGATGCCGTCATTTGGCGGCGTGTGGTACTGCGCGACCCTATCTCCCGGCAGCGGTTGAAATTTCGTGGGGCTTGTGGGCGGGCTGCCAACTGATGTCGTTTCATAGGGGGTCTTGAACATGCTGCCTCGATAGTCGGCTGGCGGCCCGTAGCCGATGGGAGGCGAGTCTGGGCCGGGGGTGTACCCGACGTTCTCGTGCTGCTGTGGAGGGGGTTTCTCGCCGGTATCACGCTTCCGTCGGTGGATGTAGAAGAGGCCGAGAATGACCAGGCCGATCACGGCTGATGGTGAAGTCAGTATCGGGACTGGAATGGAGGGGATGTGCGACTTACCAAGGCCGCCAACGACACCACCGACGATTGCGCCTACGGGTGTTGTAGGGCTTGTCCCTGGGGTTGGATCCGGGGTGGGAGGGATAGTTGGGGTTGCTGAGCCGATCAGTGTCGTAGGCCGTGTTGACGAAGATGATGAGGTTGCTGTGGCCAGGGCAAGTTGCCGAGTTGGTTGAGTACCGCACTGTTCGATATGCGAGAAGCCGGAAAGGGGAGCTGCGCCATAGACGTACTGGACGCAGTAAGGGTAGATGGAATTTGTGCACCAGCCAGTCTCATACCCGATCAGCGATGTCGCAAGCGTGCGGATTAGCGAGGAATAGGCCGAGCTGTCAAGGCAAGTTGTAGCCGCCACACAGACGGCACCGGCTTGAGGTGTCGCGGGACAACAATGAACCACAGAGATGCTGGTGTCTGTCCGACACGTGGCGCCGGCTTCGCAGCTAAACGGGCTGTGGGGATCGCCGCTCACATAACCACAGATGTCCCCAGAACTCTGCTGGCGTTTGCGAAGGTCGAGCTCACCGTCCGCCAGTAGAGGTGCGGGCGTTGGCAGGGGAGCAAAGCCAAAGTTGTGCGGGCCGGGACCATGCGAGATTGTCGAAATCACGGTGTTCATCCCAGCAGAGCCATCACCCGGCTGGGCATTGCAGATATTGGAGTGCCAAATCGCACAATAGGCGATGACGGAAACTCTCCAGGGAGGCATCGTTCGGAGCTTGGTCCACGGCGAAGATACAACAGAGATTTGGGTGAATTCACTTCGAGGCCTGAGGAGACAACCGGAATGAGCTGTCCAGGATGAGGGGGAAATCTCAAGGCCTGGCAGCTGGTCGGGCGTCGTTGTGAAGCACGCTTATAAGCTCTGGCAAGTCAGATCATAATCCCGGCAGCAATTCAGTCCCACCACCCTTCTTCATCTTGCCCAGACTCGGTATGCCTTTTGTGCATCATCACACTTGCACAAGTTAGGAGCGGGGTCCAATCGATATCACGTTCGTCGCGGGGCTGATATGCACAGTCCAGCCCACCGCCAAGAGCTCACCAACCAGAGAAGTCCAAGTGCGCCAAAGTTGGGTGGTGGTGTGCGAATGGTACTCCGCAGCCAATTCTGGATCGGTCTAAACTCCGAAGGCTACGAACATGCATAACTCCGCCACACTACCGCGCTAGGACATACGTTCGTCAAAGGGCACGTTTTGGTTCGGTGCGGAAACCCCCACATCGACAGCCGAGCCTTATGGTCGGAGCAGATAACCTGGAATTTTCACGTCAAACTCACTCGGAGTTCCGCAGGCGGAGAGGAACAAGTCACAAGGATGTTTGGCTTGGCGGGTTGGAGAGAGAGTCAGTTGAAGGTCTCGGTGTGTAACAGCTCCCCCTTTCGTCCAGCGTCTGGTTCTCCGATGGTCTTGCTAAGCTATATCGATAGTTTCGAAGGGCCTATCGCCCGCCATCAACTCCCCATCCATGATGCCGTCACAGTACACCTCACCCAGGAGGGCAAATTGACCGACGCGTGCTGATCTTTCCAGTGGCCGAATGGCAAACGGGACCGAAGCACCAATCAGCACCACTATAACGTCTCCCGGACTCAACCTCGCTGGCCCCATTCCGACATATCCCTCCCGCGTCAAGTACGGCCTCATGCTCTGCATCTTGTTCATTGACTCGACGTAGCACTTCACACTCGCTGGCGGACCGTCCCAACGCTCGCAACCCTCCCAGTGTTGCAGGAGTTCCCAGTAGCTCCGTGCTGTCGAACTGGTTGCGCGGCGCTGAATCTCAAGACCGGAGTTTTCCAGGTCGCCAATCGGGATTCTCCAACACACTTCTTCTATTCGCTGTCTGCTGGTGTAGATCGATCGTCCTTTTGCCTTGGAAAGCAGCGTGAGGTGTCTTATTTCGTGAAGAAGACAAGGGATGACACGTGGATCGCGGAGTGACCAAGTACCCCTAATGTCTTCTACGACATCAACCACCACCCCTCGCAGGCGGAGGATTCCATCTGGTCCCGGTGGCATGCCGGTGTCCATGAGAGAACGGCGTGATGCCGAGAATGGACGGCGGGCGATTGGTTGGTCCTGATCCAAGTGAGAGAAGCGAGATTCGAGACTCGGACGCCAGTTAGGTACCCAAGAGGGTAGATTGGGTATGTCAGTCCCAGGCCGGGCCTAACTCAATATGTCCAAGTTTTTCGAGTCGTTTATGATGGACAGCGCAACGCGGTAGAGGAGAGGCGCAACCTCGGTCGTTGTGTAATCGGGGCGGATGCCAAGTCGCTCGGCGTCGACGGCTAAGCCCAGCAGACCAAAGATGCGGTCCTCGCGCCTTGTGGCGTGAATATCGTTGCCCACAAACACCTTCTTGAGGAGCTGTTGAAGCGTGTGACCCTCGTGCATCCGGTGTCCAAGACCTTGATAGCCAGTTCGGATCGCAAAATGCGGCAGCGTGGGATTTAGGCTGCGAAGTCGGTCAACAATCGCTCTATTCTCCCAATGTATTTCCGCCGGTAAGCCCCCGCCAGAAGAGAGGAAATGATACAAGGCTTGGCAATGTTGAGGACGTGTGTTGCTAGCATCGCCGCCTGGGCTACCAGCTTTTTATCACCGCACATGAAAATGGTGTCTGAGCCGAGTGCAAACTCCTGGATGACCCAGACCCGCGAGAACCAAGGGCGTTTGTACCATTCGGGTATTGCTCGTGCGAGTTCCACAAATCCTGAGAGAGCCTGGCCGAAGAGATCGCGGATCCGGTTCTCTGTGGGATTGGAACCACCGCCTGTGGTCTTCGCGTCCAAAATGTCGAGGAGCTGGCGTCTCTCCTCGCCACCGAACAGATACGAGTCCAGGTGCAAATTTGCAGCGTCCCGCCCAACATTGGCAAGGAGTTCCATGAAGGAGTCAGACGTTCCGTCTGCCGGACCCAACCACGCGATAACTTGCTTGGCTCGAGTGTAGATCTCACCCATCAGTTTGACCTGCGCCGTCTTCTCGGCCTCGTTGTCCTGGTTGATGCAGATCTGGTCGATCCACAACACAATCGGCCCACCGGTGATTCGGCGAACATGTTGAAGGGCAGCGTACAATGATGGCGTAACGGGGAATTTTCCCTCGGGCAAAGTACGCGATGAGTTCGCTCACCGGTCCCCCACGAATATGACAAAGCTCTGAAATTTGGTGCCGAGGATAAAGGAAACGCTTGCATCGTGGCATAGATATGGTCTTCTCCACGCCTCGAGGTCATGCTTCTCCAGGGCCACCAGGATGTGCGTCCTAGCGTCAGCAGACGGATATGATTGTGTGGCAGAGGAGTCTGTCGGGCAAAAGAATACACTGGAAGAGTGGTGGGCGGCGCTGGTGGCCCTCCTCTCCTTCGCGGGTCGGTTGTTGGCCTTCCTCTCGTCTCTAGGCCGGTTGTTGGAGGCGCTGTGCCAACAAAAGGGGCAGCATGCGGCTGAGTCGCAGCGTGGAATCCAATATTTCCAGACGGTTGTCCATACGGTACACCATATTCTCCCGCGAGCACCGGTGCAGCGAAAGAAGGGCCTGCGAACGGGTACCGCTGCGGCATTGGCGGTGGCCATCCATTGTTGGAGCGGAGGTTCGGGTTAGACCATGGTCTCTCTGGTTGGCCAGGATGCTAGTGATATTGGGCCATTCTCCAACTTCCCCGCGAAAGGTCGGGGTCGAAACGCACCCGAGATGGACAGCAATGGCAGTGAGGAACGAGGTGATTGTTACTGCAGAGAGATGTTGCAAAGGCCGGAGCCTGGCTAAAATACTCCATTGGGCGGGAGGACACAATCCCACCGACAGCTGCTCATCTCACGCCCACCCCTTTCCGCATATGTTCCATGTCACCGTCGCACATTTGGCAGCAAGGCATACATGGTATTACGTATTACGGCGCCTAACACAGTTCCGGTACACAGGTCGACCGATCGCCACAAGCCCGCCAACCAAAGGAGACCAAAGGGGTTGAATCCATTTGTCGTGGTGCGTGTATAACACCGCGACGTCGCGATTGACTCCACTGCATTGCCAGGAGCCGGACATGTGTAACTGTGCCACCTGTTTAATTTAACACACATATAAGAGGATCTCTTCGCGAGAAGTTCAGAGCCTTACCGTCCCAGTGAGTAAAACAAACCCCTCGACGTCTTATCACCACAATCGCAGCTCGCAAGATGGCGACCACTGGCCGCGAGCCTTTGATACGACAATGTTCCTTATATGATTTTCGATGGCAATATGACATAGCCTAAGTAAGGTACGACTAGAATCCGAGCTGACCAATTAGAAATAGAGCTATTCTCGCGTCCGAGCAAGACGCAAACACCCTCGAGATTGAAAATGGGACATGGAGAGGGGAATGTCCCGCCACTACAATACCTTCCATCACCCCATCAGTCACGGCAACGATAAACGACTTTGAGCATGGAGGTTCTTCAGAAGCAACAAAGCACGACGTCGTGGCAAATGGTCGTCGCCGAAAAGCTTAAGCGAGACGAGAAAAAATTACAGGCTGATTGGAAACTCTCGCCCAAAATCCTCAGCCAGGCCAGAGACCGGAAAAGCATTGCAAACGGCTTCATCGATGGGCTGTTAGACGACCGAACGAAGTATCTCACGAGTCTCGACACGGTAGACTTGATGAAGAGAACGGGTGAAGGCTCCCTGTCGGCTCTCGAGCTCACTATGGCCTTTTGCAAGCGCGCTGCATTCGCCCATCAACTGGTGCGAACTCTCCCCTAGCCTTTCTTGACCGTCACGGATTGCTAAGATATCATTTCTACGCAGAACAAGAACCTCATAGAGATCGGCTTTGAGAAGGCCATGCGGCGCGCCAAGACCTTGGACGACTTTTGGGCGATGCATCGTCGTCCAATCGGCCCACTTCATGGCCTTCCTATCACAATGAAGGACCAATTCCACGTCAAGGGAATGGGCACCACGATGGGATATGTCGGTTGGATCGATACCTTCGAAGGAGACAAGGCTTCCGATTTGAAGCACCGCGCCGAGAGCGAGCTGGTCCGGAAGCTTGAGTCACTAGGAGCCATCGTCATCGCCAAAACCACGCTAGTTCAAAGCCTGTGGTACGGCGAGACCAACAACAACATCCTAGGCTACCATTGGAACCCAAGCAACCAGAAACTATCTTCAGGAGGAAGCTCTGGTGGCGAAGGGGCTATCCAAGCACTGCGAGGCAGCGCAGTCGGATTCGCGACTGACATTGGCGGGTCCGTCTCCATGCCTGCTGCGTGCAACGGCGTCTTCAGTATCAAGCCTTCGGCCGGGAGATTGCCAACAATGGACATGCCCAACTCATCGCTCGGCCAGATCAATATGCCGACGGTCGTGGGAATGTTGGGCCCTTCGGTTACGACGTTGAGATATGTCTTTGAGGCACTGGTTTCAAGTGAGCCTTGGCTTACTGACCCGTCTGTCCTGCCGATTCCGTGGAGGCAACCGAAGAGATACTCAAAGCTTTCTTTTGGGTTTATGGACTTTGACGGGGTTGTGATGCCTCATCCACCAATTTTGCGGGCTCTGAGGATGACTAGGGAAGCCCTTCAAGCGGCAGGGCACGAGGTACGTACTTTCCCCTATCGTCATCTTGGATACGAAGTGACAGTTTTACAGATCATACCCTGGGAAGGCCCCTCCCTTCAAGAAGCAGCAGCAATCCACGTAAGCCCATCGTCCCCCTCCCCTACACCTCCCCCCTCTAACCCCCTCAACCCCAGCCCTCCATCACAATGGCCGACGGCAACTCCGACGTCTTCACCCGCCTCTCCCTCTCCGGCGAGCCCATGATCCCCCAGCTCGTCCCCTACGCCCCCACCGGAAAACCCCAACCCCCCAAAACTGCCATCGAAGTCGCC
>Ga0247760_1000913_pt1 | contig 30059 bp, 32 predicted proteins | sample UWRJL171409R4_FD_179936 | JGI IMG/M metagenome (GOLD analysis project Ga0247760, IMG submission 179936) | Plant litter microbial communities from Arlington Agricultural Research Station in Wisconsin, United States - UWRJ-L171-409R-4 | ecosystem: Environmental > Terrestrial > Plant litter >... | reverse complement strand
GAATCCACGCAATTCAGGGTCCCTGGTTCTGTGGGGGGAGCTAGTCTCACCGCCTTCAGGGGGTTGGCTTCCACTAAGCCAAATCTAGCGATTTTAAAAGGGTCGCTTACTCAGAATCCAGAGGCTGGAGCGGTGGCTTTGCGTGGCTCGTGAGTGTGCACGTTTACCGAGTAAAACCGGATTTTGTGGAAAAATACGGTATCGCATCGGCACCCAGGATTGAGATCGTCTAGAGCACCACGCGCCGGGTCGTTTCAGGCCATCTAAACACCCAATTATCCCGGGCAATCGTGCGCGATTGATAAACTTGCCTTTGTGATATAAAATTCGTAGTTGGAGCGATACCGTGTGGTGTTTGAGGTTGTGGCAGAATTGGCGGGGTGGATGATGGCGGGTGGAATGACATGCGGGGGTTAGGGTTATATATGGGGGTAGATGGGGTTATAGTGCAAATAAGCCAAAGGCTATAGTGCAAATAGACATTCTCTTTGTATTTAGCCTGGGAGCTTCGCTCCCACCCTTTCTACCTAATCAAGTCACTTTGCAACTGCACTTCCGCTGCTCCCATGAGCTCCGTACCCTCAGTGAAACGTTCCACACAACCATATTTCAATTCAACGCACGGTTGATTGATTGAACGAGCGCAGCGTTGCAAGCCTAGTTTCACGACGAAAGCCTGACAGGGGGTTTGGCTCGCCTTTTGAGGCCCTAGCCCTCCAGGCGGGCAAAGAGGGGATGTGTTCCACCGCCGATGCCGCCGACCCTACATAGCATGGCTTGGTCTAACTTCAGCAAATCAAATCAGACAACCGGGTGAAGTGCTGCATTGTGGCTGTGTTAGGCCGGGCGCAGCATCTTCCCCGCCTCTATCGGGCATGCGTCGAGCTGGGAGTTTTCCCAACCAGCACTTCTTGATCTTGCGCTTCTCTCATGACAATCATCTCCGGCTTCTGCTTCACAGCCGTAGCGCCATTTCACGATGCCACTGTCAACGCGGATCTCGCTTGCGGCACAGCGCACCATCCGTGAAGCCTTCCATGACCTTGAGCGCACTGTCTCGGAGAAGGACCGGGCGGGGTTCGCCAGCACCACCCTCGACAATGTGATCAGGGCTGCTCATGAGATCGAGGACCAGCTCGCCGCACGCCAGCTGCTACGAAACATGCGACGGCTCACACCACTCTTCACCGGATTGGGGTACTACGCAAAGTCAATCGAGGTTGCCTGCAATGGCACGCCATACCTACCTTGGATTTGGGCGCCGATCAAATTGATTCTGAAGGTCAAGCCGCATTTGTAACCCCTTTACAAGCACGCAGCTAACCAGCGCTCAGATCGCATCCGATTTCGTCGATGCATTCGAAAAAATCATCACGGCATACGCTCGCATTGCCGAGCCCCTTGCCAGATTCAAGATCTTCGATCAGACGTACTTGAACAACGCTGAGGTCCAGCAGACTCTAGCCATCTTCTACTCAGATATCTTGAAGTTCCATAAGGAAGCTTACAAGTTTGTGAAGCGAAGCGGTGAGTTCGATATTACGTATTGGCCCTGTTCTGCACTTTGCTGAATATTTCCCAGGGTGGAAGGTGCTCTTCATGACATCATGGGGACGCTTCCAGCGTCGTTTCGACAGCATCATCGACGATCTCAAAGCACACGAGAGTCTTGTCGACAAAACCGCCAACGCAGTAGGCCTTTCCGAATCGCGAAAGATGAGGGAGGAGTTAGCTACTCTCAGGCAAGAGGTTCTTGACCAAGTCAGCAAGGAGGAGGAGGAGCGCACAGCGACCCAGTTTGTCGCTATTGTCGGCTGGCTGAAGATGGATGACAGCGAGCAAGCGAAGCTCTTCGAGTCAGTGATGACGGAACCCCGGAAGTACGCCGAGACCTGCGACTGGATACTTGGCCAAGAAAAGATCATTGCATGGATGAGATGCAGCCAGGAGTCAGCGTTCCTCGTCCTTCACGGTCATCCAGGAACCGGAAAGAGTGTTTTGGCCACAAAGATTGCCAATTTCCTCAAGCCCTCTGGAAAGTCACTTGTGGTTTCCCACATCTGCACTTACTCGCAGACCACGTCAACAGAATACGACCAGATTCTCCGATCCATCCTCCTCCAACTTGTTCGGGCGGACACCGACCTAATCGCCTACATTTACGAGGAGTTCATCCTCAAGAAGAAGAGTGTCACCCCGCAGGCCATCGAGCGGCTGGTCTTGGAGACTGTCGGCTCTATCTCCAACAACCCGGCTGAAACAAAATACGTCCATATCATTCTGGACGGGGTGGACGAATGCGAGAAGGAGAAGCAAGTCAAGATTATCAACCTCCTCGAACGCATGGTATCCACGGCGTTTGCATCAACTTCGGCTGTCTGCAAGGTTCTTGTCACGAGCAGTATGCCCGCGTCCGTGGCCAAGAAGCTGCGACAGAAACACATAGTATCGTTGTCAAAGGAAAAGGCGGCTCTCGGAAAGGCGATTGCACTTTACGCCGCTCAGAGGCTGGGCCAATTTCGATCTCGCTGGCATCAGATGGGGATCACCGATGTTGAACTCAAGGAACTCGAGATGCGACTTGCGGTGAAAGCTGATGGTCTGTCTGGCGATTCCCACTTTTTTGCGAGGTACTAACAGCGTACAGGAATGTTCCTTTGGGCAAGGCTTGTCCTGGAATATCTCACAACCAACATGTTTGTCAGGAAGAGCGAAGTGATGGACGCAGTCGACACTCTACCTCGAAAGCTGAGTGACTTGTGTGTTCCTCCCTTAACTTCGCCCTTGCACCTTCGGGTATGGAACTGAAACTGACGTCATGTGTAGTTATGGGCAGATACTCACGCAGCTCATATCCTATTTCGACAAACGTTCGGTGTCGCGATTGCAGTCAATACTGGGTTGGATCGCGTTTGCCAAGAGACCACTTCGGAAGGCAGAGCTTCGTTCAGCCATCTCCTTTCTGTCTGAGGAGGAAGACGTACACGTTCAAGAACTGGCACCAAGCTATTTGTTTGCCATGTGTGCGCCACTCGTCGAGGAGCGGAGCGACTCAACCTTCGCCTTTGTCCACGTCTCTGTGAAGGAGTAAGACCTTTGCTACCAGTTATAATGTTGTAGTGCTGACCTTTCACTAAGATTCCTTCAGAGTCCCGAGAGCAACGTTGGTTTCAACGAGCACCTTGTGGCCCACGAACAGGGTCTCGCCGTGGTATCCTGTCTACAATCGGGACTTGTCGTCCTATGCCCTACATTCCCAGAACAAGATCGCTTACTCAGGGTATTGCGGGGCTTCCACGGCCTGCATGTATATGCCTCCGAATTCTGGGTGGAATACCTTTTGTCTGTTGCCGCATCAGAAGATGGACTTGATACTTCGTCAAAGCTTTTCGCTCGGTCTACCCAGCTCTCTGTGCATCTCAACTCCGTTCGGCAAGCAGAAGATCCAGCGGTGGATCTAAAGACTCTAGACAGTCGGCTAGTTCATTTGGAAAGCCACTGCGAACTTTTCACTGCGGCGCGAAGTATTTTGGCGGAGAGGGCCGCGAGGGCGGAGAGGGAGCTAGCAGTTTCATCGACTCTGCAACCAGACCCCGGCCTTTGCGAGATCACCGACCTTCCCACGCTATTGTCAAACTACCAACACACTGTCCAGGCCCTCCTCCAGCTTTGGAAATTCCCGGATGTTGGTATTCAGGAGTTCGAGAAGTTCAAGCAGGACTTCCGGTCAACGGCCTTCACTTGTCGATTTTGGACCTGCCCCTTCGCCAGCATTGGTTTCGAGAACGAAAATCTTCGAGATAAACACGAACTAACACATGCTCCTCGTGTCTCTTGTGACGTACCGCATTGCCAATACCCGCCATTTCCTTCCACGCAGGCGCTAAAGAACCATCAGATCAAGCACCACAATCAAGGTATACCAATCATCAAAATTCGGACGCCATCACATCTTCAGACGAGGAAAGCGGTTCCAGGGTCTTCGGAGCGCCGAAGAAATGAGGTTGGCCATCAGGGCTCAGTCAGGAACCGCCCCGACTCCAACTCGGATACAGAACAAAACATCCCATCTAGTGATATTCCACGATCGCAGAACAACCCACCACCCAAAGGCCTATTCAACATACCGGCCGACCACCAGTTGAACATTGAATCCGGAGAGGATTTGACTATGAAAAATCCGGCATTTGTGCACATGGTGTCGAGCATGAAGCCCGAGCATCGCGCTTCTCTGACGGCCATCCCAGAGTCCAAATTGCGGGAGCTTTTGGCCAAATGGACAGAACATCAGGTCACAACAGGTCGCAACCCCCAGCAAGAAGTGCCCAGATCAGGTCTCACAAACCCCCACCAGGTTTCCGAAGCTCAGGCAACGATGCAACTCCTGGCATGGATGGACGGCACCCATGTCCCGCAGAAAATCCTGACTCATCTAGAGGATGAAGTTCCTGGTGATATAAGAGAGTGGGGCCAACTAAAGGCATTTGTGGAAGGGAACAGTGATTTCTCATCGGTGTTCATGGATCAACTGATCAGATTACAGTCACAGCAGTTCAAGAATTATGTCGAAGGTACCCAGAAAATGACGGAACAGCAGCTGAGGCAAACGGCTGGACACTCTCCAGTTACCCAACAAACGTGGACTCGGACCCCTCAGAATTCACCCCGCTCATCTCCACATCCACAGTCCTACTTGGACGAACAAGTGCTGCTTGCCGTGACAGATGAGGAACATCATACCAAGCTCACGTCTAGGGAAGACATACGCGGGGGTTTGGAAGGGGATCCCAAGGCAGATGCTGAGGCTTTGCCACCAAGAGAAGGCGTAAACCCCGGCTCGGACGCTGAGAGAAGTGTGCAACGCTTCAACAAGTAAGTTCTTTCTCGCCTCGGTTGGGATGAAGTGACTAACAGAGTGTCTCATTAGGTCCATTGCGTGGTCAAAATCTGGAACAATCGCCTTCATCTCACCAGACTCGTGCTCCGTCCAGGTCAGCTTTCTTCGGGCCGATCCTTCAAACGGGTGCTGGGGTTTGAGTCAGCCCAGTACCTTTGATCGACTGACAGCCACCCCTTTCAACCCTATTGTTCACCTGGCCTGGTCCGAGGCTAGCCCGCCTCAGCTTGCTGTAATCGATTCAATTGGCCGAGTTGCTATTCTCACCTTCTCCGAAACGCTTAACAATCCAACAGTCAGTCGCGGATGGGATGAAGACAATCTCCCTCTTGGAAATGAGGTTGTTGGCTGTGTGTGGCTCCAACCACCTCCGGCATTGAAGGACCCACGACCAGACGGTCGAACAGATCCATTCCACACACAGTACGGCCCTGCGGTCAAGAACGGCGATTCTTATCAGTACCAAAAAACCTTAATCCAAGATTTTGGGCCGTGGCTCCCTGCCTCTTTTCAAAGCGCCTTCATCTGCTTTACAGCGGGTGGTAGGTTTAAAGTGAATTGGGACGAAGGCACTGGGAGTTTGCGTCAGAATATCACGGATGAAATCCTGATTTATTACACCCCGCGTGATACCATCTACACATCTTTATTCAAGGATTGTGGTGAGAAGCTATCCAGCCTGATGTATGCCAGAACAAATGTTCAATGACAGCTAACACTTTATACAGGGTTCATTTATATGATCACCGCCCCGAGATTCGGGGCTAAGATCCTACTCACCCGTGTCACAATAACCTGGCCAGGAGACCTGAAAGAGCCTGTCTTGCAACACTATCCGATGATAGCATCTGATTTCTTGACCCCCGAGACAATCCGCAATTCAGACTCGCTACACGTGGAAGTGCTTCCGTCTTACACTGATATTACCGGCAAAACGCTAGCCCCGATAACTGTGGTAGCAGCTTATGTGAACACTACTACCGGGTTGCCCGAGATTCAGTGGTGGACCATCGGGTCTGGGGACGAGGTTTGTATTGGCCTTCACCCTGAAGTTCTCCTAAACGAACCCCAGACAAAGCTAACAGGGTCTTATCAGGAAAACTCGTTGGAACTCAAATATGATGGTACGACTGTATGTCCAGGAAGCAACGGGGGAGTTATCACTGGTGTTGGGCCGATTCAGTTTGGTAGTGCTATCCGCATCACTTTCAGCACTGTCGTAACTTCTATCCAGTACTATGACCGAATGTCTAGAGCCCAGATCATCAGCAGCTCGGGCCTCGATTATATCAGGATACTTGATGAAGCAGAGGCTCCGCTCAGCCTTGGAATCTCCGGGGTGCCAGGTAGGTTCTGTTAGGTCTCACGTGGGGTGACCATGTTTGATGTGATTTAGCTGACAATTAATTGCGAAGGCAATCGGACTGCATTCTCCCCCACAGACTGCTCTGTTGTTCAAATATGCAACGAACGGCTCTTCTGGATGTCACCTAAACGATGTGAGGCAAATAATTGTGAGCCGCCGCACCCCCCCTCTTTTCTCCTCTTTCGCCGGAGTTCAAGAGATGAGTGCTAATCTCAAAACTCGATCAGTCCTATACCAAGCTCGCGTCGCAGCTTTGACCATCGCCGCTGCTACAGCGATAGCAAACGAAGTCAACATGGATGATCTACTATCTATAGCTCAGGATATAGAAATGAGTAACCTAAGTAAGTTAAATGCACTTCGCCACGCTTGAATCGGTATCGAATTCTTTGTAGGGCTTGTTCTGACTTCTGACGAAGCCTTTTCTCGGGATTTCGCCAAGGGCGTAGCCGATGCCTTGGGCGCTGTTCCATACCTCCCGGACGAGTCAACCCCTGGCAAACTGCTCCGCAATACTCACCTGCATTCCTGTTTTGGTGTTATGCAGCAGCTGGGATTCAGAGGGGAATACAAGATTCGAACTCCCGACAGCAGATTTGCTACGTTGGCCCTGAACGTCGAAAATGTGGACCTGGTTCTCGCCGCCATGGATAGCATTTCATCGGACACCATTTTCCCCAGACGCCCCAATGTTGCTTATAGGTTCAACAATTACATTAAGTGGGCGATTAAGGTTCTCTCCCGGCTTAGCATAGACCTTTCCGACTTAATGCGGGACCCGGATCTTCGCAATCATGGCCTTGGGATTCATAACTACCACTTGGTATTTATGAGGTCAATGAGGGATAAGTCATTTCACGCTCTCCGGCTTATTTTTTGTTCATCGACTCGCAGGGCTTTGACTTCACTTTGCTACCGGATTGAGCGCATCGAGAATGCGTCCCGCTTGAACGGCTGGGACAGTGTCCCGTTGGGCGATATGGAGGAATACCAGAAATTTCTGGAAATCATCCGCACTATCCCGGTCGATATTTCGCAAATCAAGGAGCTCCTTCAAGGGGTTGGTTCGGACATCCAGCAGAGTTTTGGTCAGATATATATCTCAACATCAGAACAAAGGTTATCTAATAGACGGTCAGCAGAGCTGGACCTCTTGCTTGGGTCCAGAGTCTATCTGCCCTTCGCCATGGCCCTTAAACAACTTGCTACCTCGGGCTTTCTATCAGAAGGTGGATATCCCCACCAAACCTACCCAAGTTTGTGGAAGTTGCCGCGAGATCCACGGCCAGAGGAGTTGCAGGGACCGGAGACCATTGGCACTGCGGCATTACTGTCCGCAAGGGAACAGCAAAATATTCATGTTAATGTTGTCGGTTTTGTCGACACCATTTTTTTACCCAACATCCCCGGGCGATGGAAGCGGTGCGTGAGATGCGCATCTATCATGGAAAATATCCGCTATGAGGCAAATCATTACCTTTCATTGAATACTGCGAACCTGAAGAAGTGCCCATGTGGTGGGTCATGGGAGCTTCTTCTTGGGGGCTAGGAGGTAGACCATCCGGATATCTGTTGGACACTACTTTCAAAGGAAGGCGAGCTTTTTTGGACTGGTAGGGTACATAGTTGGGTAGCTTTAGGTTGTGACAGCCCCGTGCCTATCTCTCGGCCGCGTCAGCGAACTCTACACCCAGCGAGGCTGCCACTGAACTCAATCTCCCCATAAAACGTGACATGAAATAAAACCAAGCCATCGCAACGATTTTCGGAAGGAGCACAATTCTTCTACCCTGAAATTTAGCATGGCAAAATTCACCGCAGGCTTGCGTGCCTTGCTCGGCCAGTTGCGGCCCCAGCGAGCCAGTATCACTAACTCTGCGTTAGTCGGGGCGAACGATCAACCTCCGCCGTACACCGAAGTCCAAACCTTCCCAACAAAGATCCCATACACAGCCGACAAATGCTCATGCTCTACAACCGACAAATACACAACACTCGATATTGCAGCCATCAAATCCATCTCAACCGCCATCTCCACCACCACACTCAACCTCCCTTCCGAAAATGTCACAGAATCCAGGCCTCGCGATAGCCTCCAATTGTGGTGATATCACCACTCCAGCCAGCGATTCAGAAGGCCCACTGCAAGGAATTATATAGAGGCCTTCCACGGCTCAATCCAAAGAACAGAGCAACTCACTCCATCGTTGAAGCCTTCGATTCCACTACGTGTCACAGAAAAGGCCTCCGGCGCAGTCCAGCTTTTGGTCAGCGGCATCATCAGCTTCGCAGATCTATTAGGAAAAATTCCAGCCGACGACCCCCCCACCATTGCCAAAATCTCAAAGCTGTTGCACGCATCACGACCTCTGTAGCCAGCGGCACTTTACAGCCCCTCGACGATTCCTACACCTCTGATGACATCCTTTGCATCCCTGACATCTACGACGACATCGGCGATGCTATTGACGCTGCCATGAGCGGCAGCATCTATCGTAGCTGGGTAGACGTTTTCATACAACATTATCGTATGAAATGCAACATTGGGTTGTCGATACTCGCTACAAGGGCTTCCGGAAGGGAGGTGGTTGCGGCAGCGGTGATGAAAGCTTTAGAGAGTGTTGCGGATGGGATTGTGGGTGCGGAGGAGGAGAGGAGGGAGGATGTTGTGGAGGTGTATAGGAATTGTGCGAGGGAGGCTGAGGAGGCGGTTGTGGGGAGTGTTGTTGCGGTATTTAAGGGAGGGGGTTGAGCGTCGTTGAGGGAGGGGGCTGGAGCGGTGTTCTCTGAAGGTACCTACCTGCGTGGGTGTTGGTAATTGTGGCTCTTCCCTCATACAAAACATAACCATCATTGAAAGTGGCCTTATCCGCAATACGCAGACATCCGTGCAATCGTTGCGGCCCGGGAAGGGGGTGATGGATCATCGCGACTATATTCTAGAGGGTGATGGTATTGGCATCCCTGATTTTCATTTCTGTGACGGGTTGGACGGGGTCGACGGTGGTGGCTGGGGCTCCTATCCAGCTTTTGGCCGCAATGGTGATGATGAAGGCAACAAGGCCGCCAGCGGAGAACTTCATAATGAGTCTTTGTCCGCCGCAGAGAGGATTTGACTTCCACGGTTACAATATCGGATCCCAGTGTTGGATCCCATGGGGGGGAATACAAGCTGTTCCGTCAGTTTCCTCGGTTTCAGGCAGTGGGCGTCTGTTTGACTTCAATTTCCAACTTTGGCAAAAGCTTTATTGATCGCCTGATGTCTGTCACTGGCCAACCCTCCTCGTCTTCCGTGGGTCCCTTCCCAAGCCCGTATCATCGGCCGCCCTTCTCTTCCTGTGGAACGTTTCACTGAGGGTACGGAGCTCATGGGAGCAGCGGAAGTGCAGTTGCAAAGTGACTTGATTAGGTAGAAAGGGTGGGAGCGAAGCTCCCAGGCTAAATACAAAAGAGAGCTCCCTGTGTGTGAGGAGAGCACATGACGAAAGGCTCCTGCGCTCCAGCCTAGCCTGGAGCGGTAAGGCGCCTGCGCGCCTGAGCGCCAAGAACTGCCGCTGCAGTTCGATAGGTTGCAATTGCAATCATGGCTGCGACGTGGATGCGGCCAGGCAATTTGGCACGGGACGGGGTTAGGGTTATGTGTAGTGAAAATGCGGATTACTGTACAAATAGACCGGGTCTACTGTGCAAATAGACATTCTCTAGATTAATGCTCGAAGACGCTGTAAGTTGTCAGTGAGATGTCGTCAAGTCGTATGAATACTGCTTGCCTCAAGGTGCCCAAAGTCGCTGACGGAGGTCCCGCTAAGAAGAATACTGGCGAGATCTCTTTTTGACTGCTGGTTCTTGACGACGTTCTGCCAAAAGAAAGTGCCAGTCAGTAAACAGAATCTGCGGATGGTGAACTGTTTAAGGCAGCACGTACCTCTTCGAAGGAGTCCCGAACGTAGAGGCGCAGGGTTGTGACAGCTTGTTTCTGGCCGATTCTATGGATTCTTGCCAGTGCTTGATCTTCAATGGTCGGGTTCCTGCAGATTATAAGCCATAGACCATCACATAGTTAGATTCAACATACCAATGTGGCTCCATTAGGTACGCCCTTGATGCTTCAGTCAATGTGAGTCTGTTGCCATGTCAGCATTCCCGATAGTTAATGTGGGGATGCCAGCTCCCTACCCAACCGCTCCACAGGAGAGGGTCAAGAGTATCACCCGAATGGATGAATCACTGCGGAATCGATCAATGACGCCTTGTCTTTCGCGCTGTGGGACCTTCCCGTCGAAGCGTATGGCTCGAATGTCTGCTTGTTTCAGTGCTGCCTCCACCACATCAAGAGTCATGCGCCAAGTCGAGAACACGGCACTGTAATGAGATGAGCATATGATAGAGCGGATTGAGAATGGAGACTTACGATTTTACATCAGAAGACTGGCCCTGTAGATCCTCGATGAGTGCTTTCACCTTGGTCGGGTAATACGATATTTCCCGAAGCTTGTCCAACGACAGGGAAAGGGGCGACTCCTCTAGCCTCAAAGGGCTGGCTGAAACTGGTGCGATTGAACACGGTGGAACGTGGCCACAGTTTGATGCTGCAATCCTTCGCGTCGCCTGTTGAGCACAGCTTGAACAAATGAACCGCCAACACCGAGAAAAAAGCGGTTTGACGGTCTCAACATCGGCAAATGGATTACATCTTTGGTCGAGAGCAAACGAACACGAGTGGCATTGGACAGGAACCATATCAAAGTGGTAATTGAACGCACTTTGAGCCAGGTCCTGCCAGTCATCTGATTCGACCGCTCTGCTAGGTTCGTGTGGCGTGTCGTGCCTGCTAGGGTAAAGCAGCCCCAGGTTGCAAATCATACGCATGGCCTCGATCTGCTGCAAGATGCTAACGAACGAGGAGGTGACCTGTGTCCCGATTCTGAGGGACTCGTCGATTCGAGCGATGACTCGTGTCCTCGCCTGGTCGTAGAGTTCCCGCTCTCGATGATCGAATTCAACATAGAGGGCTTGATCCTGTCTGGGCGGAAGTTGAACTATACCCTTTGGCCTTCTCAGTAGGAGACAGCCGGCCAGGCGCTTGAGTCGTTTAACGGCTTCGTCAGCCTTTCCGGTCTTCCAAAGGTGTGAAATGTCAGCATCGAAGACACGCTTCTCGCTATATGGGTAAATGCCGAGAAACCTAAGAAGCGCAGCCAAATCGTTGATGTGGTTCTGAATGGGGGTACCGGTGACAGCCCAACGAGAAACCGAGTTCAAGGCGCAGACGGCACGTGCCATCTGAGAGTCACTATTTCGAATCAAGTGCGCTATCAAGATCAGCTTGGGTTGGCCTGACCGCAATGGAGATGTTATACCTTCGTCTAGTACCACTCGTCTCCACAGAGTCGTGAAGAGCATCGACGATTCGCGGCTGGCCACACTTCGACCTTCCATTGACACCGTGTGGTATGTCGTCAATACCAATGCCGCCTCTTCAAGTTCCGCAGGTTCTTTTAGTCGAGACTTTCCGTGGTGCAGGCGCCATGGCAGCCTTCCAGGAGATACATGTCTATATGCAATCATCAGCACAAGCTCCGAGGTCGACTTGGAATATCGATGACGCACATCTTCAGTTCATGTTCCCAGGTACCCAACACTAGATGGCTGTCAGCTCCCTCGATCCATCCAGCGGACACCTCCTGGACTTCTGTATTTGAGCACTCACAGGCTGGAGGGACGATGACCAATGTCAAGCCACATGATTTCTCATCATTGACCCCAATAGGTGTCGACGAGTCACCAAACGTTGGGCTATGTACGTCTGACGCTATCAACGCGATCATCGTCAACGTTTTACCAAGGCCCATCGGGTCCGCAATGATGCCACCGTAGAACGAAGGCGGTTCGTCTGCCTGCCGTGTGTCCGAAATTCGGTTAAGAAAACTTTTAGCCGGTGTCAGTAATTCGATATGCAGCAAAGTGTAGAGGGTGTAATACAGATAGCTCCCTCCCTGGTCCACTGCCTCCCATATATCTGGCCGCGTTCCGTCAAATGACCACCCTTGCTCTCTTCGTAGCATAAAGGTCAACGCCTGCTTTTGGTGCCTATGGGAGGTCAGACAGCTTTCAGGCCAAATCCGGAATGTGAACGTACCTCTCGAGAGCTGTCGCGATAGCTGGCGGCTGGGGTGCCTCTGGCGGATCCTCCTGGGAATCCAAAAGTTCGAGAAGCTCCGGACGTGGCTCAATATCCTCCAGGCCAATAGGCTTGTTGTTTCTGAGGGATAGCAGATCCAATGTAAGCGTATCCGGGGCTGAGTCGTCCAACGGGGGCAACCTTTGAGGATTGCGATACGGCACATTGCGATCGCAGCCGGCAGGGTCCTGTAGGTACAGCTTCCGTCCATCCTCAAGATGTTCGTTGCAATCCTCAATGAACTCGCAGATCGGCTCGGCAAGTTCAGGGGGGCCATAAAGGATAATTTCGATGGTGCATTTCGGTGTGGCTCCGGACACTCGAAGACGCTTGCCGCTACTCAGAACCTTGGGCGTGTCAGCCGACACGGCGCATGTGGCTTGTAGCTCGAGGTTCGTCTCGTCAATGAGCGCAGATGTGAGAAAAACCGATTCGGGTGCCACTGATCCTCTCAACTTTGGGTCATTAGTCCCAACAAACGCTTCCGCTCCTTCGAGCTTGATGGGATACCTCAACGACTCATCCAGCTCATCCGAGCGTCTCACGGTGCCCAGGACGCCGATGAACTAAATCAAGCCAGTCAGCCGTGATGCATAAAGCCAGTCTATTGCCATTCACTGACCATTCCGAAACATACGACCGTTGGCGTTGCTTCGGTGGATTCCGCCTCGTCCACGTCCTCGTCCTCGGTTTCGGAAAGAATATCCGTCATCGATACTTCAACATCATCGCGAGCCCTGGTACGCACGCTGGAACTCGCAGCTGGTTGGTCAATGAGCTCGAGAGAGGGTAGGATTGTATTCCGGGTGACTGCTTGGACCGCCGCGCTTGCGTGAAATGACTGTGACGGGGTTGAAACTCCATCGCAGAGTCCCCAAGGCCCATTTTGGGAGGTGTCGAGGGTTGAATAGTTGAAGCCAAGGGCGCCAGAATTGCTCAGGAAGTGAGATCCGAAGTGGGATCCAACCCAAGGTGAGGACGATGGATTGTGACGGACCGGTGCGTTGGTGTCCCCCATGGCCATATCGCAAAATCCGCTGGCAGCGGCAGCGTTGCCACTCGTGTTGACGACGCCAAGATCCCATGGATCGGGGACAACATAGGGGAACAGTGCGGGTTGGAGGGTTGGAAGGAAGCTTGGTTGCACTCCTGGCGCCCCAGACAATGGACCAGAGACCTCGAAGTTCAAGTTCCCGGCGGCGAGGTGAGGAGGATTCCCTTGTATGGTGCCCCATCCCTGGTGCGCGAAACCGAACGCGACATTGCTGGTGGATTGCTGTCCAATGGAGGCCTGGGTTTGGGGCAAAAGCCCGAATTGATTGATGAGAGACCGCTGGTGATTCTCCGGCCCCGGCAAGGCTCCGTCGGCGGGCGCTTCCTCCTCGCGTCTCGGCGGTTGGACCGAGTACAAATGATCGTAGGGGGTGCGGTTGGCCATTACTCAATTGTGAGCTCGTGGGTCGTACACTATAGTGACATGTCAGATCAAAAACTGATGATTCTGTCGAGCTGAAGTTCGGGACACTAACGCCGTTTCCATGGGCTCGTGCAGGCAGCACCGCGTGGCTGTGTTGGGCCGCAACCACCAGGCACGGATGCCACTGTCGGATCTGCGTTGCCATTGGATGATGTCGAAAGCTGTTGTCGAGAGCCGGGAGGTTCCGTTGCCCGCCGTGTTTGTCCTGGCTCTGAAGTTGTCGCGGTTTGGAATTTGTCTTGGGCAAAGCCCGGCGAAAATTTCGCAGTTGCCAGCCCCGCCATCAGGGCAAAGTCGTCTACGAAGGTTGGATGGAGCCGCCCAACTCCGAATGAGGCACCTTTTCAGCCGCACCAGAAGTAAATAGTCCCACTCGTTTTCCACCCCTGCCACTGACAGACCCGCTGCCAGATCTTTTGCGATGTCAAACCCTCGCCGCCTCTATCGCCACCCAATTATGGCGTCGCTTTATGTCCATGGACTGCAAGCAGGGCGCATGGCGATAGCGACACTTAATTGCGCTCCTCAGTTAATCATTTCCTTTTGTCGAACGCCAATTGTCAATTTCTGAACTGCAACCCGTGGTCCGACCTTCTATGACCTCGAAGCTCGAAGCGAACAAACCCCGCCCGGAACGAAGACACGCGAGACACTCGAGACACCCAAACAGCCTCGCTGAAAAATGGCCACCTAGATAATAATCGCATTCTGCAACCTTCGTTCTCAGTGTCACCCCTCTCGAACAACTCAGGCTGCCTCTGGCTGACGATCGCAAGTCCGGGTAAGAACCCACCTATGGAACCCCTCCACCCCTCCTGCGACGCCAAAACGCACAGGCTACCTTGAAAGCTAGAAGGCATCCGCAATGGCTGAAAGGCAACCCTTCGGTCTGGGCGGTGACTCCGTTCGAGGCCCAAAAAAGGGGGGTCTCTGATCTCCATGCGAAAAAAACACGTTCTTGGAATCCTCACATGCTGGAACAGTAAGGTCTAGGCTTACCGCTTGATAGGACTCTCCAGGATATGGGAACGCCTATTCGGAATGCACCAAAGCCCTTTCAAGATGTATCGGACCACACGTGGACTCAAAAGAGAGCAATGACTGGTCGATGGGAGCTAGGCGACATCGCACAACATGAGAACACCAACCACTACTTCCGTTGTCACCCGAAAGTTGAAGCCGAAGCCACAGCGGGGTTTGAAGGGAATGGCCAGTTCCAGACGCGAGCTGAACAGTTCCATTCGGCCACCCCGACAGCCGGCATGCGGCGGACGGCTCCACGGCAACGGGACTGGCCCAGGTACGACTCTGAACGGTTTGACAGCTTGTACGACCTCGGTGCTCAATCCCCGATCCCCGATCCCTTTGGGATTTAAACGCAACTGAGCTCGCCACGACATGGGACTCCCCCCGACAACTATCCATTTCTCATTCATACCATTCTTAACTCGAACATCAATCCCAACTTTCCTACTTTAGTCCCCCCAAGTCGCCACAATGCCCATGCAACGCTACGGCCTCTGGAAGGGAACCCTCACGGGTTGGGATATCAGGGACGCGCGCACCGACCCCAACACCCCCCACGGCCACATCAAATTCACCGACGACAGTGGCCGTTCGCTCGACTGCGCCATCAACGTCAAGTCCTCCGACATCGTCACCGAAGTCGTCTACTGGAAGTTCCGCGGCCCCTCCGACTTCTTCCCCGCCTCGCACCCCATCATCACCAAGCTCAAGTCCCTCACCGCAAGCCGCTTCTACGACGCCTCCTCCCCCTCCGACGCGCACCTCGGCCTACGCATCGACCTCCTCCGCGACGGCTTCATCGACCTCTCCAAGGGGCACATCCCCCCCTGGAACACCCCCGGCGTTCCCAACGACGACATCGTCGACTTTCTCCAGAGCTTCGTCACGAACGGCATCAACCGTGCCGAGGTGTATATCTTCGGCCAGCAATACTCCAGCGAGAACGGCCTGCACCAGATCCACATGGTGCAGGGCAGTTTCTTCAACCCGGAGCATCCCACCTGGGAGCAGGAGAACGGCGTGCATCAGGACGGGGGCATCTTCTTGCACTTCCCTGACGAGGACAGATGGGAGGCCTTCTTCATCGCGTTTGGGGGGCAGGCGTGGAAGACGGATGATGTCACGGGGTTTCCGGCCACAAGGGAGACGCTGTTGCAGCATCTTGTGGTGGGTTCTGGCCCGGAGCCGGAGCAGCCCGGGTCGGAGCCGGAGAAACCGGTAGAAGTTCGCAGTGTGCGGATCCACTCCGCGCTAGTCAACCCCAAGGGGCCGGACAACAACCCTGAGCAAGAGATGATCCGGGTTGAGAATACGGGAGAGGAGGAGGTTGATTTGACGGGGTGGTCGTTTGAGAATCAGAATGGAGCGACTCAGACGCTTCTTGGTGGTGGCAGGGCGGTTGTGGCTGCTTGGGAGAAGAAGGATTTCCCTGCGGGGGCGTGCTATCTCCCAAATAGTAGGGATGGGAGGATCTTTTTGAAGGATGGGCAGAAGGTCGTGCATATTGCTCAGTATCGGAAGCAAGAGGCTGCCGAGCAGGGGAAGTGGATTGTCTTTGAGGGTTGATTGCCAATGAGAGTCTAGTGGGGGCTAGGCAGTGACCTTTGCGTGAAGGGGGGCTGGTCGAATGAGATGGGATGATAACCTGGAATGAGTCTCCTCAGAATATAAGACTTTTACCCCCTTGTTTCTCGCGATGATACAGATACCTAGGCATTCACGCTAAGATCTTTTGGTGGTATTTTTTGTCTCCTTTTGCAGTCTACCGTTGTTTAAGAAAGAAAGGGGGACTTGTCTGTGTATGTCGACACGTGGTGGCTGTGTGGTTGAATTGGGGAGGGTGGCGCCGCTGCATAAACGCCCGCCAGCACAGCCGACCACTTCGCCCGCAGACAAGTCGACAAATTTTGGGCATGCGTCAGGTTGCAAGAGGGGTCGGTTCCACAACTTTCCCGAAACATAATTTCTCAGGACCTCACGACGACATCACAGGACAGTTGTCACGGTACGGCCCTATCATCAGCGAGTCCCCCCTTTTCCTTCATGGGCTCTACGTTGCCGCCATACAAACCTATTTCAATGTCAACACTTCGCCAATTCTCCTCCTGGCTTTTGATAGCTTTGTGGGCCCAACCTATTCGGGCTTACACCATCTTCGAACCGGAATGTACCGAGCCGACGGAGTCGGTCAACTTTGTGTCGACACCCAGTTCGCGCGGAACTCTGGAAATTCTCTGGAGCTCCCTATTTGCAATCTTCGCCTGCACTTGGACAATCCAACACCCAAATGTACCCGAGCAACACGATGGTCGGTTCCCCGGATGGAAAGGCAATCTGCGTTGGGGCCTACGGCGTGCTCTCGAATCTCTCAAGCTCGCTGTCATCACCATCTTAGCGCCAGAATTTATGATAGTGGTGGCCTGGTGTGACTTCCTGACAGCGCGATCTGTGCGGTCAAGCCTCACGAAGTTTGCGGAGGAAGACGGCGTTTTTTGGACGTTAACACATAGCCATCACGCTGCCATGGGCGGATTCGTCGTCCGCGTAAAAGGTCCAGAAGACAGCTCCGGTTTCGGACGGCCGTACCACCCTCACGGGCCCTGACCTGTGTTACCTACGGGAAAACGGGATTATCCAGCTCCCTCGTGCCACCACGGAAGAGACCACAGACAAATCCAAAAGCGATCCTGTGCTGAAAACTCTCGCCATCGGATAGATTCTTTGGTCTATCCTGACTATTGCAGTACGAGCCATTCGCGGTCTCTCAATTTCGTTGCTGGAGCTCAGCGTTTTAGCCTTTGCTGTTTGTGCTGTCTCTGTCTACATTCTATACTGGAACAAACCAAAGAATGTCGCAACAACCATCACCGTCCACGAATACGCCGATGAGATCCCCGCAGACACCCTTCAGAATTTCCAAACCACCCGGCACTTTATTTGGACAATATTTCTTACCGAAAAATCATCTCGACTTCGAAACGAGAGGATCAAAGGCCGGCCAGTACCGACTCTCGCTTCCTTGGAGATGGATCAGGACTGGACCATCGTATTGGTATTCTTCGGTGCATCCATGCTCTTTGGCGCGATCCATATCGCGGGCTGGAACCTTTTCTTTCCAACTCAGGTGGAGAAAACCCTTTGGCGGTGCGCAAGTGTATATACCACTGCGCTCTCCATAGTCGTCTTGGTTGACGTATTGCTAGGAGAACTGGCGGTGTTTATGTTTTCTGGACTTTTGAGAGAGGATATCATACCGTCATTTGAGACCGGGGCTTCAACATTCATCTCAGTTCTTTACATTCTGGCAAGGCTTTTAATCTTAGTACAGGCTTTCAGATTGTTGGTATATCTCCCTGTTGATGCTTTTTTATCTGCCTGGACGGCAAATATTCCGCATTTTTGATAGTGTTGATAATCTAACAAGATGGTTAAGATAGGCACACGGCTGCTCGTGGTGTGATTACAGATAATATTGCCCTAGTCGCTATAGCCCACAACTGTAATATTTAACATTGATAAAACAATTCTTCCTAAGCTAAGGTCGCCATCCGACATGATCAAACTTGTTGCTAATTCTAAAAAATTACCCTCAACTGCGGGCGTTGTAGAATCGACCTCTAACCAGAGACTCCAGAGTAATAGATTCCCGTTCGAGAGGTCCCTCGATGCAACTACGCCACTGAAAGCTCCTCTAGCTCGCATTAGAGAACTGTTTGACGCTTTGCCTAGATCACAGTTGTCATCTACAAGACTGGAGTCTATTCTAGGTTCCTGGCAAAGATCGACTGTAGGAGTCTTCTATCCACCACCGTCAGTTTATTCATTAGATACCTGCCGACATAGCCACAATAGCAGTATGCGGCCTCATCAAACTCTGCTTTTAAGCCATTAGATGTAGCTTCCTTCTTGCTCCTGGATTCAGTGTCAAGAAAACCTTCATTATTCATATCAGGCGTCCGGGCGTTGGTCTCCCAGCCGATATACAAGTCGTCCGTTGCCACGGGCGTGAATGAGTGTCCATCGTCACCGCTCAGCTCATAGTCCACAACATGACAGAGCTTCTCTAGTTTACCCTCAAGGCAGCAGCTTGATCCAATTCTCTTTATCCAAGTCGAAGAGTGATTCCAAGATAACCCCGAAGCCGAAAATCGATGCGGGCAGGGAACCGGGGATGATGCACCCTGGAAGCGCCCAGCTAAGCACTGACTCTCACATCCCTCAACGACCTCCCAGAGCCAGAAATATGAGCAGTAACAATCTGCAACGTCCTCAAATCAAAATCAACATAAATCGGGCCTCTATTCTTCATGGCCTCCCCAGTCGGAAACGTAGCGGAGCCGGACCATCGCGTCGCCTCGTCTCCATCGTGTGCTGTACGTGGATTGCGGATCCCATTTTCTTCAACTTCGGCGGCGTCTGCTCGGCCAATGAGCAAAAATACCGTCGACCCGGATGGCGTTTCCATGGGCCGCATTACCATGGCAGCACTGCAGTTCCAGAACCGGACGATAACATCACCGGGCTTGGCGGCCTGCGGGACAAGGCCAATCACGTAGCCCGTCCCCAGGAATATCCTTGGCCCCCCATGGCCTTCTTCTTTGTAGATATCGTCGGTCTCGGCGTCAGTGAGATCCAAGGCCGGACATTGAAAGGCGTTCCGGGTGATAGGCCATGCTTTGACCTCGAGGTTCCGGATAGTCCGGGTCCTGTTGATGTCCGTTTCTTCCCAGTCGAGAATCTTTGCCAGGTACACCTCGTCGATTCGTCGAAGCTCTTCCATATCTTCTGGGTTACGGTAGTGGGCTGTCCAGCAGCTCGCCCAGTCTTGTTGTGCGCGCGACGAGGCAAATAAGGAGCGGCACTCAGGCCCCAGCTCGAGAATCTGGCCGGCGATATATCCAACAGCCCTTATGGTTGCAACACCAAACGGGATTTCCTAGGGATTTGTCAGCTTCTCCAAGGCACGGGTGGAACTAAAGTGTAAAGTCATCTGAAGTTGTTCGCATTTACCGAGACAGGGATATTAGAGTTCGACCTACTGGTTCGTCTCGCAATCTCGCGCGGTCAAGTTCTCTCTCCACCGCTTGGCCGAATGCATCTTGAACCACCCCCGCCGTTCTCACGATGCTTGCAAGTCTCACCTCGATAGACAAGGCAGCTTCCTGTGCGTCCACGGCCTTGTCGCACTGTTCATCGCTGACCAGAAAAGGGATATCGAACTTGGTAGTCTTCCCCTTAGAGTAGATGGCTTCCACCACACCACTCCATATATCGTAGAACGAGCGGGAGTAATCCACCTCTAATCTGCCTCTGCCTCGAGGGAGCTCAGGCAACGGGCGCCCTTCGAGGGTGAGCTCATCGATGTGCTCGGCGAGAGAATCTCTTTCTGAGCCGCCGTGTCCCACAAACGCGTCGATATCATTCGCACACCCAAGCAACCCATAGACTCTATCCCGCAGCTCAGAGCACTCATTCCGTGCAAACCTCTCGATGACGCGCTCCAGCGTCATCATCTCACTATGCCTCCCATCCCTACTCGCCATCAGCCTCAGCATCGGCTCCAACCGATCTCGGTCCGCCGCGCCGAGCGTCGCGCCCCGTCCACACGACAAGTGATCCCAACTCCGAAACTCATCATACGTCCAGATATCCGACCCATACAGAAAAACCAGTGATCGCGGCAGACACACCTCCTGCACGATCCACAATCGCGTCCAGTACGTGCTCTCGGTGATCCGCACGAAAACCCCCAGATCCGGCTTAGACGAGCAGCGCATCTTGCTGTCGCCGGCAACAGCAGCCGCGAAATACTGAGCCTGCCCCGATTTCCAGTCAAAAAACATGGGGCGCAACGCGGTGGTGCCGTGGGCTGTGTCGAGGTCGCGATATTTCTTCGGGCCGAGCCAGGCAACGACCATTTTCGCGCGGGTGTAGATGAAAGACATCAAGGAAACCTGCTGGTTTCGCTCCTTCTCGTCAAATTGGTTGATGCAGATGGCGTCGGCCCAGATGGAGACTGGGTGGGTTAGGGACCGGAGATGTCGAAGTGCGAGGTGCAGGTTGTGGCCGACCTCGAAGGGGTGGTTGTTGACGGCCAGTGCGTCAGGCTTGCTGGGTGCCGATTGCATTGAGACTGTGCGTTGTCGGGGCAGAAAAGATGTCAGACGTTTTGGTGATAACGGAACGGCCTGGTGTTCTCCTGTGGACGGTTCCCGCGAGTGGCTTCGGGAGAGTGGACGGTCGGAAACCCCTCCCTCGGACCGCCAGTGGCGAGGGGGCGGCGAGACAAGGCCGGGTGTGTTGTCAAGTGGCAGGGGACCCGGATTTGGGTATGAACTCCCCCACGTGTATGAGAGAGCCACGTACTTAGGCCTGCTGCCAAAGGCCACTGGCGTGAGAGTGCATTTCAGGTCGTCGAGAAAGTCACCAGGCTCGACTGTCAAAATGCGAATGGCATCCACCCCGATGGGGAGCTGAGGATATAAAAACGATATGTTCGGGGGAGTCATGGTTGTCCCGCGCAGGGATCACAGTTGGTGGGTGATGGCGATGACGAAGAGAGATGCGATGCCATCCTGTAGCGATGAGGGAGACCAGTTATGGTCGCGATTGACGCGGGGAAAGACCACAACGAGTCATCACGTGCCGCATGTCGTTTGAGTGGTCGCTGTTGAGCATGGGGTGCCTCAGGCAAAATTCCATGATTCGCGCCTTCCACAAATGGTATGCAGAGGGCCTTGAACGGGCATGTCTCAGGCAGCCATGCGGATCTTGAAACCAATTGAGCAATCTGAAAACCATTTGAACCATTTCAACATCACACTATAACGCCTCCAGCCATTTGGAAGTTGTCTGTCTACCTCCATGAGCGGTGGTGCACTGTGATAGTGGGAAAGCAAATGCAAATACTCCAGTAGCTTCAACCTTCCCAACATCAGATTCTCTCGGAATTGGCAAAGATACTACCTAAATTATCAGACTATAGTCCTCTCCATTACAAAGTGCCAGCACTCTAACCCCCGCACGGCTGTAAGTCTGCTTCGCCGGCTGTGTTGCGTCTACGAAGTAGCCACCTACTTCTCTCTTGTCCCCGTTACATACTCCCTGAAACGCCCAACTTGGACGTGTTGTCACTTCAATGACACCTGGACGCCATCCGTTGGAAAAAGTCCAACCGTGTACGTTTGCCGTTCAACCCCGACAGGCTCGTTGGGAACTCCAGGGGCCAGCCGAATATCGGGATAGGCTTTGAGGATCTTGATCAGGGCATAACTTGCCTCCGTAAGCGCAAAGTCCTCTGCATCATGCAAGGTTAGTGAACTGTCACTCGGACAGGTGCCAGCCGAGGGGTAGGGTGTTTGCTTACTTCCTAGACAGAGTCTCGGGCCGCCGTTGAAGTCGAGGTAGCCAGCGCCGGGGCGGGCCTTTTTCAGTAACTCGCCGCCTTCCCATCTCTGTGGACGATATATCCCCGCGTCTGCCCCATAGATGGCTTCGGTCCGATGAAGATGATACGCAGACCAGGCGATCCCGGCCCCCTTGGTCAACAGAACCGGCGATTTGCCATCAGCCCCGCCGCCTCGGGGCAAGACTGTAGCTTTGTTGGCGAAGCGAACATTGATCGGGGGCGTGGGATACAGACGCAAAGCTGTAGTTCAAATTAGTGACAGCACATCATTACCGAGGATCACAGCATTGCTCATACTCTCGTTGAGGCAGCACCTGAGGAAGGGCAACGTTTTAATCTGCTCTCGGGTGACATGGCCTAGGTCAGGGACAGAGGCAATCTCGCGCTGCAACCGCTCCAAGACGTCACGATTTCGCACAAGATGAAATCTGAAGAATACACGAGGTTAGCTGACTGCGGATGAAACACAAGGATTCGTAGTGTAGACGCACAGTGTCCAGCACATCAGACTCGCCGTCGAGTCCCGGCCAGCAAGGAGAACGTGGAGAAGCTGGTCGCGCACAAGATCAAAGTCCTGCATCTCCTTCCACAAATCGATAATAAAGGCATATTTCTCAGCGGCCGCCTCCACCCCGAATTCGTCCTTGTACTTGAACGCCTTCGCCGCGAAAATTGTTGCCCAGTCCCGAACAGCCTTGCAGGCCTTCCTAAACTTGGGAGGGTTATATAGCCAAGCAACGTCAGCCAGGCGGAGGCGAATTGCAAATCCAAACGCGGCGTAGTCAAAGTTGTCGCGTACAGCGTCACGCCCCTCCTTGGCCAAGCTACTATGCGGCTCTCCAAAGAGGAGCATGGTGGTGGTGCCTAGCGTGTACTCCAACATCAGGGGCTTCAGGTCGACCAAGCCGTCGACGGCGGATGTTGCGATGGAGGACACCAACTCGTCAACATGCGGTGTGAAGACTTGAAGGCTCTGCTGTTGAACGCGAGCAAACTGGCGGCGGATGAGCTCGCGAGACCGTTTCCAAGCCGGCCCATCCTGTCCAAAGATCCCCTCGCCGAGGAGGGGGGCACTGGCCAGGGGGCGACTTCCCAGCCCATAGTCGTCAAACCTTGTCGACAGGATGGTTTCTAGGTTGTCGGGATCGGTCGTGAAGTAGCCCGTGGCGCCAAAGAAATGGACGCGGGCTGTCGGCGCCATGGAAAAGTAGGGCGTCAGACGCTCAAAGGCGTGGTCGCTGCACAAGATGTCATACTGGCGCTTCAAGAGATCCAGAGCAAGAGGCCATTTATAAGGGACGTATGGGATGACAGGCTCGCAGTTATGCTGCTTTGCGATTGCTGCTTCGAGCTGGACAGAAGGGTGAGTCTGCTGTGAGTCTGCTGCCAGGTACAAAGGTGTCGAGTTCGGGTTTTGTTCTTACCTTCTTTTGCCTGCTCCGGTCCAAATAGATGTACGAGAAAATGCCCAAGGCCAGGGTCGCGGCAAGAACGCGCACCGTACTGAGACCGGCAATCAGCCCTGGTATCAGCCCATCCAGTGCTGAATTCGGGGCGAGCGACATATTCGATAGTTTGCCAAGGTATCCTAGATAAAGAAAGGTGCTATGTCGCAGGAGAGAGCGTTGAAAGTGGAGTACTCGAACGCGTCAGATCCGGTGTTGTGGATGTGTGGCCATGGATGTGGTTTGAGAAAGAACCCGCGCGAAAATTTGGGGCTCGAGTCCCGCGACAAAGCTCCCAGCCAAGCCCAACAAGGCAGGCACGATAAGCGCCCGAGGCGTGTTTCACAGCACAGCCAGCTTTAGTCATCAAGCCGAGCTGGAAAATGTTGCAGAATTGTGCGACCACAGGCTGCCGGTGATTGGCTCTTGAGACCGGGCGTCGCAGCTTCCCACGTCAACCGGTCTTGCAGGCTGGGCGCAGCACGCCAATAGGCATTGATGGCATAGATTAGGGGTGTCTTGACTCACACTGTGAGGAAAATAGCGCTTTGCACAAGGGCCATGCAGGATGCAACACGCCTAATTCGTACCTTCCGCACCTCCAGCGGGTACACAAGCGAAGAGCCATTCGCTCTGGGTTATTTAGCCCCCGCCTTTCGGGTCTCGAAGATGGTAATTGCCTTCCCTGGTAAGTTCCGCGATGCGCGCTATCTCCCTCTTCGGGGACGCACAATCCTGCTGCCTTGTCGGGCCGTTCAACCAACGTTCGCGCATTCCCGCCGGACGTCGCATGGTCGCATGATCCTCCGACGATACCGACATGGCATCCCCGTTCGAAGCCGACTTCTTCGGTGGCCTCGGCGCCAGTGGGCTGCTGAAAGACCTTCGCGGGGTGCAGGATGCGCTCGAAACAATCAGTGCGACCACCACTGCAGCAGACCATGAGCCCGAGCTGCCCCGCAGTCTTGAACAAGTTGGCGATCTAATCGATATTGTCCAGTCTTTTAATGAGCTCGCGACCCAGGAGCGCCGAAACCCCTCGGTGCACCAAAAGTTTCGCTCAGCCAACGCGTTGTTGCATCTGCAGTCGGTGCTCGACAGCGCGGCAGCCATATTGGACGAGTGTGCCCTCTTCATCCGCCCCCTCCAGTCCGGTCTCGAGAGCATCGCAGACCAGAGAGAAGCAGCTGGCTACGTCACCACTGAAAGCCGTCTCGAACACCAACCATGGTACGAAGAGACACTGCAAGCCTTGCAACTGTTAACAGAGCTTCTGCGGGCTTTGTCCACAGCCATTGACCTGCTCCAGTACCAACACGGCACAAACGACGACGTCCAGCTCCTCGAGGCCCGGTCTTCAACATCTACTCAGCTTCACTTCCAAATCGGACTGGTTGAACAGAAACTGCATTTTGACGGGCCACACAACACAATCGCCGTACGAAATGCCATCCAAGCCGCCAGAGCCGTGACCGTGTACATCCCCCCGATCCCAAACCAGCACTTTGTGATTGCCAGGCCCGTCAAGACCTACTTCACCGGCAGAGCCGCCCAACTCGCAAAGCTAGAAGCCGCCTTTGGGGACCCAACACGGCCAACCCAGCAGCGCTTTGTCGTCTACGGGCTTGGAGGATCAGGTAAAACAGAATTGTCATTCCGATTTGCCGACGGGTACCGACACAAATTTTGGGGCGTTTTCTTCGTCGACGGCAGCTCGCAGAAGAATGCCTCCAGCACCTATGCAGAGATCGCCACCATTGGCGGCGTGGAGCCTAACGAAAAGGCCGCCAAACACTGGCTCGTGACCCGGGCTCTTCCATGGCTCTTGATAATCGACAACGTCGATGACGATCAAATCAATCTCGACGAGCTTTTGCCCCAAGGAACCAAAGGTTGTATTCTGATAACGACACGAAACCCGGGCCACAAGACGTACGGCAACGTCGGGGAGAGGTACCTGGAACTCCTGCCCATGGACCCTGACGAGGCCGAGACACTGATCATCAAGGCTGCCGAAGAACCGAGACCGTGGCCAAAATTGGTGGTGGAGTCGGCTAGCGCCATCTGTTATGCCCTGGGCTTCTTGCCTCTTGCCCTCGACCAGGCCGCCAAGGCAATAAGGTACGGCATTTGCGAATGGCCCGACTACCTAGTCTTCTTTGATCGCCAGATCCAGCGGGTACGGCGTACCCTTCACGGTCGTGGGAGGAGCAATTCCAGGGGGAGGCGACCTCGTATTGACGACGAGGACAGCAGCATGAATGTTTTCACCACGTACGAAATTCTTTACGAATCGCTTGTGTCGTCTCCAAAGGAGAAGTACCAAGACGCCGTCGAGCTACTTCACGTATTCTCTTACTTTCACTTCCAGAACATCCGGCTCGACACCTTGATCAGCTCGGCTATTAACTCCCTCAAGGAAGAAGACCAGCAGAAGGAAGACGGCAAACGCGAAAAGGAAGTTGTCAAGAAGCTAGCAAAGCGGCCGCGCAAACCGTGGATCATGCTTTTCCGCGAGATAAAAGCCGAGCTGAACTGGAGGTTAGCGATACCCGCACCCATGCCCGGGGTGCTGAGAAATAGAGACCGTCTCGGCATTGGTGACCTAGAAGACGAGGTCCAAGTTCGGCTCCGCCACGCCCTTGGCGTCCTGATAGAGCGGTCTCTGGTTATGAGACAGGATCGAGCCACAGGTCGATACAGCATGCACCGGCTCATCCACAGATGGGTCAGGGAGCGCCCCGAAATGTCCACTGCTCACCAGGCACTCTGGTGTCAAGTCTCGATCACGACGCTCGCTTCGAGCATTCGCCGGCCCCCTCATGGTGGTACCAAGGACGAGGTCGACGCGAGGCGCGAGCTCCTCCCGCACATCCGACACGCCCGCGAATGCGAAATTGTGATTGAAAAACGATTAGCTGACAACGTGGCAACAGCAAAGCCGCTCTGGCCAACCAAGAAGAGCTACGGGAGGCTTCAGATTGAACAGGATGTGCGATTCAGCCGCGTGTATGCCGAGTCTGCGTACTTTGACGAGGCTCGGGAGCTCCAGGAGCGAGCGGCGGAGAGCGTCGCCCAGAGGCTGGGTCCTGATCATCCCATCGCAATACAGCTGTCACTTCTCCTCAGCGGGACGCTTTGGGAGATGTCGGAAATTGACAAGGCAACACGACGACTTCGCCAGGCGCGTGAGCTCTGCATCAGCACCTGGGGAGAAGACCACCCCCTGACTCTCGACGTCACGGACGCGCTGGGCTCAGCCCTCTCCATGAAAGGGCGATGGGCCGAGTCCAAGTCCCTCCATTCTGGAAACCTAACCAAGATGGAGACCTTATACGGCAAGACGCACGAGAAAACCCTCAAATGCATCCGCAACCTAGCCCGACTAGAAGCTCGCTACATGAACTACGCAGTAGCCACCGAGCTTTGCCGCACAGCCTGGCACGGCATGAAAGAAACCCTCGGCCCCACCCACCTCGAAACCCTCATCTCCCAGGAAGATCTCGCCATGTGCTACCTCCGCTACGGCGACAACGACCCGGACCCCGACCGCGAGCGAAACATTGCCCAAAGCCACGAAAGCATGCTCTTCGTGTACGAGCAGCGCCGCGCCCTCCTCGGCCCAGAGCAGCACTACACCCTCCTAGCCATCCTGTACCTCGCACGCATCAAGTCCGTAGGAATGGGCCTCCACGCCGAAGCCGAGCGGATGATCCGCGACGGCCTCAAGATCGCCGAGCGCAACATCGGCAAGACGCACATTGCCGTGCTGATGGCTAAAAGCATATTCGCCGAGGTGCTCACCAAGCTGGGGAAGTACGAGGAGGCCGAGTCGTTGTTTCAGATGCTCATCGATAAGAAGTGGTACAGTGCGCTTGCTGATGAGGACGGGGATCATCCGGACAGGCTGGGGAATTTGTGGCTGTTTGTGGGGTGTTTGGAGGAGCAGGGGAAGATGGAAGAGGCGCTGATTAGGTGTGAGGAGCTGCTGGCGGGGATGGCGAGGATTGGGGGGAATGGAACGGGGATGCGACATAAGACACTAGTGAAGTTTCGGAGTAAGGCGGAGAGGTTGAGGGGGTTGGTTGGAGGGGAAGAGGTGCACAAAGGGGTATGAGATTTTGGAGTATCTGGAGTTTTTGAGTAGTGAGATACCCTATATTGTTAATAAACATATTTAATGTCCCTATCACGAGTACCACAAGCAGCATCCTAAGTGTGCCTTGGGCTTTGCCGTTCAAGGGCTTGCCAAAGTCGGCATATAAGAAGCGATAGATGAGCGAGGCGATATGAGGTAAAGATTCGGTACTGTTGTGTGTACAATGCGACGGCTTTTCATCCACAGAGAGGTCTTAAGGTCACGGTTGCTGGGTAGTTTCTCCTCTTTTGTTTGAGCCCGTGCGAGAGTATCTGGTTGCATTGCACAATTCAAGGACTGTGCTTGGGTCTATCTCGGCTTCCTGAACCCGGCAGTTTGGGTAGGCCGCCTGTTCAAGGGGCTGTGTCTTCAGGTGTTTAGCCGAGCGTAAAGCGGCCCTTCTGAAAGCGGTCTGCAATATCGAAAGTCTTTCCTGGTAGGGCGTTAAACGCAGTCGTGAGGGTTGTTGGTTCGCGCGGCTAAATCATATCAGCGAGTAGGTACATAAGGCCCGCATCCTTCACACGACGAATTTCCATGCCCATGGTACGAATCCCTATAACCCTCCAACATTGAACTACAACAGCATCGATCATCACCCCTACGGCCAACACACGCGATGGCCCTCGACTGGCGCGGCAACAAAATCATCCACATTCATATCCAGCCACAGTTCCGATATATCCCATTCTTGAACTTCACAAGCGTGCCTGATTCGCGGAAGGGCGACGACACGGGGGAGTTACGCCTATACAAAGGCCACGAGTATTTCCACTGCTTTGCTTGCGAAATATGTGAGCACAATACTGGGTGGTATCACATCCCGCCATTGTGAGGCAGGGTGTCAGGGCGAGCCATAGGGAAGTTGGTGTCTGCAGCGCGAAGGGGGGATTTTTCAGCCGGGTGGCATGGCGCGTTTGTCTGACCCGACGTTCTAGAAGATGGGAGTAAAGTGGTTGAGGGTTCAATAACGGGTAGAAGTGCAAATTGAGGCTCCAAATGTCGGGGGTAGCATCTACGCTCTCTTGAGCCAATGGCATTGTTTTGTGAAATGAGGGGCTTCCCAAACGTGACCGGGCAGTTATACTGTGACATTGACAAAGGCCGCGGTGTGGTGGCTATCGAGTTCACATTCCAGACCCGCTTGACAAAGAAAACCGCACCAGCGACCGACGCCCGCTTTCCCCCAAGTAGCGGTATGATAGACATTACATTGTTGCTCGAGCGGGCAAAGATACGTAGTTACTACATTAACATTACAAACTGGGTATAACGCGCCCACGCCTTCCATCCGAAAAGCCATAAAGAAAACCAACCCGACACTTTGGCCAAGTCCCGCCGCAGTTAGGCATCAAACTGTCTGGCATCCACCACCCAGCTTTCCCCAAATTTGATCAAACCGAATTTGACGACCTTCTCACATACGGCCCCAAAACGCCATCACCCGCCTAAAACTCCCCTTCGACCTCGCCGTCTCATCCGTCTCGGCCGTCCTCACACTCCCCTCAGAGCTCCTCCTCTCCCTCACATACTTCGGCCACGTATTCGTCAGCACCAAATACTTAATACTCGCCTGCACCGCATCAAACACACTCTCATCAAACGTCGCGGGAATATCCCCCCCGAACACCTCCCCCTCAATGCCCAACCCAACCTCCTGCAGCACCAACGTCTCCGTGCTCGCCACACTCCCCTTCCGACTCCCAGTCACAATCCCAACCTCACTCCCATTCCCTTCCCCTTTGTATCCACTGAAATCCACCTCCCCAAACAACAACGCACTATCCCTCCTCCCCTCTCCCTGCCCTGCCCCATCCAAACTCCTCGCCGCCCGCTCAAAAACCCCCTGCAACTTCCTCAGGTCCACCCACGCAATATTAATCGGAAACTCCGCATCCCTCACGCCCACAAAGTCCGTATAAATCTTCAGCGCCGCCGTGTACACCTCCCTCACAATCTCCGGGGAGGTGTTGTGCCTGTTGCGAACAAAGGGCGCGGGGAGGGCGGATTTCCACGCGGCGACGGCGGTTAGGAAGGCGATGTTCTCGCCGGAGAAGTCGCGGGTGGCGGAGAAGTGCAGGAGGGGGGTGGGGTTTTGGGTGAGGACGTGTTCGAGGGCGG
>Ga0247760_1000912_pt1 | contig 30072 bp, 37 predicted proteins | sample UWRJL171409R4_FD_179936 | JGI IMG/M metagenome (GOLD analysis project Ga0247760, IMG submission 179936) | Plant litter microbial communities from Arlington Agricultural Research Station in Wisconsin, United States - UWRJ-L171-409R-4 | ecosystem: Environmental > Terrestrial > Plant litter >... | reverse complement strand
GCTGGACCGGGGTGCTACGATTGATGCGAAGGATGGTGACGAACTGACACCACTGCACTTAGCTGCTGATAGCGGGCATAAGGCCGTGGTGAAGCTACTGCTGGACCGGGGTGCTACCACCACTGCACTTGGCTGCTAGGAGCGGGCATGAGGCCGTGGTGAAACTGCTGTAACTAAAGTCATAACTACATCCCATCTATTCCTGTCCTGCCGTCCTCCCTACTCTCCTCTCTATTTTTCTAATCATAGCGTGCCACCATTAGGGTCTGGGAGGCTGTGTTAATATATACTTATTTACTAATTCTAGTACCTTCCAGATATTCCGATGATGATGCACTGGTCCCGCTTTTAAGTTGAACTTGCAAATATAAAGCGATGTTATTTGGGCTGATAGAATTGGCATCGGATGAATTAATGTCAGTTGGATAGATTACCAACTTTACAAGAAACGCTAGCAGGCACCTTCCCCTATGAGTAATCTCGACCGCAACTCGTTGAGATAGGCTGACCATTAAAACTTGTCCGGTCACTTGTCCCCCTCATTGACATTTCTCCCGTTCTGAAGACGAGTTGCCTGCGCTCGCCAGGAAGATGACAGCGTTGCGTCGCGCGAGCTGGACCGACGTGATGGCGCCATGGATGGACGGATCGGTCTCGGCAAACCCAAACGACATGGAGATGACGTCCACCCGGTGCTGCTCGCTAGCCCATTTGATGGCCTGGGTCACCGCATTTTTGCTTTCGGAGAGCGAGAGCGAGTCCGTGTCGGCGGCAACGCGGGCGATGTAGACTTCGGCGAGCGGAGCGGCCTCCATCAGGAACTGGGCCATCAGGCTTCCGTGGCCGAACGTATCGATGCTGCCGCCAGCATCAACTTCAATATCAACATAACTCGGTTTGTTGGCGGCGGTGCGGCCAGGGGAGGGGACAAAGTCAACAAAGACCCAGGATACGATAATCACGCTCAAATGTCTCGACAGGATCCATCTGGGGAGGCATATCATGAACTCGAGATGCTGGTTCACGATGCCTACGCCATCTGCGCACGCTCATTTGCGTCGTGCAAAACCTGCCCTCCTCTCTCGCCGGAGTCTCTGCAACTAGTGGAGGACGAGGCGAGTCGGTTCGATGTCTGGGCTGCCAACACTGGGTCTTGTCGGGACCCATCCCTCTCTTCATCGCTCGACCACCGGCTCCGTAACAGTCCAAGCACTCAGGAGATGGTTGTGCTCCTTCTGCGAGCCGTTCGGGTAAACTTAGATTATGGTATGCGCATCACCAGTCTCTAAGTCATCGGGTGTTACTAACGCTTAAGACAGCGACTCGCATATTTGACGAACCTGATGAGGCTCTGGACAAGCTGGGTCACCAACACGGCACCGAACAAGAGCACGTCTTACCAACCGCAAGCAAGATCGCCAGCGATCTGTCTGGTGATGCATTGCAGGCGGTCCACGGGCTGGTCGGTCAGTTGAAGAAGCTCTCCACGGCCCTTCGACGAGCAACAGCCAATGAGTACAATGTCCAGGCAGCAAGACGACGGGACATGGACAAGGATGGGAACGACATGGGAAAAGATGATGAGCTCTGGGCTCAAACCATTGTTAACTTCCGCTTTCCCAGCGTCACGGACGAGATGAAACATGTCCTCAGCACTGGGGTCTCATTTCACATAAGGCGGTTCCGAGACTAGAGACGGCACTATGACAAACAACTTGAAATAGAATAGGCTATTGCGAATGTCGAGCACCTCGCAAGAGAGGCAGAACGTCGAGAACGGGTGGAGCAACAAGAAGAAGACGAGAAAGAAGATAGTGACCAGGACGACCAAGGGGCAAAAGCAGGAAAAGCAGGAATACGTGGCGGCGGATCGATTAACACCCAGCTGCACGGCCGTGATGTCCGACCGAGTGTCGCACCCTCGAAGCAGTCTTTTGCAAGCTCCAAGTTCGAGCCGCCTAAGTCCGAAAGCTAGTCCACTGTTTCAGTCAGCGTTCGCTCCGTGGTAGCTGGTATCTACATGGATTGGCCCCGCCCACCACGAGATGCATCTGGCACTGGCCAAATCCACTGCCCCTATTGCTTTGACCGACTAGACGATGGAGAGATCCGTAACAAGACCAGATGGAGGTATGTTTTTACAAGCTCCCACTATCCACAGGCACATCATGTCAACTTACAAGTACTACCAGGATCCACGCCATGGCAAAGAGCGCATGGCGTCCCCAACAGGCCAAAGTAGAGGACATGTTCCGCGATGAGTGCCCCATGAGGTGCCCTGCGAGTATGGAAACGTCTCCGGACAAGGCTATCGTCTTGGGGGTCCCGCACGTTGCTAATCACCTGCTCTCATTGGCTCTCAAGGCCCTCCCCGAACGCAGCGTACGATCATCTAAGTCTCAGTTCATGGGCGATGATGATGATGGCAACCCAATTGTTGTAATGCGAGTGCGAGATTCAATCCACGATATACTAGAGGAGCTGCCCCAATCCGGATTTTGAGGATCCATTTGAAGAATCGTTAGCACCCTGGGGAAGAGGGCTTCGGGGCTCGGAAGATATACTGCCACCGCCACCCTCGGACAGGGCGCCGTCAGGACCACTGGAATTAATCATGAACACAAGCGTGTGGGTCAATCACAGGGCGCCACTTCTGGGAGGCGCCCGACTCCGGTACTACGGCTTTCTTCCCTTAGTTGAGAAACAACACCGCAAGCTGGACGACATCTCCCAGATCAAGGACCCCACGATGGAAACATTCTTCAGCAGACAGAAGGGGATCGACGATTTGCCGCTCTTTTTTGCTACAGACGCAACGGCGCCATGCCCGTAGAAGGTAAGTACATATAACCTAACTCAACTTGATGGTAAACAGATAACTAACGGATCGGATTAATTGCTTAACTTAAATAGATGGGGAATGGTCAGGGCTGTTCTCTGGTTCGTATTGAGGCCTCCTCCTCTTACGGACAAATTATCCCGTCCCTACTGCAAAGAAGAACTCGAGAAAGTTCCGTATAGCCTTATACAGCATATCACCAACAATCATCAGGGAGGCATCGCGGCTGCTACTTCCAACGGAGACGAGGAGACAATCCGCCAGCTTCTCTCAAACTACCCCCATACTGTTGATGAGAGGGATCAAGGTCAGCGCGCACCACTATTGCTGGCTGCTAGGGAAGGCCATGGGAATATTGTCCACCTCCTGCTAAACAATGGGGCCGAAGTTGACGCCAGCAGCGGGCCTTACAGCCGTACGACCACAGCGCAAGAAAAGAATAGCATGGGGTCTGCGCGAACCAAATACTCAGGTGTTCTGCTTGACATAGTCGGCCATCCAGGTAAGCGTTTTCCTTGTCATACTGCGAACTCCACTCTCTCCCAGCTGCCCCTCTCCAATATTTGTTTTGAGAATAGAGGAAGGAATTGACTAACGAGGTGCTCATCAGGTATGGAGCTGATAGATTAGGATACTATCGACGCCCAGAAACGGATAGCGAAGGAGCACATATATACGTACAAAAGGAAGAAGCCGCCGGGCTGGGAACAGGGGATCGCACAGCAGAAACGCAAGGTAGCACTCCTCGACGCGATGCTCAAAATGTTTAGAGAAAATGACTCGCCGCACACGAAGGAGTGGGAGCTGGCGACCAAGTTCCCAGAGGTTGCCACCAAAGATCCAGAGCGCAACAAGGAGGAGCCCACGGAGAGTATTCGAGAACTCGAAGCCATGCTGATCTCTCGTCTCTCTCTTTCTCTCTCTCTTTTTAGATCATAGCGTGCCACAGGGGGGCTCCTTTAATTTATAGCCGTCATAGTATTCTAGAGTCTTTTCCAGACCTCACTTCTCTAACCATTTGCCTGGAGGAACTCTTAAAGCGAAGCGGGAAGTTCCGAAAGGTTCTTCAGCGGCGGCTCGACCACGACACCACAAAAGCACGGACTAGTTTTGCCGCACGAGCCAACTAGAATTACCACTTTTGGTTTGATTTGCACATGTCACGCGCTCTCTCTGGCGAATCAGCTCGGGCCGGAACGCGATTTTACGGCGAGCGCCCAGCGAGCCGCGAAATCGTGGGGAGGCACGTTCAAAAGCGGGCACTTGAGAGTTCCTCCAGGCTTCCTTTTGCGGGCCGCTTGTCGGCACGGTCTCTCCTGTTTCTAAGATGGATCGCGCCGAAACGCCTACTGGAAATCTACCTGGTTCGTGCGCTCCAACCCTAACCCTGTTTCGGCAGGAAGCAAGCGCTACAATAGCTTCGCTGGGGCTATAAGGGGGTTAGCGGAACGAGACTGGCACGAGGTCGGAGCGATCTTGTAGCGAGGAATGGCAAAAGAAGAAAAAAACCAACGCGGTATATGCCTTGGTGCGGACGGCGGTCTTGAGAGGAGGAAGCCCAGCTATGGCAGCGATGTGGAAGAGGTGATGTGAAGAAGGAAAAGCAAGATCTGGTGGGAGAAACAGGCCCTATTTTTGATAGGGAGGTAAGGGTCTGTGCATGACGACGAACCCCCAGCACTTCGATTCAAGACTGCTAATTTTCGAAAAATGGGACGCATTTTGGCCATTTCTAATACACGGGACCAATTCTGGGCCCACTCGGCTAGAGTTGAAGCAATTCAGGCGAAAAAGGAAATTCGGTGTGCCCAGATTAGTCGCACATTACATTAATACTTGTGGCTGCCGAGTGCTGTCACGCAAACGGCCACATAAACTTGAAGTCCACACTGGGTCTTCATATGGCGTACTTCTCATCAATTCCATCATCCTCATTGTCTTCTACATGTATCTCACTCATCCTTTGCATCATTGGCGCTTGCGACAACCTCGACTCCAAGTGCACTAAGAGCAGCACCTATACCGCCCCAGTCAGTCTGCCGGAAGACTGCTATTGGTTCATTCACCCTACGAGTCTGGGTGCGAGAGAGGGAGGTTTCAGGGACCAAGGACCTAAATCATGGGTATCCAGTCCTTCGGCAGCGTCATGGCGGTAGGCAGCGCACCTGGCTTCTGCCCGAGGTCCTCTCGGTACTGGATGCCGGCAGCACGATTTTGCCTCCGCTTCTTGCGCTTCGGTTCAAAGTCACCATCACCGTCGCTGGGTTCCAAGTTTAAAGGCCGATTACCAAGCCACTGGCGATAATCGACACCCAGGGCACAAAGGCGCTGAGCGCGTGTGTGGCTCCCGTTCATCCGAGCGATCTTGCGATATTGTTCGGCTTGGTCTAGGATGAAGTCTTCCGTTTCGAAAGCGCGAAAATCCATCAGGGGGATGCCTTCTCAAGGTATGTCCATTGCCGGATACTGAGTCAATGTTTGAGGATATTCAGGGGCAGCTGGTTATTGGTGGGACGAAATGGCTCAAGGAAAGGGCCGTGGCGATGAAGCTCGGTTGAACAGGGAAGGCAGCCGGGAGGGGCTAAGTTTGCCTGGTTGAGACTGTGCGAGAATGCATGTGACCTTCTTGGGGAGAGCTGGGGTTCAGTAGATGGTGTCTAATCATCATCTCTTTGTACAGGGGTTTGGACCACGTCACAGGTTTCCTTCTTTGTTTTCAGGAAATTGATTCAGGAGGGGTTCTCAGCTCATCCCATCATGCAAAACGAAGTCTGTCACATCGATGCCACTATTTAACAGCCATCGCCCGATCATAGGTGAAAGACTAGTTTGAGAGTCGAGAGCCACATTCAATTGGAGTATCATAGTACCCAAGAGGACGCAACTGCGATTACTTCGGTGACGATGGATATAGGCTTAATAGCGGTCTGGTCGAGTTTGGGGGGACTCGAAAAGCTGCAAATACGAAGAGCCTCGAAATTGGGCGCAATGGAATGTTATGGGATTAGTAGGGGTTTATATTCGTTATCCCTGGTTTGTCTGTCCCTCAGCCTTGTCAGCTTCTCGGCCCCTTCTCTAATGCATCCCAGCTCATAGCATTTTTGTAGTCACATCACGGTCGCATTACTTAAGGCAGTTGCTTGTAGTGGCAGGAACCCCGATCTTGATAGACTAGACTAGACTATTATCAAGTCGTTGTATGCCTGTCCCAAGAAAGAGAAGATGGACGAGAATCTAAAGGCAGCGGAGAAACTATACCACACGTACGCGCCCCTCTTAGGCTGGACAACAGAAGGAGACATGCGCCTCAAGGATGAGATCATCGCGTTGATGGCAGCTTCATCTCTCGACACGGCCACGGCAGCAGTGAACAAAGCTTGGCGAGCATCCAAAGACACGATATTTTAGCTGGCAACAGCGATCGGGGCGGTCCATGACCATCTCTGCCTCATCTACCAAACCCAAATCCATGTCTGAGTTGAAGGTAGTGGCAGCAATTCCGATCTTGATTTGACTGGGCTAGACTATTGTCAAGGTGTTTTATGCCTGTTTCTGTCCATGACTATCTCTGCCTGGTCCACCGAACCCCAATCTATGTCTGTCTGTGTTATGTTCTGAAGGTGGCGTGTTCTTTCTTAGGGAAGACATAGTCTGTCACGGCCAGCATCCGGGAGGTCCTCCGCGAAGTCTCGAACTCCCCGTCAACTGCCGACCTTTCCAGAAGACTTTCATGTGCGCCGATGTGTGCGCGGTCCAACAAGACGGAAGCATCATTTGTCGGGCTTCCATGGAGAATCCCAGGGCCCAAAGATGAAATTATTCTTGCCAACCCTCAGCTTCCTCCACATCCCCACTCCTCCACATCCCCACCCTCCCCATGCTCGGTGTAGCTTGCTCGACGTGCTTGATTTCGGTCTAGTATGGCCGCTTTTGGTCAGCATTGAATTTGCCATTGAATTTTAGCTTCTGGTGGGGGGAACACTCACGGCTTTGGCAGAGGAGTCTCCCGTCGAAACCACGCTTCTCGTCCAACTCGATGGCGGAGTCTGGGTTGGAATTAGAGTCGTCCACCGGGAATGTTTTGGGGGATACCTACCAGCAGCAGTTGGGCTCTGGGAAACAAGAGTCGCGCCACCTCCTGTTGCGCCACCTCCTGGCTGCGTTGCCTGCCATTTGTGGCGTCAGGGGGTGGCTTGTGCGCTTGTTTTGACCCCTTTCGTGACTGAGCAGGTGTTTCGCTTCTCTCGGGCAAAGTACAGCTAGGCTCGGAGGTTTGTATGATTTGGTGTCTGGCGAGTCGTTTTGGAGGTTTGGGCTTGTTCAGCTGCTGGCAGGAATCGTGACAAGTCTAAGCTCTGCCCTCGTCGTCGCCACGGCGGAGTGCAATGCTGGTGACCCCTCGCCTTGCTTTCGCCAGCAATGTAGGTAAATGCCAGTTTTTCTGTGCCTTTGCCAAGATCTCTCGTTGTAATAATCTCTATTCTTGCCCGCATTTTGTACGAAGATCGCGTCAAAGGCTTTTCAGACCTGGGTGAAGTCATTGCTTTGCTGTCCGTGACAGAAGACCACCCTGTACGAGCCACAAATCACAAGAAGTCACACTATCCAGCCCTGTCTTTCAAGCCTTCCTATCTTTGTAATCTGAGGATTGGTGGCCAGGTCTTCCAGTGGTTGCTGAGGAGCCAGGTCTTTGCGAATCTCTTCAAATTTCACCAAGTCCCGTCCCCCAACCAACCCCTCCGCCAAACCACCACACTTCTTTGAATTTTGTCACCGATGTGTGATCTCTTTGCCCCAAAACGCTTTTATTTTACTTCCTTCATTCATTTTCCATGCTTGTGATCTTGATTCGAGTTCGAGATCACACACCAACCGGTAGTGGTACGCGAGTTCCGCCGCTGTGTATGCCTTTTTCCATCAACTACTTCCATCCTACTATCTCCGTCTATTTCCCATGCTTATGATCTTGGTCTGAGCTCGAGATCTCATACCAACCGCTAGTATTGAGCAAGTTCCTTCCCAGTCCCATATCACGCACCCGGACGGCGCCGTCACGCTCCCAAACAGCAGAGCTTTCAGTGCTTCTTTTTTCGGGCGTCAATGGGCGTTATGTGGTCTATTCGGGCGTGCCCCCGCTTTTTGGCGCCTTCCACGTCCCGTTGTTTTATTCCTTTTCCCACAACTTCCCATTTTGCCCCTCGCTCTTTTCCAAAACAAACCAAAACACCAACCTATTTATTCCACTCTCCTCTCTCTTCTCCCAACCTTCAACCTTTCTACCACACACTACCTTCGCAACACCATCCCCTTCTTCTCCTCTTCATCATCACCTCCATCATCGCCAACTTAGCGTCATCCGCTGAGAAAGGTAAGACAGCATTTTATTTTGTCACTCTCTCCCGGGCGCTTGTCATGATGCATTTAAGAAACAGGAACAATCAGAGGGACCGATCCAGGTTGCAGTGGTCCCCATGAATAAAAACCCCTTACAGGTCAAGCTTACATACATTCAGCTTGGCCACTGAACTCCGCCCATCTTGCTCACTTTGTCTTGCTTCTACTCCGCGAGCTTTTGCTGACCAGATCCACCAGCAGGTTTGAAGTCCTCGCGACCGGGGCTCTGGACTTGATCCAGGCCCCAAGCAATCGGAAGCTTGCATGGTAAGTTGATTCCTACATTCTCAGCACATTCTTTCCCATCATTGTCATGATGATTGCTTCAAATGTAAATCTGCTTCTGAGAATCATGATTACAATGGCCGATTCTGATCAAAACACCTCCTCATCTCCCTCTCATCACCGTCTCGCATGACCGACGCTGACTTTTTCGATATACCCAGGCCTGGCAACATGTTGAAAACCTGCGTTTTCTCCAAGTTAAAGATGGTGAGTTGATTCTCCTCCGCCCCTCTACGCTCTATTCCATTCTGCGATGATGACTGCCTCAAATTGGAAGATCTTCTTCTGAAAACCAATGATTACGACGGCAGCACCTGTCTGACCTCACATGCCCTCATTCTCATCCTCCTCCTGCTTCTGGTGAGGGCCGAAGCCAACTACCCTATCGACAGGATCATCATCCCCAAACCCCGATTTCTCACTGCATCGACCGCTTCAGCGCCCGTGTAAGTTCCAAGCCTCTTTTGCCCTCAAACACACCCACCCACATGCACATGATGACACAACAATTTCAATCTGTCAACTGAGAGACCATGAAGACAGCAAGTTACATCGTCATCCTCATTCTGATTTGCATTCGTTCCCTCAACACCAAAAGCCGTTTGTTATGTTTCGGTCGTCGGCTAACTCAATTGCCCCCAGGTCTTTGGCGAGGATTTCGCACTTGTGCTTCCAGCGGCCCAGGATGTCCATCTAGCTCTCTTGGATATCCCTCCATCCTCAACAGGTAAGCATACCTCCCATACCTGCTTCTTTTCCTTCCCACACATGATAGATCTCAGTCTGCCCTCCAATATGAGCGGAGCTTTGCTCCCCATTGATAACATACCGGCTGCAAGGGCTAATACGCAAGCACCTTGTCTGACCTTCGCATCTCTCTATCTTGGCACCTCGCGCTGACTGTCAAGACCATCTGCTAACTACTTGTGAGCTTCCAGCAGATTATGTCGGGTCAGTGCCATCCCTTTCCCTCTGACGCCACCGGCTTTCCCTGGCGAAAACACCGAGTCATGATGACAAAGCCGTTTCTCTCCCAGTCCTCGAAGAGGGCCATGACGAATACACCTATTATTCGATGGTCTGAAAACTTACGCTCGCATCTCACCATTCATTCTTCACGGTCGCAAAGCAGTTGTTGACCATTTGAGGTTTGCTTCCATGTCGAGGCCCGCCCAAGACTTGGTCTTGGAGATATCTCGCTACCCGTCGTTGAGGTAAGCGTCTCCCTTCTCACTCCATGCCCCTGGCTTCCCTCGACAACGTGATGATTAACCATGTTTCTTGCTTCCTCTGAATCCTGATGGGAAAACTACTCTCATACTCATTCTGACTTGTCGTCAAACTCACCTCACATTGTTTGCTTATGGTTTTGAAGTGTTGGCTAACATCTCGGAATTTTTCACAGGCTGGGGATACTCCCAAGGCTTTTGCCAGACAGGTCTCAGCTACCTTGTCTCTTTCTTGTCAACGTTGGCATCGACAGATAAGGATCTCTTTCATTTCACTTCCTGCCTTTCCCTGGGAAAGCTGACAACATGATGATCAACCATTTTTCTTGTTTCCTCTGAGGCCTGATGAGCAAACTTGTTCTCTTCGTTCTTCTGACTTGTCGATTCTCTTCTCCCGTCGTTTCACTCCCAAGCTTGGAGCATTGGCTAACATTCTGGCTGTGTTTCTCGCAGGACATCTTCTCATCGCAGACAGACTCTCCGCAAAAAGGCAAGTCAACATCTCCCCGCCCGCTTAGCAGTTCCCCTTCACAACTTGGATGATGTATAAACTTATGTGGAAGGCTTCGCGACTTCGAAGCCCAAATGCCCAACATACCTTGATTTTGGTTCTGACTCAATTCTCATCACTCACTCATATTTGGCTCTCTCGTCCTGATCAACGGCTAAATCTTCTTGATACCTAGGTCCTCTCACGAGTCGCAATAGGCATACCACGCTTTCCGAGACGCATCACACCTCCTAGCAGACTTGATCTGCATATGTTCAACCAAGCGTTATCTTCGACAGAATCTCGCTCTGGCAAGTCATCTCCTCTCACTTTCCCCCACCACAGCCCGGCCTCTATGATGACAACGTCACTTTGTTGTTAAGACTACTGAACGGCATCTCCTTGTCGAACATTCAACCCTCCCTGCTCTACCTCGCGGCTAACACATTTCGATGTCAAGATCCAGATTCAACTCCGATCAGGAGTCCTCACACACGCCCTGCTCGCGAGTTGCGCCGTCGTTACATTTTGATGTGGCTATCCTTTTCACCCAGGTAAGTGAGCTTCCTCATCTCTCAACGACCGCTTCATGATGAAAACAATTGCTATGGACGGCTTCGCCGATGACCTCAAGCCTTGATATTTCTGACCGCCACGCACATCTCCCTTTGCAATCCGGATCTTCTGTTCATCTTCGCGACTAACACTTCGTTCCAGCACGCCCTCGGGGCTCGGGGGGGATGTTTGGCTTCGGCTGGGCACTTCCCCGGGCTTTGTTGCTAACAGACGTGTCTCAGGTTTATTTCCAGGACTCGAAGTGTCAAAGACTCAAAAGTCTTCATCCCCTCCAGGCAAGTCATCCGTCGCGACTCTCATTGGCCCATGCAAGCATATGATGAACAACTTGGTTTGGTCAATCATATTTACCATGACGAAAACACCTTATCTCAGTCTGACTGGCTTGCTCTCTTCTTCCTATCTAGCCCTCCTGTTGCGGACAATTGCTAACAGCTCTGTCTCTTTCTTCCAGACCTCGGCGACTCGAAGACTGGAAGACAGCGCTATCACAATACACCATTCACACTACACCGCGTTGATCTTCATCGATCCAGTTCCCTTTAGCCCCTGACATCGACACTCGTCACTGCCAGGCAAGTCTTCCCCGCCCTCAGCGGCTCACACTCTTGATCAAAGCCTCCTGGGCATGATGAAACAACTCAGAATCTAGGGGTTCCTCAACGTATAGGTTCCTTCACGCGAACCATGCCGATACCATGATTTATTTTCTTTCTGAACGCGCATTCCCCATTGTCTTTGTCGGCTGTTGCTTTCCTGTCCAACTCAACGGCTAATATTTTGTTCCAGCTCGCTCTCGAGGGCCTGGCGGGGCTGTCCGGCTTCGGCTGGGCACCTCCCCGGGCTCTATGATCCTTTCCCTTAGTTGATGGAGGAGACAGAGCCTCAGCAACCACATCCTGCAGGCAATTCACACACTCCACGCCCCTTGTTTCACACCAGCAAAGCCATTATGATGAACAAAATGCGATATACGACGGTATTTGATTCCGAGCACCCGATGCGGAGAAATCGTCAGTCTCAGTCTGACTGGCTTCGTCATGCGCCTTGTCTCAATTCTCTCTCGTTCTAAACAGACGCTGACTGCTGAACACAGCCCCCCCTTTTCCAGACACAGACAGGCTTGACACAGCTGCCTTGGTTCATTGACGTTGGCAGTCGTCTCGCGAGTGGCATATCTCCCTTCACGAACAGGCGAGTTACTGTTTTTTCTCTTTGCCATTCCGGCAGTTTCTTCCAACGTCGTTTCGGCGACGAAGGGCCCGATGATGATACCCAAAATATTGGACAGTCAAATCGAACAGGCGTTCTGTCCTATGACGACGAAGTCATAGAACTCTTTAGTTCCGCCTACCGAAGGCCTTGACCTTTTCCAGAGCTTCTCCTGATATCTTGTCGCGAGAAGATGCTAACCGCTTGGTGGTCTTAGGTACCTATTCAACTCCCAACAGAAAGTCTCACGATAAGGATCTCAACGCAGCTTTCACGCCCAGGCAAGTCATTGCTTGTCTCTACCATCTCGGCAGTTGCCTGGACGTCGCTCCCGCGACGAAGGGCCCGATGATGATACTTAGGATAATTACCTATTAGACGGTCAGAACAAAGGGGCGTTTTGCCCTATGCCGACAAAATTCTAAGACTGAGGGTCTCAAACTGTTTCAGAGTTTTTCTTGGTATCTTGTCGTGAGAACTTAGGTTGCTAACACTTGGTCTCAGACATCCGACTCCGGGACAGCAAGTCTCATGAGGAGGATCCCAGCACAAACTTCACGGCCAGGAATGCCATTCCTCTCACCAGCCCTCGTTCCCTTTGTTTCGACGACAGAATTTATAATGACCACGAGCCACCATTCTTTGCTCGAGCGGGTCCCAAGTCAACAGACCAGCAAGTCTCCGGCCATCAACACATTGGACTGCCCCGACGCAGAGTTTCATATGTACCTACCAAGGCAAGTCATCCCTTTTCTCTGCCGTCTCAACGGTTCTCGCGATTTCGTCTCGGGGACGGAGGCCTAAATGATGATCAAATCGTTCAAAGTGCTCGAATGGGTAGATTTGCAACCCCATGCCGACAAAACTGTACTGAAGGCCTTGGCTATTTCTGAGCTTTTCTTGCTGTCGTGGTGTGAGAAGTTGCTAACCGCTTGGTTTCAGATATCCGACTGCGGACAACAATTCCTCACGAGGAGGATCTTAGTTGCTTTGTTCACGCGCAGGAAAGTCATTCCTCTCCCAGCCCTCTCCCCCGCCGTTTCGACGACAGCGTTTATGATGACCATAATTCATCATCTTTATTCGAACGGGTTCCCGATGCCGACAAGCTTCTTCGATCTGAAATGCTCATCGATTCTCGACTCGTTTCTCTCCGCAGCTTGCGAGCAGATGACCGTTTGGATTTAAGTCAACAGACTACGTCTCCTCGCGCCATCAACACTTTGGACTCCCTCAGCGTAGAGGTTTACACCTAGGTAAGTCATCCTTCTCCTGGCATCTGATCTGGCCGTTCCGACAGCTTTTGTGATGAATTAAATGTATATCAATGTTATTCAAAGGGGAGATTACTCTCCCCAATGCTGAGAAACCACTCTGAGAGGCTCACCGATTCTTGGCTCTTTTCCTTCCATGCGTTCCGAGCACCTGCTAACCTCTTCGTCTCAAGTCTCAGTTCACCAAGCCTGCACGCCGGCTCAACTCACCTACCCAGGCAAATCGTCCTTCTCGCCAGCCGGCTCGGCTTTCATACTCTTACCCAAAGCTGTTATGATGATTCAAAACTTTCGATGTTGCTCACATGGGGTTTCCCAAATGCCGATAAACCACTCTGAGGCTCTCTGATTTTGAGCTCTTCTTGCCGCCTTACTCTGAACGGTTGCTTACCACCTGGCTTCAAGAAGGACTCGGCGGGAGGTCTTCTCGTCGATCCCCGAGCACAAATCTCCATCGAAGGCAAGTCTTCCCCTATGTCCGCTTTTCCGGCGGTCTTCGACACCATCTCACAACCGCCATTATGATGATTGAAATGTGTTTACTTTTTTCAAAGGGGAGGCAACTCTTCCCAATGCCGAAAAAGCGATTCTGAGGGTCATCAATCCTTAACTCCCGCCTGATTCGTTGCCTTATCCGAACATTGGCTGACTTCTTGACGCTTGCTCTAGTTCTCACCCACAAGGGTCTCCTCTTTGTCAGAATTCGCTCCCGGCACACATCTTCCTCAAAGGCAAGTCATCCCTTATAGCCGCCTTTCCGGTGCGATTTCACAGCCGCTTTCGTGATGATTGAAATTCGTTTGCTTTGTTCAAAGGGAAGGTGACTCTTCCCAATGCTGATAACACACTCTGAGGCCCATCGATTCTTCATCTTGTCTTCTTGTCTTGTCCGAATATTTACTAACCACTTGGCGCTCTGTTTGGTTCTCAACCGAAACAAACTACCTCCATGCCAGAATGCGCTCTTGACACATATCTTCCTCGAAGGCAAGTTGCCCCCTTTTTTCGCCTTTCTGGTGCCCTTTCACAGCCAATTTTTTGATGATCAAAATTTGTCTGTTTGTGTTCAAAGGGGAGGAAGGCCCCTCCCAATGCCGAAAAACTATTCTGAGGCTCATCGAGCCGTAACTCTTTGTTCGTTGTTTTTTCCAAACAGTTGCTGACAACCGACCGCTCTTAGTTCTTAGCTGCAAAAGGCTCCTTGTCAGAATACGCTATCGACACACATCCTCAAGGCAAGCCGCCCTTTCCCCATGCCCGCCCACGTCGGTCTTGGCGTCGAAAGCCTTATGATGATCCAATGGTAGACTTCATTGCTAGGGTTCTCCCGATGCCGATAAACTCCACATCACTACAGCGACTGAGATGCTCCATCTTCTCCTTTTTCAAGGCTTGTATCTTGTGTTACGGTAGCTAACTGCTTCAATATCTCATCGCAGATACCGGACTTCGTCCCAGACAACCCCCCAACTCCTAAAGACACCTCGAAGACGCCAAAGGTAGGTACATACGAGCAACGAAACTATTCGTTCAGCTCACCTCGACCCCTCAAACCTTCAATGATGACACACTGTTCCTCTACTCGTGGAGACAGTCAGGACGCAAAGTCCCAGCATGATCCACATGATGACAACGAACACACACAAGCCCACCAGAGCTTCGCCAGACTTGCCTTCTGAGAACGCTTTGTTTTTAGTTAGCTTTTTTCCTCCTTTCTCTGTCGTCGAAAACAGGCTTGCTAACGAGGTCGAGACTAGGAAATCCGTCCGGGGGAGGAAGAGCCCAGCCCCTGACGACGGCTTGGAGCTATCGAAGGTACGTGACAGCAAGCGGTACCTTTCTTCCGTTTCGCCGCAACGATTCAACTCTCTCATGATGAGACATATGTTCGTTAAGGGTTGTCATATCGTGGATGGCCGAAAGGCATGACACATGATGAACACAACAAAAGCCTCCTGGCTGCATCCGACTTGCATTCTGAAAAGATTTTGCTTTTTGTTAGTTTTTTGCTTCTGCGTCTCTCATTACTAAACAGAATTGCTGACGGATCGGGGACAAGGGCAGGGAGTTCTTCAGCCAGACGGAGGCAACAAACTCGGCAGCCTCGCTCGGGGATCCCCCAAGTTCAAAGACATGTCGCAAGGTAAATATCCGCCTACGCTCACCCACGCCCAACCGGCGCCCCGATCCAAACTGCCATGATGACAAGCTACTGTCCTTACCCGGTGGGCTTCCCACAGCTTTGTGGTTCCGACTGAGGGTGAAGGGAACAGCATGTACTTATTCCAGCTGAGCTCCCGTCCCAGCGTTGCTTGTTCTGCTTTCTTCTTGTCGCCGAAGAGATGCTGACCAGTGCGAGTGTTTCCAGGCAGCGGATACCCGTCGAGGCTATAATGAGACTCTCAAGGTATGCAACGACATGACACACACCCGACACTGGCGACACCGGAAATGATGATAACATCAGTGTCCTGACCAGAGAGAGCTCCCTGAGTTGTTTAAAGCCCTCTGGAAAGTGAAGGCATTACTCATTCCAACTGATCCGTGAGAAGCGCTCACTAGTTTTGCTCTTCTTGCCTGTCTTGTTCTTGTCACCGAGAGATGCTAATAGATGCGAGGTTTTTCGAGGTAGGCAATGGACACATCATGGCCGGGCCCCGGCCATCGGAGCGAGGGATGGAGAAGACCCAGGAGAGGAAGAATACGACGTTGGCTGGGGAAGAGTAGGAACAGCCACAGCCATGGACCACTTGACACGGAGCTGTACGCCAAAGACGGCGAGATGTACGATAGACTTATGCGAGCCAAAGAAGCTAAAGAAAGAAGCCACTGATGTTCGGCGCTTCCACTTTACTTGTCCTTCAAGATGAAGTCCGGATGTTCATGTGTGAACAAGGGCGAAATACCCGCTTGCCTGGCCAAGGTCATGGGAATGCTGCTGCTCAGCGGATCAACGCTCCACTGCGTGAGAAACGAGAGCTTTGTCATCCGGCGTCATCTCCTCCTTTGGTAATTCCAAGGGCCGCGTGACAGCCGGAGAAACCAGTTCGAGATCGCATCAACAACAGAAAATCGACACCGGCGTGACGTCAAAACTTGAAGTTGGTGGAGTACGGAAATAACTCGGGAGAAAAATGGTTGGATAATGCGGCGGCTGCTGGCTGCTGTCTGCTGTAAATAGGGAGGCACACACCGGTACCACCAACCCTAAAGTCACGAGTGAGACGGCCTTGCGCGCGCTGTTGCCAGACTTCTTGTGGGCTGCGAAAGAGGAGCGCGACGACGAGCATCGCCAATCGGTTTCCACAGCGGATCGGCTGCCCGCTTGTGTGACCTGTGGAGCCCGGAACAGGGATGAATCTTCCGCTCCCGTGCCGCTGGGGCCTGCGACCAAGGCACGGCCGAGGCACCCGGACGACGTCATTGGGGGTGATCTTGGCTAAAAGCCAGAGAACAACAGGCGCTGCCCTTGTTGCTCAAATAATTGATCTGAGGGCCCATGCCGGATTGACTCGTGTCTGGGAGCCGAAAAGTACGAATTGCCCGTGGTTGCGCATCATGTTTGTTGTTTTCCTGCGGTGGATTCCGTCCGACCAGCGCCAAGTGCGTGTCGTCGCTTCATTCATGCACTACCTTAAGGTTTGGCGACCTTCAAACGCAATGTGGGCTTTGACAGGCGCGCCAAAAACGGGTTTCATCTGCCGAGACACCAGTCTTCTGTCAAACCGTTTCGCTGCGTCCAGTATCTTCCAAGATTCTAGTGTACGGATCAGTAGAGCGCTCGGGGCCGTACCAGCCAGCGGTCACTGCAGACCAACGATCCCAGACCAAGCGAGCTGCCGATCCCAAAGCTTGAAACATGCAGAGCGGGTTCGATCTCGACCGCTGTCCATGGGCTGGCGACCACACGTCGTCGTCAGCACATCATCCTGGGGCGCTTGCTTGCTCTTCGTATCGTATCGTGCGTATGTCACTGCGGCCAGAAGGAGGGGCGGTGTTGCACAGCATCTCATGTTGGTGTTCGGCAAAACCCGAATTGACCAAAGCATTTTCCCCAATGTGGTTGGCGCTCAGGGCGGAGATTGCCCCTATCTCGCGAATGCCAACGGATGCTACGGACAGTGCTGGGCGCAAAGATTGCAACGGCCAGTGGAGATGAGGGGTTAACAAACAGCGGCGAGGGAAGCGCTGGAGCTTGGTTAGCAGCCAAGTACAAGACAGTGCATGCCTGGTTCATGCCACAGGCGAAATGACGATGGAACGAAAGCGTAGCAGAGACTTCCCCAAGCGGATTGGAGGAACGCGCTGCATCAGCGCAGCTGCGCCACCCTCGATGTCGGGCTGTTCCTGACCACTGACGTTGGCGCTTGGCCAATGAAGGCCAACGCCGTGGCACCGAAAGATGGAGAGGGCCCACTTGCCCCTTGTCAGAGGCGTTGGAGGGTGTGGAACGCGACGAACCTGGCCAGGGGCTTGGCACCTTCGCCCTTTCCTGCTTTTCTGCGTGTCGTCCCGAGATCTTGCTCTGACATTCCTTTCCCTAGACTTCCAGCTTTCCGTCCTCATTGTAATTGACAGAGGAGGAAGCCGCATTCTTGACTTTCTTTTTTCTGTCAAGCCACTTCTTACACTCGTTGAATAACAGAATATCGGTTTTATTTCCCGACTTCTCGTTTATCCCGTTTCAGTTTCAGCAACAGCATTTCTTGCATTGTCAGCCACGGTCAAAGACAGCCAAACGGTTTTCGGTGTAATCTAGTCCAAACAGCGATCCCGAACCGCCGCGCATCGAGACACGAAGCGACCTTTATCGCATCCCCAGCATCCAACGCCGGCGAATCTGAGCGTTCACCAATCGATCGAGAAGAAGCAACGCCTTGAGCAACAGTCAAGATGCGCTTCACCAAGAAGGCAGCGATCGCCTCGTCCCTGTTGCTGGGACAAGCATCGGCCGCTCTTCCGCCAATTATCATGAAGGTACGAGCCATTCGAGACGGTCCCCGCTGTTCGCGGAGGTACGGATGCTAACGGTGCGAGATTTAGGGCACCAAGTTCTTCTACGAGAACGGCACACAGTTCTTCATGAACGGTATCGCCTACCAACAGGATAGCGCGGCTGGCGGCGCTACCACCAGCAGCACCAAGTATGCCGACCCTCTCGCCGATGCTGCGGCGTGCAAGCGTGATGTGCCGCTTCTCAAGCAGCTCCGCACCAACACCATCCGCACGTACGCGATCGACCCGACCAAGGATCATACCGCCTGCATGAAGCTGCTGGACGACGCCGGCATTTACGTTATCAGCGACTTGAGCGAGCCCGCACTCTCCATCAACCGCGATGATCCCCTCTGGGACACCGACTTGCTTGCGAGATACATCGGGGTCGTCGACGAGTTGGCCAAGTACAGCAACGTGATTGGTTTCTTTGCTGGCAACGAAGTCACAAACAATGCTAGCAACACCGACGCCTCGGCTTTCGTCAAGGCCGCTGTCCGCGACACCAAGGCCCACATTGCCAAGACCAGCGACCGCTGGCTCGGTGTTGGCTATGCCGCCAACGATGACGCCGAGATCCGTGATGCGATGGCTGCATACTTCAACTGCGGTGACCAGAAGGAGGCGATTGACTTCTGGGGCTATAACATCTACTCGTGGTGTGGTAAGAGCAGCTTCGAGAAGTCTGGGTATGATACCCAGGTCGCCAACTTCGCCAACTACTCCGTCCCCGTCTTCTTCGCCGAGTATGGCTGCAATGTGCCCGATGGAGCTGCTGCTCGTATCTGGGAGGAGACTACTGCTCTCTACTCCGATAAAATGACTGGCGTGTTCTCCGGCGGCATCGTGTATATGTACTTCCAGGAAGACAACGACTATGGTAAGTTGAGGCGCCTTTCCGTATCCAAAAAGCCAAGTTGATGTCTAACTCTGAGCAGGTATTGTCAAGGTTCAGAACGGCGCCGCCGTCACACAGAAGGACTTCGCCCCGTTGTCCACTCGCATGGCTTCCGTCAAACCTTCCTCCACTGCCATGTCCGCCTACACGCCCACCAACCAGCCCCACGCCTGCCCCGAGACCAACACCAAGTGGAAGGTCAAGTCCGGTGCTCTCCCCCCCACCCCCGACAAGAGCCTCTGCGACTGCATGTTCAAATCGCTGTCTTGCGCCCCTTCGGACGGTCTTTCGCCCAAGAGCTACCCCGAGATCTTCGGTTTCATCTGCGGTGCCGACAAGAAGGCTTGCGCCGGAATCTCGGCCGACACTGAGACTGGTGTTTATGGCGCTTACTCCATGTGCAACGCTGAGCAGAAGCTCGGATACGTCCTCGATGCGTACTACAAGAACCAGAACAAGGCCGCCGACGCTTGCAGCTTCAAGGGCAAGGCTGTCCTCAACAAGAGCCCCAGCGTTGCGGACAACTGCAAGACTGCGCTTGCCAGCGCAAGCTCGGCGAACGCCATTGCGGCCACCGCTACTAGCGCCGGCGGGGCTGCTAGCACCAGCAGCAAGTCGGCTGCGATGGGTGGCCCGATGAAGAACCTCTTCACCATGGGTGATGTGGCTGTTGGGCTTTACGCCATGGCGGCCATGGTGGCCGGCGCCGGTGTTATTCTTTTGTAAAGGGATTAATGGCATGGATATCTTTGTACTGAATAGCCGTCATGAAATGAGCTTGACAGACTTGTGGATATTTCAGTCATTTAGCGCTGCCTCTCGTTTAATCTTTTTAATATTGTTTTGTTTGTGTGCCGGGTTTATGAAAAGGTGTCGAACCGGCCCGTTCTCTGTCTTTCAGGGTCACTTCCTAGGCATGGGGCCGAATGGGGCAAAAGTGACAGGTGCAAAACTTTATTCTTTGTAGGATACTTACTGGTTTTGATGGGCATGGAGGGATGGTAGCGGCGGTGGAAATATGCTTTGGCTGAGGTGTGGCAATCGATGTGTTCAGAATATTCTGGCTTCCTTTTACTCTTGCTCAGGGGAACTGCTCAGGTGAACTGTTCTTGGGCAGATTGACAGCTCCCAATGCGGTTCTGGCTGTGAAGGCATCACCAGGTTGCTCTATTGTGCTGCATGGTCTCAATCTTCATGCTGCGCCCAACAATCAGATTGAGAACCCCGTCTTCGTGTTTCTTCAACAAGAGCTCCTCGTATTGATGATATCACACGACGCCGCTCTTGCTCTAGTACCCCAATGCCGTAAGGTACCTATGAGACCTGAAATGGGCTTTCCGCGCCGCAGTGAGGGATAGTAGCCGCTTGCATGTCAGGGGCAGCGGCACAGTCAGGAACAAGTAACATAAGCGGGCGGCGCAGGCGCAGCGGGAAGGCTGTGTGTCCTCGCGGGAGGCTTCTGCTTCGCCTTCTTTGTCTTATGGAATTTGGGTGTTGGATATGTTTCCAGGGAAGGGTGGGAAGGGTGATCCTTTCGAGGTAGTCCGTAGGCAAGGTAGATTGTGGCGTCTGACGGGATACCTGACACGGTCCATGCCTGCCTGCCAGTGAGAGTGTAATGAGATCTTGGCTGTGCTGAGCTGTAACCATGGGGATACCGTCTGCTAGCTAAGATAGGGAACTTTTTGCTGGCGGATGCAAACTGCTCACTCTCAAGCACGAACAGACTACGTAACAATAGACTACATAATTATACGGTGTTTGTTAAAGACAATTCACTCTTGTGTTTCGCCGACCGGAGGTGACGATGGTTCCAGACCAAGATCGCAACTCGGAGAGCATGCAACAAGAATAATGAGGATAGCTGATGGCAACACAAATGAGGCCCCTTGGCAAGTCGTGCGCGAACTTGTGAACAAAGATAGTGTCTTGTATGAGAATGCGGAGCTCTGTCTTACAGTCAGTCCTAACCAGACTTGTAGCAAGACAGCTGCTTGCAGTAGAGAACGGAAGCCGTTCGATGCTTTTCAGGAGCCCAGAAACATCTAACCCGCATTATGGTTGATATAAATTTAGCAGCGTCGTTGAAGCCTTGAAGCTAGCTGGTTGGTATCCACGATCCTCGTCATCATCATGATGAGCTCGCCTTCCAGTCATATGAACACCCCTCAACACCCCTCCATGAAACGGCGAGGCCGGTCCCGACGGCCCGGACCCTTCAACACCCTCAGCACCCTTCGCTATCGCTGGGGCGAGCCCCCGCAAGGCCTCGACGCCGCCTCTGTCGACTACCTCTGTCGTGGAATAGCTCGCGAATGTCATTTTCGATCAAGGCCCACACGTCGGAACCCGCAGTTCACGGGCGGGTGGATGGTAGTCTGTGACTTGCTTCGAAAGGTGGAGACGGTTTTGCGAGGGCAAGATGAGATCGCCGCGCCCGCAGCACTTGCTGCGGAAATGGTGAACGAGATCTCGGGAGAAGGGAAGGGTGAAGATGTCGAGATACGCCATGTTGAGGGCGAGGGACTTAGTGATATTCCCGAGGAAGAGGAGGAGGAGGCGAAGAGTAGTTTGACCACTGTCACCGAGGAGGATGAGGACAGGAGCAGCTTTGCTGCCATCACTGAGGAGAAATTGCAGCCAGTAGACCAGGGGAGTAAAGAGCTGCCTCGATTTCTGACCGAGGACTACGATGGCCGGGTTGATGGTTCAGGGGAGAAGCCCGAGGAGAACGAGAAGGGGGCCGACACACAGCAAACGGGGGAGTTCATCGTCCCCCTTTCGGAACTGAGCAAATTTGTTCAGAAGCTGGAGGGCTACAATGCCTTGACCGGTCTGATCTTGGGCTTGAAGGCGTGCATTGCAGATTCGGACAAGCAGATCGAGGAGTTAAGCGCTCGTATTCAGGAATTGGAAAAGGAGGATGGCAGGGAAGCAGGTGATGGCAAGGCAGGGGATGGGAGAACTCCGCAGCAGCAAGCGGCGCCTCGCAAGACGACTAGTCTTCCTGTGAAGCGAGGATCAGATATTCCTAGAGGTTCCCATGGTGGCCGGGGCCAAGGCCGAGCGTAAGCCCAGACCCGGGGCAGGCTTCGGTTCTGATAAGGACGACATAGTTACCAGATCAAGCGTCTGTTTGTTTGGCGTTTGGGAGTGTATGGCCTGGATAGCAGCCGGCGTCCTCGGGCATGAGACGCTGAGGACCTGATCCCATCTGCTATCTAAGGGAAGTTAGTCAACCGATGGAGGAACCCTGCAACAAGTTTTGCAAACACAGCTCGGCGAGTACTCGCCAAGCAAGGCTGACGGTGGGCGTCAAGATCAGTTGAAAGGAGCAAGTTGTTTGCGCGGCATGGCTTTTTCATTGACGACTTTTGGTAGCGTCGGGTATCTTTCCACCGTCCAACTAGTCAACTGCCCGATACAGATATCAGCAGAGGGCTCCCAAATGCCAGCCACGAAAACGAGAACGCATGATGATACCTCACCAGCTCTTGATCTCAGTTTCCGCCACATGACGGCACCCAGTTTCCTAGCCCCGTGCGCCGCGCCAACCAGAGACACACCACAGCCGGCATTGTATCCTCCGGTATATCGTGTACGAGGGCGCCTCACCACCCATCTCGAAGCCAAACGGCTCTCTCCCATTTCTATTTGCCTGTCGCCGCACCCATCACTCAATGTCCATCTTCTCCTCCTTCTCAGCACCCTTCCCACTTGTCGGCGCAGCATCTACACGCAACCAGTTAGCATCACTTCTCCCCTCTCTCCCTCTTCCCCAACACCAGTTGTCCAGAAAACTAACCACTCATCTCAACCTCTCCCCCCGCCCCACCCTTCCCCGCAGGCAACACAATCCCCTTCTCGATCGCCTCCAACTCCGCCCTCCTCCTCGCATTCAACCGCGTCCGCTGCTCCAGCTTCTTCGCCTTCTTCTTGCTCAGCGCCGCGCGCGGCCCGCTGGTGGGGAGCAGCCCCGAGTTTGCGCCGCGCTGTCTGTCCTGGATGGAGAGCTTTGTCTGGCCTGCGGCGGAGGACTGGCGGGCGACTTTCTTTGCGGAGCCGGCGCGGGCGGCGAGGCGGTTCTTGGAGGGTTGGTTGGGGTTTTTGCGGGAGACCATTTTTGCTGATTCGTAGGGGGTCTGTTTATTCCGAGAGAATTGGGTCGTTATTTGGTGGGTGTGTAAATTTGGTGTTGGAGTTTCGGTTGCTTCGTTTTCTCGACTGATCTTTCTGTCTGGCGTACTCGAGGGGAAACTTGGGAAACTTCTGGGCGGTGTGCATCGATTTGTCGGCAGAATTGTCTCACCGCCGTGAAAATGTGGGTCCATCAAGCGGCGCACAATCACAGTCGTCAAAAGAGTGGGGACCTGCTGAACTCTTTGCTTCATTAGGCGAACGACGGCAGTTCCTGCCCAACCAACAGTGTGGGTTCGCAGCCCCACTGAGAAAATCTCCTTGTGGTGTAGTTGGCTATCACGTTCGGCTGTAATTGAAACATCATATACCGAAAGGTCACCGGCTCGATTCCGGTCGAGGAGACATCTCTTTTTGCAATTTTTGCTGCCCTTCCATACATGTTAAAAACGAGCGACACATTCGGCCCGCGGGCCGCCGGACAATTTTTTTTACGAGATCTACTCATGGCTAGGATGGCTCGCACGTTTGCAGGGTCAGCGTTGCAACGACAGCGCCACATGAAGACAGACAACTGTGTCAGGACTCATATCTCATTCAGGTCACATAGCTATCATCCATACCATCCAAACTGCCCACAATCAGCAAACACAACGTCTTCGCTCGCTTGCATACACAACAGCCAGCTACCCAAAGGATTCATCACTCATATCAAGATAGAAACGGCCGTCAATCCCGGATCAAGCACCATGTATGGGATGCTCCCCTTCTCCATGCCAGCGCTGTTGTAGAAGAATGTCTTCTGCAGCTGCTGCAAGTCCGTGTACAGAGTCTGGCTGGCGTCGCGCACTTTCTGCTCGGCGGGCTCCTTCTTGTACTTGTACACTCTCCACTGGCTGGCTGCGAAGTTGAGCAGACTGCGCTCATCCTCGACCTTGAAGCTGAGCAGCCACGGCACCTGGGCCGACAAAAGCCACTGGCGTTGCCGGTTGATCGGGAGCGCAGCTACCAGATCCGGCTCTTTGAATGCCTTAAGCTGGTCGAGGGTCGTAGGCGGGGGAGAGCACAGGGAAGCAGGCTTGTTGATCACAAAGATTTGGTAGAAGCTCTGGAGGTAATTTACAGCGCTGTGGAAGGGGGCCGCGATGTGAATACACATAGTGACCACATCGATGAGCGCGTCGACCGTTGTGATCTCAGGGAAAGATGGCATAGCGGCCCCCGTCTTCACCTCCTTCGACCAGTCCCGCAGGACCTTGTCAGCGACGACTTTGGCATCGTTCGGATAGTGAATTTCGAGCATCGTCTTCACATATTTGCGCAAGACTCCCCAGATGGCGATCATGTTCTTGGCGTATGTGTAGTTCTTATACCGTGGGTGCTTTAAGCCTTCGGCTGTGCCGGGGAAGCCTCGCCGCTTCAGATCGCTGGGCACATAGCTCCCAACAAAGTCATACGTATCGTACGCCTGGCGGACAAATGCAAGTGCCTGGTCGTTGTTGACGCCGATAACATCGCAAACTACTTGTGGCACAAGGCTGGCGCGAGCTGCGGCGTTGAGGGACAGAGTCTTGTACCAATGCGGCGACAGCACCGTGTACACCGGGTGGTTCATCGGGATCGTGCGATTTGTCGCCACGATAATGGCCTCTTCGACAAAATGAGCAAGAGTAAGGTGAATTACCAGCTCGTGGCGCATCCAGTCGGTCACCTGGGCGCAAGTCTTCGCGTAGCGCCAAGGCCAGTCATCCTTCTCGTTTGTGGAATCGTTCGGAGACAGGCGCTTGTTGAAGATGGTGACGGACTTCTCCATGGAGCCCTTGTGATCGATGCAAATGGCAACAGGGTGCAGCTTGCCATCCTCGTGAAGCTGGAACAGGCTCACCGAGCCCACAGCCCAGTTCTCATCGACAGCGACCGGCTTAAACGACAGGGTGGCCTCGGGGTCGGAAACCCCTAAAGCCTTGCGGAAATAGCTCGCATCTTGCACGAAAAGAGATTCCGGGTCAGCCTTGGCGAGGGCGCTGGCCCATTTGTCGTATTTCCCGTTTTTGGCCGCTGTAGTGAAGTCCTCAATCCAGGTCTTGGAAGCTTTCGTGATGGTGGTGGGGTTCGTTCCAGTGAAGTTCTGGTCCGCGAAACGACGGTCACTGAACCAGTCTTCCAGGAGGCCTATGTTCCCGCCTTCAGTGATGTCGGAGCCAAACTTGCGGTGGAACTTGTTATAGTCCACGACATCCTGGATCTTGATCCCCTTTTCCGGCTCGCCGCCAAAGGCAGCAGCACGCGCTTTCTCCAGGAGCCACTGCTTCGTCTTTCCGAGAAAGCCATCCTCGTCGGGTGTGATCTTGTTCAGCAGAACCTGTGTCTCAATGAGGCCAATGGCACTGAAAATGTGGAACTGGTTGATATCCTGGTCCTTGGGGATGGCCTGAAGGTGGGGCGGGTAGCTTGCTAGAGTCCCATCCGCGTTCTTCGGGTACGCGGAAAACTGATACAACTTCTTCTGCTCTTCCAGGGGAATGAGCCGAGGCAAAGTCGGCTCAACTCCAAGCACGTCGAATAACGAGGCGAAACTGTGATGAGCGTGAGCCTACCGCCTTGCCGAGATGACCCCGCGGGCTTAGCCCCTGAAGGGGATAGGATAGTGGAACTCACGTCTGCTCAATGCGGGAGTATGCCTGTGTTAGGGCGAGCTGCGTGCCAATGTACGTGCCCTCCACAATATTGCCAACAGGCGGTCTGATCACCAGGGGATTCTTGGGGTCGATTGTTGGGTAGAGCTTCATCTTCAGGAGCTCATTGTTGAAGATGCCCGGGTCGAAAGACGGCAGTGGTGCATCTGCTATTGACTTCGGGGCAATCTGAGCGAGGAACTCCTTCTCCGTAGGATGTTTGAGAATAGAGTTCTGGTCTGGTCGCGCGGCCACCACCTTCGCCGGAGGGGTGGGCAGGTCCCCGTCGAGCGCCTTGTGCAAGAGAGTGTCCATGAAGGCGAACGCTTTCCCAGAGAGCGAGGGGCCAGAAGGTGCGATAATTCGACGGCCAACCATCGTGAACTTTAGAGTATCAGGAAGTCTTATATGAGGGATGAAGTGTAACGTTGCCGAGCAGGATGCAGCGGGACCACCGGGCTGGGTGTCTTTATGTACGCCTTCCTTCGCGAAGCAGTGAAGCCCCGCGATGCGCCATTCGTTGTTGCGCCAACATGGCTATTGGTTACCACTCGAAAAGTTCAGGGATGCTTCCGTGGGATGAATGGATCCAGCCAGCCAGCCATCTCCTCGTCCTGGGGCAGTCCGGGCCCCGGCGAACGGTTCAAACGCCGAGTTTCGACTTCGAACAGGCGCTGTGCGACTTGTCAGGCCCAAAAACGTATGAGTCGGAGGGCTGTGAGAATTCGGGCGATGCAACCCTTCGGCGCAAGATATCGTCAACCAGCCAGTAATATTATAGCGGGGTGGGCTTCTGAAGCCTTGGCGACGTGGTGGGCCTGGATTATGGGTGGAGGCTGAACAGGAGTTGCTCAATAGGGCCTAGAGCCGTCACCGCACATCTTGTGGCACCACTGAACTGCGCGGGATGTAACAGGGTCCCAATGAGGGGTCCTCTCCTTGAGCACCGACTGCAGGGTTGAACGGACTGCATCGTGTTCTGGAAGACCGCACCAGCAGATTTCGCTTCCCGGAGATATCTCGCGGGGCTATTGGGCGACGGCGATCAAAGCAACAGCATCATGTCGGTGATATGGCCTCGGCGAATGCATCGTCTCTGGTGAATGGAGGCTTGAGGGTGAGCTGCCGCCGGAACCGATATCACTCTCCCACCAACTGCAGTTTGCCCACCATCTCTTCTCAGCTGCTGTGCCACTATTCGCAGCCCAAAAAAAACAACATTCCAGATTGAGGCCCGAGCCGAAGACGACCGCCCGAGTTGCCCGAGACCTGAGTTGGGGCCGGTTTGTGGCGCCGTGAGGTGCGATGACCTTCCCGTCGTCAAACATGAGATCGGCAGTCGACGCTGGTGGTTTCTTCGGCAAGAATTCCGACGTCGAGATGGGTAGGCGTTCTTCTTCCTCCCGACCTACATTGATGCACGTCGACATATGCTCGAGAGAAGCGACCAATGAAGGGATTGTTCTCGTTCCCGGGTAAAATGACGTACTTTGGCCGGGAGTGCCGAGTAGCAGGGAGTAAGACTCTCGTCAGCGGGACCCACCGTAGCATTTGACAATAATGACAATAATACATCTGATCTCTGATCGGTCCCGCCCATGGCTTCTACTAACGACAATTAGCACAAGCCGTTGTTCAAGTTTCACGATCCTCCACCGTAGGCCGTCATGGAAAGACCGAGCAATGGCTACCCCGCTTCCCCATGGCAGTCGCCATGTCTCTGGAGGATGCTCAACCTCAGTCTCAGCTGCACAGCAGAGTAAGGTACCTACCTACCTTGATACAACTTCAACACGATGGCGGGCACTTTAAGATCTCTGTTTTCGCTCACCGGCGTTCTCGTCGCATACGTGCTCTAAGCCTTTGGACCGCCGGTGTATCGCAGCCTTACTGTCCTCGGCGCCTTCCGCCGGAGCCCGCTCACCACTCTCAGTGCCGAGCACATTGTCGTCATCCAAGATACAACACATTGCGAGGGTCTTCACTACTATGCGCCAAGTGCCAGCCTCTTCGCGGCATGCGAGGACAATGCCAGCACTAGGTTCGGATGGTTCCCTCCTCTAGGGATCTTCGATAGCCCCGAACTCGGGAGAAGAGGCAAGGGCTCTATCCACGTCATCGACCCCAAGGCAAGCCACCTAGCCACTCTGTATCATCATCTAGATGCTGATTTGCAATACATAGACGATGAAATCGCAGCGCCTCGCCTTTGAGAACTTCAACACCACATTCGTGACACATGGAATCGATGTGATCACAGACCCGGAGCAGGGCGACGGGAAAGCAGTGTACATCTTTGCTATCAACCACGTCCCGCACGAGAGTCTCCCCAAGACATGCTCCCAGATCGAGGTATTCCACCATGTGATTGGATCACCGTCTATTAGACACATCCGCTCCATATGGCATCCGCTAATCCGGGCACCAAACGACGTGTACGCCAGCGGTCCTACGTCGGTGTACGCAACAAACGACCACCGCTATACGGACGGGAGAATGCGCGCACTCGAGGGCGTCTACTGTGTTGCCACATAGACCGATACGATACTCCTCAATATTGACCCTGACATCACCACGGAATCTGCAGCGGGTGTTCATGGCTCGGTTGCTCTGGACAATATGCACAACAACAATGGTCTGGCCCATGGACGATCACCGAAGGAGATCCTCATCGCGAGTGCCGCCGGCGGAGTGCTGAGCTTTGGAGAGATCCTATCAAACGGAAGAATTGTTGTTATTGACTCGGTCGAGGCTGAGTCTGTCATCGACAACCCGTCTTACTTCCTCGATCCCAGAACGGGGGTCAGCGGCTTTGTGCTGCCAGGTATAGCGCGAGGGATTGACCTTGAGCACACCAAGCGGGATCCCGAGGCTACGAACTCGGTCATGGTGTGGTTTGTGTGGGAGCAGAAAGCGCCCCTGCCACGCTGGGGGAAGCGGCTGTTGTTTGAGGATGACGGAAGTAAGATCCGTAGTGCGAGTGCCGCCGTCCTCGTTCCAATTGATGAGGAGACCCTAACGAGCGATACGGGAACACGAAAGGCAAGGCTGTTTGTGACAGGATTCCAGTCTCTGAACATGATCGCGGTCGAGGTCGAACTGCAAGAATACTGTCTTAGGACTCTCTTAGGTACGAAGGCTCCGGCCAAAGACAGGATAGCTTGTGTCACATTGTATATGCCGCTCCAGCAACAGCAAGCTTGTACCAATATGCTCTCAACAAGACTGTGAGAGAGAATGCTCGAGTGGATTAGCTGGGGGCCCAACTAATTAGTAAAGACCGACAGGTCGAAGATTTAGAGTTTCCGTGCCCCCTTCTGCATCGGAACGAAGATTCTCAGCCTGAGGCGATGCTTACCCCACCATGAGCTGATCACCACTTGACATTCCTCACCACTTGGCGACACAAACATGGAAGACCAGACATTTTGAAGCCAGAATCAACAGAAAAACGGCCAGAAAAGCGACTGGGTCCGATACGCTGTAAGAGTAACCAACGTGGGGCGCCGTGATCCTCCAGTCCGGCACGGGCCGATGTGGGGCGACCTCCGGAGCTGACTCGGACCTGAAACATTGCGGCCTCGACAACACCTCTCGACACTCTTCCTCTTTAGCACATCTCTTTTACTACACAACAAACACCACATCTCCTGCCGTCACAATCATAACAGCAACGCTCAACGCTCGGTCAGAAACAATGGGCATACCAGACTTACAGATCGGGCAGCCCATCACGCTCCCGTGCGGCCTCACCCTCCCCAACCGGCTCATCAAAGCCGCCATGTCCGAAGAGATGGGCCGCGGAGGCGACCACCTGCCCGACGAAGCCATCTGCTCCGTCTACCGCCAATGGGCCTCCGGACACTGGGGCATGATCATCACCGGTACTCCCCATTTCCCCTCCTTTCCCTCCCTTTCCCCCTTCTTACCTACCTACCTACTAACCTCCTCTCCCTCTACCCACAGGGGCAATGCACATCTCCCCCCTTCACCTCTCCTCCCCCACCTCCCTCGCCATAAACCCCTCCCTGCCCCCCTCCGCCACCCTCCCGCCCCTCTCCGCCCTCG
>Ga0247760_1000911_pt1 | contig 30079 bp, 31 predicted proteins | sample UWRJL171409R4_FD_179936 | JGI IMG/M metagenome (GOLD analysis project Ga0247760, IMG submission 179936) | Plant litter microbial communities from Arlington Agricultural Research Station in Wisconsin, United States - UWRJ-L171-409R-4 | ecosystem: Environmental > Terrestrial > Plant litter >... | reverse complement strand
CAGGGCGAACCCCTGTCATCCTACGTCATATAATTCAGGGCGCTTGGAGTGCCAAGGGTCCCCCGCCCGGGGTTCCGGAACCGCCGCAGATTGCTAGTCCAGCTTGCTGCCAAGGACCCGGCCGGCAAGCCAAGGGGGCTCAACCATCAGGCCCAAACACTCGGAAAGTCGAGCAGCCACAACAAGACCTGCTTGTATGTACCACCACGCACAGCGACCGTCCACAGCGAGGAAGTCGACCGTCTTCTTGGTCAAGGTATCTACCGTCAGCTGTGAGTAGCCCCATGGCAATGTTGTGATTTAGGTGAAGGTGCCGTTCTCAGCTGCGACAGGGCTGACCCAACTAGTCGCCGTGCTTAATCACGCTGCATCCCTAGGCCAGTTGTCCTGTCCAATAGGAAGGGTGTCGCAGGTGCGCGATCGAAGAAAAGCAAACCTTGATCAACACCGGCACAGTGGCAATTTCCGGTGGCCGGGATGGCTGAGGCTGCCCACGCAAGGACCCCAAATCAGGCCCCAGAATTTACCGTAGTCGATACTCGCAATGGCCAGGGGGCCGAAGATGCTATCGGGCCTGATAGACCGGCCATCATCACGACTCGGGCCGCGTTCCTAGCTTCTGGCAATGTGCTGCCGTCGCGATCACGGCAAAAGTTTGAGCTACCCTCGTCCGGCATCGGCCTACTCACCAACGACATGGTGGACTTTGTCCAGAGTCTGGCGATAGAGACATGGACTCTCTGGTCGATTGGTATCGTTCTAGTGGCCTGTCGGATGTGAGAATACCCTTGGTCTCGGTTCTCCATGCTTTATCAAGTGCCGAAGCTAACTGTGGGTCGTTGCTTGGCTCAGGATATCACGTCGCATGAAGTTCAAGGGCTGGTCGAATCTCCAAGTTGACGACTGGCTGATGATGATCGTGGCGGTAAGCTTTATCGTTCTGTCCCCAATGCGTGTTCTGACGTTGTAGGGTACCTTCACGACGGACATGTTTTGTCTCAACGAGGTGGCCAAGAATGGCAGCAACTACATGGAACCCGAAGTTGCAGCCTCGTTGACTCCAGAGCAGGTGGAGATGGCTATTTACGGGAGCAAAATGGCCTTTGTCAACGAGCTGTGCGCGTTGTCGACCATCTGGCTCGTCAAAATCTGTCTGTTGATCTTGTACCACCGACCGACGTTCGTGCCCCGTGCCACCGCATCGAAGCCTCCCTAACCGCTTTTGCAGAGTCGCGTACGAGTGGCAGCACCGCATCATCAAGATTATCGGCGCTTTTTGCGTCATTGCCTTCAGCTTTGTGATCATTCTCTTGGTAGCGTTCTGGTGCGGTCCTGTTGAAGGGTACTGGGCCGTGCCGGTGCAGAACTGTACGTTTCCCCAGTCTGCAAGAGGGCATGATGCCTGACGATTTCTAGCCGAGTGTGCCACGTACTACAAGCACATGATCTTTGCGACTAGCTTCAACATTACGTGCGATATCATGTTGCTCTGTATCCCGATACCAATTGTGATTCAGAGTCGCATTCCCCTGAAGAGGTAGGTCGGGCTTCGTGTTTGGGTGATATCATAAGCTAACAGCCCGGTGTAGGAAAATGCTTCTTTGCTGTGTCTTGGGTCTTGGCTGCCTCAACGTAGACCCCCTCCCCCTTTTTTTTCCCCTCATGGTCCATGCCCATGTCCTAGCAGCGCTGACTTTCTTAGTGCAGATCCTCATTGCCATCCTCAACCGTTACTACAACTTTACGAACCCTAATGATTTGGTATATACGTACTGGTATGTGGCCGAGGTTGCAACAGCTGTCTATGTTGGGAACATCCCTCTGTGCTGGCAGTTCATTGCTCACGTCTTCCGGATGAACTCGTGGGCATTTTTTAGCTCGGAGCAGCGACACCCTGAGCCAGCGAACAAGGTAAAGGGAGTTGCGGCCAAACAGCGAAAGCGGCTTTTGCATTCAATGCTGCCTGCATCACTCTGGAGCACGCACCCCGGCGGTGCCACTCAGGCCACGCGGAGGGGTGAGCAAGAGGAGATGAGCGGACGAATGAGAAGGACGGTGAGCGAAGAAGCAATTGTGGGCGACGAGGCTGCAGATGAAGGGCAAAGTGTGGAGCTCCACGACAGGTTGCAGAACAATCCGAGCTGGACGACACTTCAAGGCCTCCCATCCCACGGACGCGAGCGGGGCAAAGGGTGAGAAAGAAATGAGGGTGGAAGTTTGGGTCTTGGTTTCGAAAACTACAGGATGCCAGGCTGCTGCATCACTTCTATGCCGCCACGCACTTCAACCCAACTATTGCTGTTTTTAATTCTGCATGTCGGCCACGGACGTGTCTCAGTAACCAAACGACGTGATTTAAGATGAGCAGAACGGCCCACTTGGCATCAAGCTTGCGAGTGGCAGGCCGTGCCAATGGCAGACTTTTCTTCCAGCCGTTAGGGTTAGACTAAACAGAGAGGATGTCGGTTTCGGAGGTTAGGTTTAGGCTAGCTGGAGGTTGGAAGAGGGTATAGGCTTCGTGGTAGGTCATTCCGGGGATTGTGTGGGTTCTGAGGAGGGGAGGGAGGAGAGGGGAGAATATTGCGGAGCCGGAGGGGGTGAGAGTTGTTACGAAGCGGGATGGAGGTGGAAGAGGAGGAGGGGAGGAGGACTCGTCGGGAGAGGTCGAGGAAGCTGGGTTTGCGATTGGGGTGGCCATGGTTCGGAGATGTTGGGCGGGCTGTGGTGCTTCTTTGCGGCGAGATATTTGGATTGTTGAGATGAGCGAGGTGTGACGTTTGTAATAAGATGCCAGCATGAGCAGCCCCTGAGGGGTCTTTGCATTTCCACACACCCTAGGCTGAAGTCCTTCTGTCCTCTCGGAATTCCTTTTCCCGCCTAGTAACACAAGGAATAATACGCATCCACTATACCTCATCTCGGGTGCCATTTGCCTTCCCCTTCCACTCCTCCGCCCCCCCAAGATACCGATACACCACCCTCGAATCCCGATCCCTACAATCCTCCGCCTCGCTCACAGCTGCATACACACCCAGCCCCGCAGTGGGTGGTGGTGATAACGATGAAAATTGTACTCCTGCTTGACAGAATTTCCTGGGTGAGGGTCCAAGAAATCGGATATGCCGGGAGGAGGCAGGTCGGTAATTTGTCTGGCCGCCGACATGTGCATCTTGTATTGGCCCTGTCATTGGACGCAGAGATTGGCGCCGCAGGGATTTGTCCTACCAGCAGAATTTACACTTTTCATCCTCAAAAATGAGGAATTGACTGCCAAAATCCCTGCCATTCTCGAAAACCTCGGCGTCCCAACCATCGTTCCCAGAACTATCCACAGTCCGGCTCCATGCTTTATCGGGAGGTCACTTCTCCCTCCCCGAGCACCAATTCGTAGCGCCCTCGTCTCCTACCGCATGGAAGACTGTCCCCTCGCTCTGCTTCCTGATACGACGCCGAGGCAACATTACGGGCAAGACCACAAACATCGTCTTTAACCTGGGACTCCGCCGTGATGTCACCCGCTACTCAGAACCCATTCGTCGCCACCTTGCTCGTGCCCTTTGGGGGAGAATCCGCACCAGACTCCTGGTTGCCGATCGAGGCTGCTTTGCCCTTGGAATCCGTCTTAGGACGATCAACGTTGCCAATGATAAGCTCGAGTCGAGCCTTCTTGACGTGTAGCTCCTCGCCAATGGCAAGATCATTAATAGCGCTAGAGATCATGACGCCGTCGACAGAAACAAGGATCTCGGCAGCGGCCACCTTGTAGGAGTCGGCCCAGACCTCACCGTAGAACATAAATCGGCCTTGCCATATCTCAATCGTCAGCTCAGAGAATCGCACGTCCTGTTCGACGGGATCAAGATTAGAGCCAGTCATAGTGTTGAAAAGGCGGCGGAGGTCATCCATGGTCAGCGTCTTGATATATTAGCCGCAAAGACTGGAGCCAGCTATTTTCTAGTTAGCTCGTGCGATGCTCTATCCCAGCAAGGAATTACAAACGTTTCTTTATGTGGCCGCTCAGTTCAACAGGAACACCGCCTATTTTCCACTTCGAGGCAACTGAGAACCCCAGGGACTTGCACGCTTTCTTGACACCGTAGTCTTTGACTTCGGCGATGCCGGCGTCTGGGCCTTCCGGCGAGTCCTCCGCTTTGGCGATGCTGTATGAGTCTCTGGCCTTTGCGGTGAAACCTCTATCTCCCATGCCGATAACCGTTGGCGTATGGGGGCCCTCAGCGGCGCCGAGTTACCTTGCGGAGGTTGCAGAGCCCTCCTCCGCGTTCGGGGAGTCTTCGGTGTTCGCGGAGCCTTTGCCGGAGAGATGACTGTAGCCCCTGACACCGCATGAATAGAAGGCATTAAGACCGGACAGTTCTTTAGTCTTCCTCGCCGCTTCTCGGCTACCTTTAGATCACGAATCCAAAGATAAAGGTTATCACATCCTGTAGCGGTTAGAAATGCTAGTAATATAGATTGTGAGTACTTACAAGCGGTATCTTTAGATGCCAGCGGGGTGCAACACTCCACAGCCTAATCCTCTCCTTATCCTTGAGTAGTGTGTAGATTGTACAACGGCAAGGAATGCCGTACTGCAAAGACACCGTACATTCAGGCTCATAGGGCCTAAGTGGCTTTACAGGCCTAGTCTTTCCAGGGTACGCCGCTAAGGCGTGCCGGTATTCGGTGTTTATGAGGGTCAGCGCTTTATGTGAGAATTTTAGGGGTAAAGAACTAAGATAGGTGCGAGTCAAGTAGTCTTGCTGTCGACTATCAATTGCCTTGATCTTTCTTCTTTTATCAAGAAGATGTCCGATAGCGGGAATGCTGAGGGCCGATTTGGCCACCTCGACAAACCGCTCTGCGCCATCACGCTTGTGACTGCTGTCTAGTCTCTTTTCCGCACTACGACGCTCTGCATCTTCAAGTCAGGTCCGGATGTCAACCGCGGAAGCGTTCTCACCGGATGCGTCCTCACTGTTTATTTGCACGAATACGAGATGTCCAGGACCGTCGAGATGGAAGATGAGAGATAAATAGGAGAACAACATGCTCAGTCTCGGTCCCCATCTGTCTTCATCACTAGCATCAAGTCTTCAAGACACCATATTCACGCATAGACCGCTTTCAGTCACGCTACCCTTCAACGCTACTACTGCTCAAAATGTCTGTTCCCGAAGCCGGCAACGCCCTCTCTATCCCGGCCTACACGCCCAAGGCCGAAGATGCCACGGTGGAGATCGAGTGGTCCCAGACCTTCAAGACCCGCGAAGCCACCTACTACATCGTTTGCGCCAAAAAAGTATCTAAGGGCAATGCCGATATCATGCTCTTCATTCAGGACCGCTTTTACAAGGACGAGTCCAGCCCCGACTATATCGATAAGATTCTAGGCGCCACCAAGGACGGCGGTAGGTCACGGTATCATCTTGGACCTCTCTGCTCTCCTTCTGACATCGCTACCAGACAGCTTTACCGTGACTATCAACGACCGCTTCCAGTACGGCCAGAAGAAAAAAGAGGGCGAGAAGTGTTGGGTGGTTCTCCACGACAAGGGCAACAAGATGTACCAGGTGAGTTCATGACGGCGAACAGCCGGAGAGGGCGGGCGATAGCCGAGACTAATCTTGGGACTTGCAGCATCGCTTCATGACGACCACTGTACAGGGAAATGCCGCCGAATGGGCCAAGACGTTGGCCAACTCGTTTGGTGCCGGGGACCTCGCCTCCCAGGTCACTGACCTCGGCAAGCGCTTCGTCAGCGATTATCTTCACACTTTCTAAGTGCCCTTAGATGATTATGAGACTATGATGTTGAGAGACTTTGCTCTCTTAAGGACTGAATGAGTTGGGGATCTGAATGTATAAGCCACATAGACACTTTTCAACAAAGCGACTAGTTTGGCTGTGTTTATGATTTCTCCAGTCCGTGTCCGTAGTTGCAGATCCTGTGTCTTTATGCTCGTGATATTCCCCTATCACACACGAAAAAACTACCAGCGAAAAGTCAGCCAGCATTCCGAACCATCTAGATCATCGACCAATATTCATCTCAAAATAAAAGCCCGACCCTCAAGTCGGTCCACCATCCGAATTAGGACGTCTCCCTAATCCCAGCCTCCTCCAATCTTCCAATGGCCAATAAACCTTTCCCCTCCAACTCCCCATCAGCAACCACAGCATCCCCCTTGGCAACCTTTTTCCTCTTGATGAGGTCGCTCGGCGGCTCCTCCGTCTTCATTCTCAGCGCCGCCCAGTTCGAGTTCTCGCTTGAGTTACATTTAGCTACAGCTCTGGTTGCTCTCTCCCATAATCTACCACGTCTGATTCATAGCGTGCCACGGGAAGGGTCTCAGAGGGCATGTTGTCTTATTCAAGCATCTTCTAATTCCTTCGGTTCCTTTCATCTACTGATAAAGGACCTAGCTGGATGCTCAAACTAGCTTGACCAATTAGATTGCATGTAGTGGCGCAAAGAATTTCGCCTGGCTTATCCTATCGCCGTTTACAAAGACTTGTACATTCACAATATTTCGACTACCAGGTAAAAAGCACACGAGATAACTAAATTCCTGGTCAGAAGCAGAGAGTTGTGAAGCTTAACAACTATCCTTTCTAACCGCGGCAAGATTTCCCACATTTTCTATCAGCAGCTTTATCGGTCTCGAGCCCGGAAGTAAAGTAGTCCTCTCTCGAAAGTCCGGAACTTCATACATGCGCTGTGATGGTTCCAGGCTTAGCCAACAAGTAATACCAATTTATTTACAGAGCAGTGCTGTTCAAGAGACTCTGGCGGTCAAACTCTGGGCGGCGCGTCCGATAATGGCCCGGATTCGAAATGCAAGAGCAGCCGAGAAAGTTCCTCGAACTCTCAAAACCATCACACTGCCTCATCATGCTGCATGCTCTCGTCGACGCCTCAACACCATTTCCCAAGATTTTCGAACAGAGCTACGGGTTTTAGCTCGTCATCGGCAAGCCACCCCCGCATCGCAGCTGGCTGAGCCTAAGTTTCGTAGTAGTAACAGTCACCGAGCTGAAGCTGAGCTCTGTATGAGGGATTACATCGAGCCGCTGTGCTATCTTATCGGCTCTTGACTCAAGTGCCATTGTTTCGGATAATGCTAGCAGCGATAAGCGACAAACGAGAGCGGCGCCTTGTGAAGAGCGAGGGCTCTAGGACGACGCGGACGAGGGCACTAGCAATAGGATATCAGTTGAGCATCGCAGTCTTTAATTGGCAATCTCTTACTTTCTTTATTTTTTCTTCACTTTCTCCGACAACATCTCTACATAAAACAATACTCTTAGATTAATTACTGCTAATACCGCCGGGCTGTCGTACCTACTCAGCTTTGGAGGTCAATTACGGCGGCAATGTGAAAGTCGTTGTCGCGGTAGCCGCTCTAAGCGACGTGGCTGTGTCGCCCTGAGACATGGCGTATTTGCCAAGACTGGCGATGACCGATTGGCTCAACGTGCCCACCGTGTTAGTATCTAACTTTGCTGAAAAGCATAAATAAAGAGGATCGCGGCGCTAAGGAAAAGCTTGAATTCATTTTGCGCCAAAGCGGCTACACTATCCAATCAGTCCATGGAAGTCGGAGTCCGCTAAGGACTGTGTAACAACTCACCTGCCGAATGCACCAACCCTGAAAATGGATGGCGCTTAAGCGCGTCTAGGGGTTCTGCGGTAGTCGCTTTGCACAACCATTTGAAGGGGGCCAAAAGGCCGACACATATTCTAGAAGAGTTGGGAGTCAGATTCATTCAGGAGAAGGGTCTTAAAAGTTCAGCTCTGTCTGGGCACTATTTTGAGGTACTGTTTATAGAAGCGCTTTGATAACCTTCCTCATCACTTTCGCCAGGGAAGCGCCAAGACGCCTGACGACCAGTGGCAGCCTGGAGCCAGGCTGGAGACACAAGATCCTCACAGGCGGCTGAAACAATTGGGACATCCAATCTCATGCAGCCCTTCAACAAAGGAGAAAGCTAATTGGACCGCTACAGCGTTTATTTGATGGCGAAGCAAATATTTCGCTTGGCGCGTGTGACAACTGTGTCTCTGTGTATGGGCCACGGAGTCCGTGAACTTGGGGGCGGAAAGACGATTGCGGATCAGGGTTTGGAAACATATTTAGGAGTGCAGAGCCCCACGAAAGAGCGATGTTTGCGACGAGTTCAGAGTTTTGACCGATAGAATTGACGCTGTCGACACCCGCCGCAGCGAGGTTTGTGGGGCGCGACGCCAAAATGTCAAGCACAAAGGAGAGACACCAGGGGCTTCAGGTTATTGCACCGGCCCCAGATGAGGGAAAGTCAGGAGGCGAGATAACAATTGAGTAAGTGTGCATCACAAGTTTTTTGGGTGTCGAGCATGTCAAGATTGACAGACGCAGCATCGTCGCCGTGCCGGGTTTGGGCGCCAACCCGGCCAAGAGCTTCGGCTCGGAGAAGAACCCGGCCTTCAACTGGTTGTCGGACCGGGTGGAAGGCATTCGCGCCGAGATTCCCCACGCCCGCGTCTTGCTGTATTACTACGATTCGGAATGGTACGGCAGCAACGCGCAGGAGCAGAACCTCCACAACTGCAGCAGCAAGCTGCTCGAGTACCTGGTGGAGATGCGAAAGGTCGACACAACTCGCCCGCTTGTGTTTCTCGGCCACAGCATGGGCGGCCTCGTCGTGGCCAGGGCCATGACCATCGCGCACCAAGCCTACACCAACGTCGACTACATGCGCATTGTTGACTGCTTCGCCGGTGCCATGTTTTTCGGAACCCCCTTCAATGGTTCCACCGCGCAGGCCAGGGCGTGGATGGTAGCGTACCTCTTTGAGAAGATCAACAGAGGAGTTCAGAGCCAGATGCTCAAGGTTCTCAAGCCCAAGAACGATGCCCTTGTCGACTTGCGTCGTGATTTTACCCACATCATCCTCCGAGAACCCAAGGCCAAGGTGACGTGTTTCTGGGAGGAGTTCAAGACCAACTACGCACGCGAGGTCGTCCCGCCAGCGCTCAAAAACGTGCTCAGCAAAGCAGGAGGAGGGGAGTTGGTGGTGACGGAGGACTCGGCCAGCTTGGATGCGGCCAGCAAGTTCGGTCTGCACCGCGACCACCGGCAGCTCAACCGCTTCGACAGCGCCCAGGACAGGGAGTACATCCTCGTGCGCAACCAGCTGAAGGAGATCTGTAGGAGCGCCGACTTCATCGTCAAGACGCGCTTGCGGGCAGCGAAGCAATCCGTCGTTGACGACCAAGCCTTTTACCGTTTGGCCATCAACCTCGACGTCGGCGACGTCGGCGTCAAGCTCAAGAGCGTCCAGAGCTCCAGCGGCGACTCCAGCTGGATCCTCTCCGAAGACCAATACCGGCGGTGGGCCGCCCCTCCTCGCTCCTCGTCCGATCCCTCTCCGCATCCCGTGCTGTGGGTGTCGGGCGGTGAAGGGCTGGGCAAGTCCAAGGCCGCAGCCGCGACCATCGGCGCGCTCGAAAGGCGCGAGGCCCGCAACCACCAGCCCGGCGCGCGCAACACCATGGTGGCGTATTTCTTCTGCGACGTGACGCCCGACTGCCGCATGGCCGAGACGATGCTGCGGGCGCTGATCTGGCAGCTCATCCTCAAGAAGCGGTCGCTAGGGCAATACGTCAAGAGCTTTGCGGCGCCAGCGCAGGAAGGCGCCAGCGCGCGCGGCAGCAGCACGCAGTCCGGGGGCGGCCAGTTCAGGTTTTCCAAGCTGTGGAAGGGCCTGACCGACATTCTAAGCGACGATAGCGTGCAGGACGTGTACTTTGTTGTCAACTCGCTGCATTGTCTATCCGAGGGACAGCAAAGCACGGCAGATTTCCTGGAGAAGCTTTCCGAATCGCTCACGACGGGCAACGACGAGCGGGATCCGGTCCGGGAGAAGGTGCGGTGGGCCATCTTTAGCAGGGATGACAGGCCGAGCATGGAGAGAGTGCTCAGGCCCGGGGTCGGCAAGGGGACTGTCCTGCAGATGGACTTGAACAGCACGTCGATGGGCACCTTGCGTCGCGAGACGCTGCGGAGATTCATCCGCGATGAAGTACGCACGGTTGCGAGACGCAAGCAATACAGCAGCGGGCTGCAGTATTTTGTGTTCAGCACGCTGCAGAAGCGGGCCGAGAATAACCGGCTGTGGGTGGAAGTCGTCTGCAAGCTGCTGCTGCAGCTGCCAGCGGATTACTCCACCGTGCGGAAGGCGCTGGAGCTCTTGCCTGCTGACCCGCAGAGTCTGATTGAGCAGGCCTGGAACAACGTCTTGGTGCGTTGCCGCTTGGCTCCTTCCCTCCCCACCTTGTTCAATCGCTAATGTGCCGCTGCCTCAGGACCCGAAAGTGTATGCCGGTGATGCGCCTCTCGAGAGCGTCAAGGAAATCCTGCGCACGCTCGTGATTGCTTACGAACACCCTACGCTCAGCGAGCTGCGTGTTCTGGCCGAACTCGAAGTCGACCTCGACTCTGCGGATCCGGGTGCGACCGAGGATAGCATTGTTTTGGACTACGTTCGGGATTGCGGCCCTCTCCTCAGGACCTACGAGGCCGCTGGCGGCGATGGCGACGGACGCTGGGCCACGAGGGTCACGTTTATCCACAACCTGGCCAGAGACGCCCTGCTAAGCCCCGACCTAAGACGGCGCATTGGCCTCGCGCCCGATGCCGGCGACACCGAGGTCAAGTGGCAGCACGGCGTCATCGGACTTCGGTGCTGGGACTACATGCAGGAGCAGCTCGGCACAGCTCATGATCTGGACGACGACGACTTTCTCTTGGAGGCATTGACAGAGGTGCCAGACCCTGAGCAGACGGAAGAGTTCCAGGCCGATATCGACGAACTCTTCCCCGAGAACAGCGATGGAGATGCCGAAGACGACGACAAGATGGACGCGTCCGCGCTTGACTACCCCCTGAAATACTGGCTGCGCCACGGAAACGAAGCGACGCCCGATTTCATTGACGCGGTGGGCATCAAGCACCAATTTTGGTCGTTGGAGTCGACGGCGAGAAAGCGCTGGTGGGGAAGTTTTGTCGACCGCGTGCCGCGCGAGGAGCTCAAGGAGCTCAAGAACATCACGGCTCTGCACGTCGCTGCCTACTTCGGTCTCCTCCCGCTTGTCAACTCGCTGCTCGAGGATGGACACGCAAACGAAATCCACTCTCTTGACTCGTGGGCGAACCAGCCGCTGCACTGGGCGGCGGCCAAGGGAAACCTGGCCGTGTGCAGAAGATTGCTGCAGGTGCCGGGCATCGAGATCAACAACGGTATGGAGAAAGGCAACTGGACTCCGCTGCACATGGCGGCGTGGAAGGGTCAGCGGGAGGTCATCGAATACTTGGCTCGGAAGGGTGCTAATATTAATGCCATTTGCCACCAGCATGGCACCTGCTTGACCGTCGCCTTGGTCCACAGGCAGGTGGATGCGGCGGCGCTGCTGGTCAACTTGGGTGCAGATCCAACCATTATGGTGATCGGGGAGGATAAGCAGGTCAAGTCGCCTCTTGCCGTTGCCGCCGCACAGGGCAGTGAAAGTCTGGTGAACTGGCTGCTACAGATACGCGGCGAGCATGATGCTCTTGCCAGCCAGTACGGCGCTGCACTCTCTGCAGCAGCTTCTGTGGACGGGCTCAAAATTGTGCAGACGCTGCTAGCCAGGAATATTGACTCGCGATCCCGCGAGGAAGCCCTCTTCCAATCTTCCGCGGCGGGCTTCGCGCAGGTGGCTGACGCTATCCTTACCGCCTCCCCTGGCATTCCGTGCGGGGAGGCATTTATCGCCGCAGCCAAGTGCGGTACAATACAGATCGTTCAAAGACTGTGGCACCATCATTGGAACTACCGAGTCCTGAGCCAGAAGCAAATCAACGATGCTCTTTACGAGGCGACAGACATGCAGCAGGAGACGGTTGTCAAGTTCCTCCTCGAATACTGCGGAGCGGATGCCAACGCAACTGGCGACGAATACGGTAACGCGCTGACTGCTTCGGCCTTCGATGGCACCTTGACCATTCTGCAAATGCTCCTCGCGCGCGGCGCCCAGATTGCCGCGCCACGGGGCTATCCATTGCAGGTGGCGGCCTTGAACGGTCACGTCCACATCGTACGACACCTTCTCGAAGCAGGCGCCGATCCAAACGCCTTCCACCCTGCCTTCCCCCACGGCACAGCCCTGCAGGCGGCCTGCGTTGCCGGTCAAACCCAAATCGTCCAATGGCTGCTAAGCCGACGCGCAAATCCAAACCGTGGCGGCGGCGAGTTCACCAACCCGCTAACAGCTGCCACCAGCAACGGCCATGGCGAGATCGTTCGCCTCCTCCTCGAAGCCCGCGCAGACCCTAACCAGCCAGGTGGCCGCAACGGTGGCACCTATCCCCTCGTCAGCGCCGCCACCATGCTCCCGACAGCGTCGCTAGAACAGCTCATCCGAGCCGGTGCCCACGTCGACCAAAAAGACGCGAACGGGAACACGGCCCTTATCATGTCAGCGCTGTGCGGCGATACTGACCGTGTGACGACCCTCCTCCGCTGCAGCGCCAGCGTCCACCCGTCTAGCGCGCGTCACGGAAGTGCCCTGCACGCCGCCGCCTCCAGCGGGTCTACCGACACTTGTCTCGCCCTCCTCAACCACGGAGCCAACCTTCACATTCTCGCAGGTCCCTTCTACACCGTCCTCCAAGCCGCCGCCGCCTCGGGCAGCCCCGATTGCGTCAAACTAATCCTCGACCGCGGCGGTGCCCACCTCAACGTGGATATCCAGGGCGGCACCTTCTTTACCGCCCTGCACGCGGCCGTCAAGCACAATGACGACGGCGTCCTGCGTCATCTCCTTGCTCACAACCCGCCTCCGGCACTCAATGCCTTCCCGCCAAAAAGGCACGCCCTGGCGGGCAAGGGCACGGCGCTGCACGCGGCGGCGTTCAGGGGTTGCAATCGCAATGCGAGGCTGCTGATCGAAGCAGGTGCCGACGTGAACGTCATCGCCGGCAAGCACGGGTCCGTGTTGCAGATCGCGGCGCTGAAGTGCAATCCGCTGCTCGTCGAGCTGCTTCTCGATAGCGGTGCCAAGATTGATGGCGTCCATGGCAAGTATGGTAGCGCGTTGGTGGCGGCCGTCGCGAGGGCGGCGGATCCCAAACCCGGCTGGAATGGTGAAAACGACAGGGCAAAGGCGCTTGCTATGTTGCTTGACCATGCGCCGCAGGCTGGGGAGCGGCTTGAGCAGCAGAACCAACGTGGTGCTGCACAGCAAAAAGAGACGGACCTGCCAGGTCGCTTTCCTGCGAACGTCTATCGTTCCGCGCTGGAGACCGCAGTCAGGCTGCGTCAGAAGAACGATTTCAAGTCTGTGCTGGAAAAGATGCAGGAGACCGCGGACCAGGCTAAGAAGGTCGGGGTAAGGGCGGGGTTTCCGAACGTCCAGGGTTTGCTGGGCGAGCTCAGGAAGGCGGCGGCGGCGAGACGGCGGGTCAAGGGCGGGAAGAGGTTTGAGTGGGATGCCGATTATAACAGCGACTTTGGCGATGATGCGGTGAACCAGCACCAGGAATTTTATGCCTATGTTGAATCTGATGAGGAGGACGAAGGGGACGACGGGAATAATTTGCAGAAGGGTGATGCGGCTGGTGAAGCTCAAAGAACCAGGGGGGTGGGTGGCGCCGCGCAAGCAGTGCCGGTCAGGGGCGGGCCGGGTTGGCAGGGGCAGCAAGGCGAGGGCACTCGAGGATTCAGCAGTGGTGCCGTTCAGCCTACTCCTCCGTCCCAAGCTGCTCAGAGCAGAGGTCTTCCGGTCAGGGGCGAGCAAGAAATGCCTACCAGGGGCGGACTAGGCCGGCAAAGGCAGCAGGGTGAGGGCACTCGAGGGCTGCGGGCCGGCGACGTTCAACCTGCCTTGCCGTATGGAGGTGCTCCGAGCAGAGGTTTCCCGAGTGGCGGCGAGCAAGAAATACCGGTCAGAGGTGGACCGGGTCGTTGGGGGCAGCAGAAGGAGGAGGACGTTCGAGCCTTTAGCGTTGGTAACGTCCAGCCTGCCCTAGCGTATGGAGGTTCTCAGAGCAGAGGCCACTCGAGCGGAGAAGGATATAGTATGCCCGTGGGCCCTCCTGATCCTAATCGCCAGGAAGACGGTCGTAGCATCGGAGGCTACGTTGCTGCTGCTGTTGCTGGTGCGACGGGTAGTGCTGCTGGGTACTATGCCAGTCAGGGAGGTGGACATGGAGGCTGGGAAGACGAGGAGGAGACGCCTGCTCAAGTGCAGAGCCGCAGCGGGTTTGCATACCACGGAGTCGGAAATGCAGAGCAGGAAGAACAAGAGGGGCAGGAAGAACCGCAAGAGCAGGAAGAGTACGAAGTGCAGGAACAGTACGGCGAGCAGGAGGTATACGCAGAGCCCCAAGAGCAGGAAGAGCCCCAAGAGCAGGGGGATTACGAAGAACAGGACCAATATGGCGAGCATAAAGAGCAGGAGGAGTACGAAGAGCCCCAAGGGCAGGAAGAGTATGGAGGGCACCAAGATCAAGGGTATGAAGGGTATGGAGAGCACCAAGAGCACCAAGATTATAAACCTCTGGAGCAGGACTACGGTGAGCTTATCGAGCCTGAGTATACCTATATAGACGAGGGCGAAAACTATGGGTGTGGAGATGGTGAGGATGGTGGAGAATGCGAGTATGATGAGTAATTTTGGACTGAGTTGTATTTTCAGTATAGATAGCCCTTAACATCAGGCACAGGGGAAGAGTTGCCGCCTATAGATACGTCTTACTCTCCTTCCATCATGTTTGTTGTATGAGACGAATCTGGGCACACAAAATTTCCTTTTTTGCATCTCGCCCACGTGACACTGCTCACCCCAACTCAGGCTCGGCTCAGTCTTTACTCGGGATTTGCTACTATTTTCGGCACACTGCGCCGCAGCATGCTGAATTGCTTCAACTCTAGCTGAGTGGGCTCAGAATTGGCCCATACATAAAAATGGTCAAAATCGGTCCCCATTTTGAAAATGAACAGCCTCACCTTGACTTGAGGAAGGAAGTATTGTGTGAAAACCTGCGCGGTCGCCGCATGGGCCGGAACGGGCCAACGTGACCCTGCACGGGGAACAGTGCGGAGTCACAGTGATCACCCTGATCACTTGATCTTGGCAGTAATCATGGTGATCAAAGTGTTGTTGATCACTCTGATCACTGGACACCACCAGCGAAGGTACACCACGAACCCGCGTAGCATAGATACTATCTTCGTGCCAACGATAGTGAGGGACCTCTTGGTTCCTCACGCTAGCAATTACACTGTTCACTGAGATCTATTGTTTGGAACCTCTTGATCTGCGACCGTCTTGACAGTGCCCTAATACCCCAAATCCTGGACTACTGTCCCAAATTTTGGCTAGAATATACTAGTACATGCCCTGGGATAGTACATAATAACGGGAAAATGAAGGCCCACTTAGAAATAAGCGAACGGTGTTCTAAAGCTCACTGCCCATTCCCCGTGGTGAATACTATAAAATCCTCTCGACAAAGCCTGCATCCACCCTGTAGCTTCTGCTCGAGAATTCGGCTGCATCTGTTCATGTTTCCATCGGATATTGTTTTTTTAAGGGGTAATTAGATAGGAAATATCAGCCATGACAGTCCGGTGGCGAGTGTAAGCCGTTCAGAGCACGAATATGGCAATGCACATGTCAATGGTGGTCCTTTGAGCAAATAGTAGCCTCTAGAGGTGCCCAGGGTGGGAATCTGGTGGACGGCTGGAATGGCCTACCTGTCCGCACGACTTCCCACACAAACATACGCTATGTGCCTTAGACGTCTTATTGATCTCCCCTTGCTCTTATTTAAGGGCCCAGAAACTGCCAGTGGATTGTAATACAATGTGAGCTCAATACTCCTTACTGCGGTAGCCGCCACCAATTCACGGGTGCCGTGATCGTGTATGGTGTAAAGCTACGGCGTGCCCTATCCGCAAGTGGCAGCAGAACCAGCAATATGTGGACACGAGACGCCTCTCGGTCTCCTCCCTTATCCAACCTTTCCAGGTCAATATTAATCCCAGTAATCAGGCCACCCTCCACAATCCAACTCTGCACCCTCCTCAACATCAAAAACCGGCGGCTGCGCCGAAAATTGCTCCTACTGCGCGCAATCCACCCGCTACCAATCCGGCACCAGCATTAACCCCTTGCGCTTCGAATCCGTCGCCAAAGCCAATACCGAAATTTGGACCGACCACCTCTGCTTTAGTCGGGTGACTGAAAACGGACCTCTGGGCTATAAAGCGGCTGCATGCGTGTGATATTGCCCTAGCTCAAGGAAAAATCAGGGAAAGCTCAGGGCAAATCAATCACAGCTCACCCGAGCTCAGGACTACGAACAAAAATGGAAATTTCTTGTGCCCAGATTCGTCTCATATAACCAGGCTGTTATCGCCACATAGGAAGGTAGGTCGGGTACCTGTGCCCCCACCCTATCGTATGAGGGTTGGTATCATTTCACTCCAAAGGGAGCCCGTGGGTTGCATTTGGCGATCACAGCGACCGAACCGCCCAGACTGACCAGCTGGAATTCCTTCCTTAAGCCTCAGCCATGCATCTCAGGCTTGGATGCAAACAGTCCGGCCTGTCGCTGACTCACGGCCGCACAAGGCCTCCCAATGGTGCTTGAGGATCCTCCTTGCCAAGCTACCAGTGATGCCAATGAGGAAAGGCAAAACCGCCAGCATATGCCCAGCAGCGGCACATTGAGACGGAACCCATTGGCTAAGTATGCTTTTGCGTGGAAAACCAGACTGTGTCATGTTAGTAATTGAACAAGTAACTGCATTTCCTTCTTAAATTTACGACTCCAGTGGATTGAGGAATCGCTCCGCGAAGATGGTGCGCGATCTTGACATCGTGCACCGTCATGAGCGGGGATGTCTCGACCTCGTGGCTCTCCGGTCGCAGAATCAGGCTCTTGCTAAATCTTACCTCGTAGAGCTAGGGTGTGATGTTTGGGGAGCCAAGTCTGCCGGCGCCGGTGATAGGCATCTGGTACGAGGCGGTACCGGACGGCAAGATGTTTGCCCGTGTGTACTACTCGGGAACAGATATCTCGAAAGAGCCCAGTCTTGTGCGCAATGCCTCGCTGTGAACTCTTGGGGAGGCGCGTCTTCCCTCACCGCCAGCGACAGCGCTTCGCGCATGACCTGCGCCAGTGGAAAAAACCAGCCACACGGCACTGGCATGATAAACCGCGCTGCTCATTGTTGATCCTGGGTGGTACAACTCCGTCTGGGCTCCCCAGCAAAATGACCTCACTTTAGGTAACAAAATAAGCCGTGGATGCGGTTGGCCCGGCTTGGCTTCCATATTCACGGTAAGTTGCCATTCAGCCTGTTCCAGTAGCATTGGACGTAACATGGTCCAGACCATGCTCCGCATTTACTTTAAAGAGAACTGCCAACTCGCCACATCGGGTAAGCCACTGATCGGAACGAACTCGTATCTATGAGAGCAGAAGCCAGGTACTTAATTGCAGTCGCACGCAACGGTCAATTTCTAGTTTGTGATTTATTCATTCGGAACCACATCTTATTTTTCCTCAAGACACCATGGGCCCACTTTCTTTCCTTGTCCTCTTCGGAGGTGCCTTCCTCGCCGCCGCATCACCGGCCCCGACCTCGGACCCCGTTCTCACCTGTGCCGTAGTCGAGTGCGCCAGCGGACTCGAATGCGTCATCACCAACAACAAAGCTTTCTGCGTCGCTCCTCGCGAAGGTGCCCAATGCGGACCCAACCGCTGCCCTTTCGGCGAAACCTGCTGCAATCCCTCGTGCGGAATTTGCATGCCCCCCGGAAAGGGGTGCATCAAGCTCCTCTGTCGACCAAAGGAAGAGGAGAAGCCTCGTGAGACGGAACCGCCCAGGCCCAAGCCGTCTCGGCCCAAGTGCGGACCAGAGTGGTGCCCGCTCGGACAAGAATGCTGCAATGAGAGTTGCGGTATCTGCACACCGCCAGGGAAGGGGTGTATCAAGCTGCTCTGCCGACCTGAGGAGAAGTGAGGGGATATCACTTGCCCCGATGGAGGGACGTGTTGCGATTCATTTTGTGGCATGTGTGCATGAGGGTTGATGATGTGGAGCAGGTTATCTCATCCCGAGGGTTCGGTTTCTTAGTAGTAGGAGCATCAAAACAGTTCGTCCATTTAACTTTATCTTCTGGAAGAAACCATCACAACCTCAAACCAAAATCGGAAGGGGTGTTGTGCAGTGCCAGCCTTCTCCAGATTTTCGAGCTATATGTCAGAGACTCTGGCGACCGTCATGTTCCTCAGCATTTGCCATCCTTCAATGCGATACCGCAGATACAGGGGAATTAGAAGAAATATAGCGAAGGATACGGCAGACGCTGTGTAGAGGACGATGATGAAACCCCAGATAAAGACCACCTGCGACGAGTTCTGGTTGAAGGTTAGGTCCTGGAGGGCGAGATATGTGCCAATCATCATGCAGATCATTGGGCTGAATATGATGCAGCATGCAACAATGGCCTGGCCGATTGTCATCTCATGTGGCTTCATCAAGTTGCTGGAGGAGGGTTTGCTGCGGTCGCGGTGGGTGGTAACGACCGAGGTTTCGCGAGTGTCACTATCGGTTGAGGCTTGATCGAAGGGGAATTGCCTTATTGTCTCCGCCACCTCCATGTTTAGAATCTACCAGTTTGTAATTTGCTGATGTTAAGGCGGATTGTCTCACTTTTGCACGAAGAACGGTCATCTTGATAGATGAATTTAGGAAGGTGGCTAACATGATGAGAATCAGGTCTGATCGGCCCTCGAAATTCAACTGAGAGTACATGGAGTAGGCAAGACCGTAGAGTGCGGCGCATCCAAAGGCCTGTATAGTAGCAAGCATGTTGTTGAAACGATGGTAACGGAACTTCCGAGTGGGGAGCAAGGGAGTACTGGAGTTCTGGGTACAGACCAGGACGTGAAGGCCAACGAGGTACCCGATGAATCCTGGCCATCCGTAGGGGATAGCGTACCAGTCGGCAACCGTGACATCGCTGGGGGCATTCATGTTCGCGACGTGTCGCTGCAGGACCGAATCCTCTAGTAGTACTAAAATGAAAGATAATTTTGACACTAGATCCTGCGTTTGAGAACAAAAGAATGCAGATAGCAGGATGCAAAGAGAGCAGACAGGAGAGCTTTAAATGTGCTGCAGGGTGCCATGGCCAGCGGCGCATGAAACTGAAGGGTGCCTTGGTGGTGGTGATGGTGTTGGCCCGAAAAGTCGCCCAACAAGGGCGAAGATCCCCGCCATGGCCGTAAATAGACTGCAGACAGCACAGTACAAAGTAGAAATTGTATTTTGGCACTCTAAACGACCTGCCGTCTCCAATGCAGTTCAACCAGGAGAAGCACATTTCAACCTGAAGAAGCACGAGAGCCCAGCTCTCGAGACAGACCAACATACACAACATCCGCCCGCACATCTGCCAACCGTCGTCCTGCCGTACCAGCAAGCCGGACACCCCTAGAGTACTTGCCTTTGTCGCCCCAGAAGATTCTCGTGTGGTCCCAATCATCAACCAGAGCGAGCAGCGCCTGGATATCACCGTACGTCGCCGGTTGAGAACCCTTTGGCCGGATACGGATGAGATACTCCGAAAAGAGACCCAAAAGGAGGAATATGACGGCCAGCGTGAGTGTCGGCAATGTGACAAAGTAGATGATCCGGTTGCAAGAGATGGCGAAGCTAAAAACCCAGGGCACGACTGCCTTGGTGGCAAATATCACCAAGGTCGGCCAGTTGCGGGCGCCTTCCAGGATGGTGCTCGAATCAATCTTGGCGCCCACGGTGGAAGCCCGACGCCATATCGATTCGTCCCGCTGAAGTTGGCCTAACAGTTCGACAATATGGAGGCCAAATATTGGGATGGTAAGAGCAGCGCACTGAATGAGCAGACCTGCCCACTCCCCTCTGGCATAGGGGTTCCTGTTATACACGGCTTCGACGATACCAAAGAACTGCCAGACATACCAAGGACTAGTCTGACCAGTGAGTCCCTTCACAAATCTGATCGAAGTAGAACCTCCGGTGATGGTGTTGTTGGTGCCATCTTGGCTGGCTAGGATTCCGATAACCAAGACCATGATGCTCAAGACCAAGGAAACTGCCCATATACAGTTTGTGAGTATCCGTACAGCGGGAAACAAATGGCGTGCTGAGGGCTGCCTAAAGACGGGCCCAGAGAGGTTAGGCCTTCTATCTGCCAGGCGAGGCGATGGGCTATGCCTTGTGTCGTGACGCGAACTTCCAGATATCGGGGCGAAACGCCAGTCAAAGTCAGACGCTAGGGGATCTCTAGTAGTATCGTAGAGCCGTCTGCACGCTCTAGCTGTTGCAAGGGGACTCGCGTTCCAGGTGCCGACATAAGCGGAGTCCATGAGCGCCCAGGTAGATATGATGGCTTGGAGGAAGAAGCCGGCACCCAACCCCACCAGTCCCCATCCGTTGAAGTCGATGCCGGACCGGTCCTCGATACCTTCAACACCGAACACGTATGGGTCGCCTTCGCGGGTAAAATCCGCGACGCCGATAACGGAAACGGGAAACGACATGGTGGACGCTCCGCCGTAAGCTAGAACCAAGCCAATGCAAGCCACGGTGTTGGCCTGCCACTTGTTTGGGCCATTGCTCTTGGAGCTCGTGAAAAGGCGTAAGCTGCTGTTGTGGGGGTTCCGACCCTCGTGCAACAGGGCCCAGCGAAGGGTTGTCGCGTGGATTGAGCCCAGACACCCAGCGACGAGTGTAATGACCACCTGCATAAGGAGAGGAAGGGCCACCATGGCAGACTCGGTCACCTTGTATATTCGGTGACCGCCCAGATAGTCGTCCACCTCCATCCACAGGAATGGAGTGGGCCCGACCATAACCATTTTGCCCAGCAGGTACTCCGGCACGCTGACATTCGGAGAAACGATAATGAAAATGCCAGTCGCGAGTGCCGCGATGGAGCCTCCCCAGGTAAGAAGCAATCCAATAACCGCCAGGTTTCGTGTCCAGAGATCTCGGTCGAGCAAGACGCGGGAATCTTCGGTGGTGATGTGTGCTTGGGAGGTCGTCTTGAGCTCTTCGATATCTCTCGGCTCCCGCTGGCGGTGGTGGTTGCCATGATGTTCAGACACGGTCGCGGAGACAGTTACCGACGAGGAGCTGTAGGAACATGAATGCGCCTCAGGCTGGTCGGGCCAAGACCAGCCGGCACGTGGCGGGCTTTGCATCGTTCCTGTCTTCCGCCGTTCCGTCTTGTGTTGAAGCCGCAGATGGTGATGTGGAATAGGTAATAAGCGACGGCGTTTGAGTCGTCCGTGAGCGCGAGAGTAACTGGGGCTATCGGGCGAAGAGTAGGTAGCGATGCTGCCATTAGGTATGGCACGCGGCCTGCGGCGACTTCAATCTCAGCGTCATTGCATTGACTCAACCCAACGGAACACTTCGGCGGCACCGGAGCAAATGATGCAAAAAAGTATCCGAAACCGCGCGTCGCTGTGTAACACCATGATAGCGGCCTCCTGAATTTGGGAAGCTCCAACTTCACTGGGGACTTTTGCTCACGACGTCTGAGTTTCGGGAGTGTGTAATGGTGTGGGCTAGTGCGTCCGCTGGAGGCGAATGAGGAGCGAATGAGGGGCGAGGAGGTCCGATTGCTTAGGCCCACAGTTTCTGGCAGGCCAACGAGTGCTCACCGCTGAAAAGGCATCCGTCAAGGCAACCTCAAGGCTGAGGTCGGAGCGCAAATAATTGGTTCGGCAACACTGCTACCAGCTGCACCCCTTCGGAATTGCTGAGAACGCAGCTGCAAAAACCAGGCGGTCAAACCCATTTCTGTGCCTGTGGCCTGGAGACTTTCATGACTGACCAATAAGCGCAACATCTTTCGACTTTATCGGTTGGCGCTCCGGGCGCTTGTTGATGCCACCCTTTCGGTGAGGACTTTTGATGAAGCATATCGGTGAACGGGATGCCAGAAAGCTGGAACCCTGAGGGGAAGGGGTAAAAAGCATAGCGTTCTGGACTTCCTTCATCAGTATCTGTGTCTGTGGGTTAAAAGGCAGGTTTCTCTCGAGTGGAAAGTGAATCCGGACCCATCTCCGACAAGCAGCCATTTGCTCTTTCCCCGCGCACCGAAGACTTGTAATCAGCTCTCAATCTCATTGCTCGAACCGACCTTTCTCCTCTTTTCCTTCTGTCAGCCCGCCATGCTTCTCATCGGGCCACTCGTTCTCCTTCCGCTGCTTCTGGTAGCATCCCAGGCCGCCACTGCCGACAGTTCGCAGCGTCCCATTGACACCCGTCCTGTACCTGCCCCCGCAAGCGATCGGCTGCCACCCTTCTCCATCGTCCCCTGCCCGGAGGCCTGCCCCTGCTGCCCCTGGTGCGAGCCGCTGGGCCGATGCAAACCACGACTTTGGAACCCCCCCAAGTACAACAACGTCCGAAACCTCGTTGGCTGCGATTCGCTGCCCGAGGACACACCCGTCTGTCCTGTGGGAAAATGCTCAGATAATTGCCTTTGCAGAGAGACCCTGATGAAGCAGCTTGAGGGCTATCTGCTCAACACGCCCGAGTCCGACCCGGGATTCGTTGACGATGAACCAGAGGAAGAACCAGAGCTCCCGCGGCAGTTGTCTCTGATCCCCATGCCACCGCCTTTTTGGGGCTGGAAGCCAACCTGCACCAAAGGCTGTCCTTGCTGCCCGGGCTGCCAACCAATTGACCCCAATTGTGGCAGCTACAAATCAGCCAATGCCAGCCCGTATCAGCAGATCCGCAGTGCAGTGGGTTGCAGTGTCCACCCCGCAACTACGCCGCTCTGTCCCCCTGGAAACTGCGCGAGCAACTGCGTGTGCAGGGAGGTGCTGCTGGAGGAGCTAGATGGAATTTTGTTCGATAAGTCACGCCCTTTTGACACGGAGTAAGGACAGACCTCTTCTTCGTCTATTCTCCCCCTTCTGATGCGGCATCGCTGACCCATCATCGTGCGCAGGATTGGGAGCCAGCAGATTAGCCACGAGGAACTTTGAAGAGACGTACAGAGAGTTGATGGAGGAAACCCACTGGGGTTGACGGGAACAAGAGAGTTTTCGCTGAGGAGCAAAGGGTGGAGAGCTACGAATAAGATAAGGTGTTGTCTTTAGATAAACACTAGACAGCTAGTTCGCTAGGTTGATAAGCTGTAAAAAGCACGGCGGGTCCGCTTTCTATCTCAACACATGACGTGACGCTACAGATGGAATCGTATTCCGAATCGGTGGTGGTGTTCCTGGCGTTGGCCCTAAAAGACGTTCAGAAAAAGGCCATAAAAGAACTGCAGGGAGCTACCTAGGTATAGTATTGACTGACTCCTGAGTTTCGAGAGTCCCCTCTCCCCGCCATCGCTTCCTCCCTCTCGGCAAGCACATCCCAAGCCTTCTGGACCAGCATAGTCCTTCTCTTCACACAATGAATCTCCCAGCCCCTCTACGGCACTTCGGCCCTTTCTCTTTCGAAGATTGCAGCAAGGTCGGTAGTCTCATCAAACTCGTCACCGAGCAGTGTTACATCTGCAAAAGGCACGATGGTCAGTCTAGATGCGATGCGGGGGGACTTGTTGTCACATACCCTGAATCTCCCACACCTGTTTTTCCGCGGTAACTGATCCCGGCTCAACTAATCTCCTGTCTATGTTGTGAGAGATGCCAAAGTTAGCCCTGCAGCGGCTAGCTGTATTAGTTGTCTCATTCGTGCACTCTCGATCTTGGTGAAATATGGCACAAACCATTCCATACTTTGCCCTCGTCTTTCCCCGGGAGTTTGTAGTATGTGTCCTGGCCAAAGTGGTTGACAGCACAGAAGACTGACTTGAAATCCCCCTTTTTAGGATCTTCAGCCACTTTGCCCCTGCAAGTCATTATCGCGCAAGAATGATGTAAGGTTTTTGTTTGGAACAGACTCTGGTGTTCAAGGTGCAATGTCTGGTTGGATCCTGGAACCGCGAAAGCATGCTTCCTTCTCTTTAACCAGTTGCCACCCCCTACGATTTCAGTGCGAGCTAGAATTGCACCTGGACAGGGAAACCAACAACAACACCTTTCTGCCTTGACTCACTCTCGTATAACCAACAAAAGCCTCAACGTGACCCCAAGACCTGCCCGCATAATCTAGACTGTGACATGAATGGCAGCATATACCCCGTATCCGCCTCATCCCAAACCCCAACCTAGAACCTGGAAGAGAGACAGAGGCTTGCTGCCGAAGGATTAGGCGGTCTTACATTCGGTTAGTAGGATATGTATATGCAACTAAAATGAGAGCGACTGGATCATTAACTTAGCACCTATATGAATTAATGTAGCGTAAAACGGAATAGCCGGGTACTCACAAAAATCCCTCAGAGGGACTTGTGCATAGGTACTGTATAGAAACGCGGAAATGGCGGCTTCCCCTTGATTTGAAAACCTTCACTATGTTCTACGTGCGGTCAGGAAGGCGCATCTCTGGGAAATTGCCCTTCGTCCATCAGCAGCAATCGCACATCGGCTCAACGCCGCCAGAACCCCAGACCGGGTGACCCCCAAGTCGCGGAGCGGCTAGCTACCTAGGTAGTCGGTCGCAAAAAGAAAAGAGCCGCATCTGAGGCTGGTTAGCCTGAAATCAGGCTCGCTTCACCCTCGGCTCACCCTCGGCTCACCATTGCTCACCCCCGGCTCACCATACCACAAAATAGTCAACTTTACGCGACGAGGGACAAGTTTTGGGCCAGATGGCGCTGGCCCATTTCTGGTCACCCCCCCCCCTAGAGGGAAAAACGGTAGTCTTAAAAAATGGACTTTGTAGCCAGCGTATTCACTCTCCGTTTTAAGGTTCTGCGTTGTGGTAGTTATATCTGCCTACTACGTAACTTATCTTTTCCCAGTCGTAAAGAGGCGGTTCAATCTATCCTCTACTACCTAGCGTACGACTACTTGTCAAATAAAAAGCGGTCTGGCAATGGAATGGTCTGGCAATGGCTAGAACTATGGATTTGTAACTATTGACATAGACACGCAAGCGCAGCGCGTGGCTTGCCACACAACTTGCCACTATTCACAACTATAAGGCAGGCTCTCTGGCAAGGCCAGAGAGTAAAAAGAAAAATGAATAGAAGAAGGATCAATTCCCTATCAGTTACTCGAATCCACAAGTGCCCACTTGCTTCTAACAATTAAGAGTCTCATTCGCTGGATCGTACCATCTACGTACCGATTAGTTAGTAAGCTAATAAGAACTATATTCGACCATACTTGTGGATTCCACCTCTTGACTTTCAAATTCAATAAGATGAACGCCATTAACAACGATAAGTTAGTCTTCCTGGCCAGCACTAACGACTGGGAGTCGTGGAACCTTCAGTTCCAAGCCCAAGCCGTTGCCGGGGACTTATGGTCCTAAATTTAGGGGGTAACCCCTTTCCTCGAGGAGCCAGCTGTTCCGAGCCTTGCGCGCCATAAGTATAAGACCCTAAGCCAGTCAACTATTACGGCAAGAGGTAGTATGGAATCTGTGATCGGTGACGACCACTCCGGTCCAGCAAATCAACAATCAAGCCTACTGATTACTATTACGGATCTAACAGCTAATGGCCTCCGTACCTACCAAATAAACTAGACTATCTATCAAGCTAACAAGATTACAGTCAACAATTCGAGGTAGTTAGATAACTGAAGCAGTGGATCCTAAAGACTATTAGTCTACACTTTCAACTTACCTCGTATAATCCGATCAAGCCGATCACCCACTGGTATATAGCTTTAAAAACATAAGCTAGAATCAGTGACGATGAGGCCCTACACAACGTACGCGAAGTATATCGACTTGTAGTAAAACTTTCGAGCCCCAAAAGACCTTATTAAATGGTCGGAATCCTAAGAACAAGCCCTTACTATGGCCCAACGAAAAGAAGTCCCAGAGGCACTTGCTACAAAGACGTGGTTTTCCGACTTCTTAGATATAGTAAAGCCAATTCTTAGCCACTAGGTTACATCCTACAAACTATCAAAATCAACACAGTTAACCCTAAACTACCGTACGGTGGCCAACGATTTTCGGAAAGAGGTGCGATGTCGAACCGGCCGACCCCGCCCTCGCTTTCGTTCCCACCATCGCCCCGCTAGCCCATCCAAAAGCGGGTCCCGGTACCGGCCACGGCCGCAATCTCCCCCGGCCCCGCGACTGGACATTTTCGGGTTGAGGCGAGAGTAGATTTCCTCCCGCAATTAGCGCCGCCCCGACGCCGTTTTCCGTATCGAGATCCAGCTGAGACCTTCCAGGAGCCGTGCCGACAGAGCATCTTGTCTTGCACGGCGCAGTGAGCGCATCGCGGTAGGTGACCACGACATCGAAGACCAGCTGCGCGTTATTGTCGACGGGTCCGGTGTCACGTTGGAGATGTTTGCCCCTCAAACCAAGAACAGCTCCCCCACAACCAAATCCCCAAACCCCATTGCCTCCCCATGCATGATCCCATGGACATAACACTCCCCCACCAACGTCGTGATATACGGCCTCTCCGCATCGCCACAACCGCGCACCACAAACGGCACCGCGCCGCCGTCGATCAAGACGACGGAGTCTCCGGCCACCGCATCATAGGGCACCAGACCCATGTACCCTCTCTCCGTCACGCACAACCTGGCGGTGGATAAGCGCGAGGAGAAGGCCGAAGCGGTGCGCCAGTAATCCCAAAGGCCGTGGCGTTGCCCTTGCGGCTGCCTGAAGAAGGACAAGGCATCGTGGATAGACCCCAGACCAGTCGAGTCGGCCAGTGCTCCCTGCCAGGTTGCGCTATGCCTGGGCTCTCTCCCGCCGCCATCGCTATCGGCCAACTCGCGACATGTGGAGACCGAGTCCGTCAGGGGGTCGAGATGGGGCCCGGCTGCGTCGCCGATGGGAAGCCGTTGGCGCACCTCTTCTAGCGTCTCCCCGGTTGGGTACAGGCGAGAGGATAGATGGGAGTTGATTGCAGCCCACAGGAAGGCGGTGTACTTCATGGCATCAACATCGTGCCGCGTGGTGTTATGGACGAGCTTGATGCGGTCCACTCGCGAGCCGGCCACTACGAGGACACGCCTGTCGCTGCCGTCGATCCGCGCACGGGTTATGGCGTCTTTGGTGGCAGAGAAGCCGGCTCCAGTGGCTCTACAGCGCCACGTGGAGATGGTCCTTGGGCGGGATTCTCGGGTCCAGTCGGGAATCCAGGAAGGGCAGCCCGGCAGAGAGTTCTTGGAGGAACCCGCCCTGTACAGGAGATTCATGGCGTTGCCCCTCTCGACGAATACATGAGCATATCTGAGCATCACATCCTCCAGGGGCGACTCGTAGTCTGGGTCGAGCATCGGATCGCCCGCGTCGGATGCGAGCGAAAGAACGGCGAAGAGTTTGTCTCGGGGCTCGGTGGACTCGGCGTATGAGCAAAGCTCAAGCAGCTGGAGCAGGTCGTACCGATGGCGGACGTAGGGGTTGCAGTAAGTCTGCCGGAGAATGCCTAGCGCATATGAGGCAGCCCGGGTCCGTCGCCCTGGCTTTGGGTGTTGATCTTCGAGGAATCCCGGCCGCTCGTGGATGCAGATGCGAAGCGCTTCAAAGACATCGTCCCATCTCAGCTTCCATCCACCGCAGTACACAAAGACGTCGGATGCGAGAGCGACCTCCTGCACGATCCACGCTCTGCTGAACCACGGCCGTTCAAAGAATAGCGCAATGTCTTCCCACGTGGTGACGTCATCCTCGATGCTGGGGGTTGCTTTCCCGGCTCACGAGGCTGGGATTGGGCGCAGCGTAGATGGCCAGACTGGCGGTCTCAGACTCAGAGTTCGTATCTGGAGCAATGCCTCGATTGCGCGGTCGCTGCTCTCGGTCCCACTTCCCGTCCAGGCCATGACACTATCGGCGCGTTGGTAGATCTCGCCCATCAGTCGAATCTGGAGTCTCTTTTCCTGCCGGTTCTTCTGGTTGATGCAGATGGCGTCAACCCAGAGCGTTACGTTCGAGGATGTATCCCGGAGGGCTTGGAGGGCGAGATACAGCGATCCGGTTAAGCCAATAAGACCCTCGTCGGTAGTTAGGCCATGTGTTTCCTTCACTGGACCCCAGTGGTATGACAGAGCTGCAAAACGTAAACCGGGATCATCCAGTGCGACCTCCCATATTTGTCCCCTGAGAATCTCATCAGGCTTTCCCGGAGCCAACACCAACACTCGGATGTTGCGGAAAGCTGCGAGAGGTCGATAGTTGTAAGTCACCACAGACTGCAGCGACGAGATCCGGGAGTTGCCTGTGCCTCTCAAGCCCCACCCCGCAAACAGGTTCCGCGCCCAGTCTCGAACGCTCGACTTCTGACCTGGCTGGCCCGGGGGTGATGCTTGGGTTATGACTTGGCCCACGTCGATGAACTTGGGGGCATTGTTGGCGGCGAGCTTCAGCCCGTAGTGCGCTCCATTCAGGAGCAGCGCCTTGCCCTCGGCAACCATGCTCCACGGGTCCACGAAAAGGGACATTTCGGGCTTCTCATAAATATTAGAGACACGCACGAGAATTGACACGTTGTGAACCCCGACTGAAGTGGGAGCAGCTGGCGATGTGTTGACAGAGGAATACAACTGGGCCTGGGTCGGTCATACGAGCATTAGCATTATTCTCCTGGTAACATTTGGGTCCATGTGCGGCCTGAAGAGATCGTCAGTCTTCGGTCGCAATGGGAGTGCTCACCTTCTTCAGTTGCTCAGCATTCAGATAGAACTCGGCGTCTTTCAAAGCACCCTCCGTCGTCACGACGTCTATGTGAAAGACGGTCCGTTGCTTCCACCGAGAGGCTTTGTGGTAGCCGAGGCGGACGAGCATCTGTTTGCAATGCTCGCCTTCGTCGTCGATCGTAAACGTCGAAGTCCACTCATCAGTCCTGTGGTAGAAGGAATGGCCAGCTTTGGTTCGAAGGACGCTAGTCCACATGGACATGGGCGAGTACGCGGCCCCGAGTTGCAACTCAAGGACTCGGGAGAACTAGTGTCAGGAGTTAGAAGAGAAATAGAAGGGAAAAGGAAAGAAACAAAGTTTCAACATACCGCGTACTCGCCAAGAAATGCAATCTCTTCGGTGACATTGTGGACATTCTTCGAGGAAACAAAGACTGTCTGCGTCCTAGGGAGATATACCGCTTCGAACAGGATGTCAGTGGTTGGGTGCCTTTTCTTCCAGTCAAGACCGCTGTCCCGGAAGGATTGGAAAGACCAAGTAGCTTTCTCGTCAGGGAGGCCAAGCCCGCTCTTCCTGTAAGTATCAAGGGCTTCCGTGGGGAGAAACAGAGCCGGGTCCTGGTCGTCAATCCTGCAAATCCGAGAGAACAAGCGGTCAGTTTGCGTGGCCATCCATGACCGATCCATGAGACCTTCGATCGAAGTCAGTTGCTCAATCTCCGCAACAAATAACTTCATTCTATCCTGCGCATCCTGGTCAGGTTCTTGTTCGTGGGCGCTCGGCAGTCCGCCAAGATCGTCGTCGCCAACAGCATTCCCTGGGATTGATGGTTTCACTTCCTCGAAAATTCGCATTATGACTCCCTGACCCTCTAATGTGGAAACAAGAGCTGTGACGTCTGACTCCATGAGGACTTGTTGGAGAAGCAAGGCGCGAGGCGTGCCGCGAATTCCCAAAAACTCAGAGAGCTCTTCGGTGAGCTCAAGAGGCGGACAAGGGGTGTCCAGGTATTCCTTCGCAATATAGACCGACATCTGAGCGTTCTCATACGCAATCTTCGCACGTCCGGAACCAACACGGCCGCGGATCTCGGACCCGTCAGGAGATTTGGCCGACCATTGGACGACGACTTGTGCAGCCTCAAACACGTCTGCTGACTTGATCGTGCGGAAGACTTTGACTTGAGTGTCGGGCTCCGATTCTATTGCAAGACTGCACGTCGAATACCACGGTCAGCGTTGCCCGGGACGCAGGATTAAGGAGAGTGCTTGCCCACCTCGCGATGACATGTGCTTTAGACCTCAATGAA
>Ga0247760_1000909_pt1 | contig 30094 bp, 27 predicted proteins | sample UWRJL171409R4_FD_179936 | JGI IMG/M metagenome (GOLD analysis project Ga0247760, IMG submission 179936) | Plant litter microbial communities from Arlington Agricultural Research Station in Wisconsin, United States - UWRJ-L171-409R-4 | ecosystem: Environmental > Terrestrial > Plant litter >... | reverse complement strand
TCACGCACGCACGCTTCTCACGCACGCACGCTTCTCACGCACGCACGCTTCTCACGCACGCACGCACGCTTCGCCCGCTTCGCAATGCGCTCGGCGAATCGCGTTCGGCCACAGGCGGGGGCCCGCGTTCGCCGTGTTGCGCGCGATCGCGACGCCTTTCACGCGGCTGGCCAAGGGAGCCTGGGACCGGTCGGTAACCCGTGCGCTGGGCCAAGTAAGAGCTCGGCGCAGCGGCGGGGGGTCTGCCATTTTCTTGTCCCGGCCACGCGACCCATGGTCAAGTGCGGGGGAATCGGCGATAAAAATGCTTTCGGACCGTGCGTTCGAGTCGTTCGAAGTCGTTTCGGAACGGCTGTTCGAGTGCTTCGGAATACGCGCCCGTTACCGCGTTGGGCAGGCGCGGCAGCAATGACGGCACACGCCGCGCGCTTGCACCTAGGGTGGGGCTTCACGCTCAGCGCGCACGTTCAATTGTGGCCCCCACCCCAAATCCGATGCGGCCCCCAAATCCGATCGCTGGCGCGGAATTGATATCCGATCGCTGGCGCGGAATTGATAATCCGCGTCTATGCCGCCCTTCCCCGTTGTCTGCCGATGTTGGCTGAGCGCTCCGCTCCATTCAATCAAAAGAATGGTGCCGCTCGCGCACATCAGCCCACCGTCAGCGCGAATGCGCACGGCGGAGAGCGCGGGAGTTGTGGCGGTGGAGCGAGCGTGACGAAACGGTCTGCGGCGGGCTGCTCACTAGTGAGGTGTTGTCGGATATTGCCGGCTGGGATGCGTGGGTCGTATGCGCCACATCAGCGTGACAAGACCCACACATCTTCGATGCCCCACAGCTCGTTGCCATTTGCCACCTTGAGCTTATTTTTAAGGCGTGTTTTGGTGTGATCATGGATCCATTTCGCCGCTGCGTTCAGGACTTGGAAGCCATTGATCGGTTGCTGGAACTGCCGCATGGCCATGACATCGCGTTCGAGATGTTTCGTGAGCTGCTGCCTTATTTGTGGCAGCTGAGTCCGCTGCGGGATCGCGATCCCTCGGGCGCGCTCGCGTGCTTGTTCGACTATGCCGAGGGCATGCGAGTTCGACTCGGCTATTCGAAGCTCGAATCGTCTCCGCCCCCTGCCGTGCCCGCCATCTCGCACGTCGCTTAACCGGCGCTGCGCCGTTTCCGATCTCCACTTGCCAGCATCGCGCAAGTCGCTTCGCTGGCTGCGTCGTTTCTGATCTCCGCGCGCCGGCGTCTCGCCAAGTCGCTTCGCTGGCGCTGCGTCGTTTCTCCGCGCGCCAGCCATCATCGCTTGGCTGGCGCTGCGTCGTTTCCGATCTCCACGCGCCAGCCGTCTCGCCAAGTCGCTTGGCTGGCGCTACGTCGTTTCCGATCTCCGCGCGCCAGCCATCATCGCTTGGCTGGCGCTGCGTCGTTTCTGATCTCAGTGCGGCACGCTCGAGGTGCAGGTCGCGCTGCAGTTGAGGCTGCCGTCGCAGTCTTCGAAGGTCGACTGTACGTGGCCGTCGCCGCAGTACGGGGCTTTGGTGCACACGCTGGTGCACACGGTTTTGCCGTAGGCGCTCGCTAGCGCGACGTTTTTCGCGCCGTCGTCGCAAGCTTCGTTGGCGGCTTTGGCGCCATCACCGCAGTACGGCGCCAGCGTGCAGTCCGATTTGCAGGTGCCGTAGCTGCCGTCGTTCTTGCCGTCGTCGCAGGCTTCGCCCGAGTCTTTGAAGCCGTTACCACAACGGAAGCGGCAGTGGCTGTCGCACGGGTCGGTCGCTTTGCCGTTGTTCGTACCGTTGTCGCATTGCTCGGAGGCGTCCAGCTTGCCGTTGCCGCACGAGACGAGCGGAACGAACGCGCTGCAGGTCGGGGTGCACGAGCCGGGGGTGCCGTCGTTCTTGCCGTCGTCGCACTTCTCGCCGTAGGCGGTTTGCACGGCCTTGTCGCCGCAGTACGGCGCGGTCAGGCAGCGCGCGTTGCACAAGTTCTTGCCGTACGCGGTGGGGCTGTTCAGCTCACCTTGATCGCAGACCTCGGGCGGGTTGGTGACCGTGCCGTCGCCGCAGTAACGCGCGGACTTGCAGCCCGGATCGCAGGTGCCGTAAGTGCCGTCGTTCTTGCCGTCGTCGCACACTTCGGCGTCGCTCTGGAAGCCGTCGCCGCAGTACGGGCCCGGCGTGCAGTCCGCTTTGCACTTGCCGTACAGGCCGGTGTTGTTGGCCGTGCCGTCGTCGCACAGTTCGCCCGCGTCGATCACCGCGTTGCCGCACTTGAGCGAGCAATCGATCTGGCACAGGCTGCCCGAGGTGCCGTTGTTCACGCCGTCGTCGCACTGCTCCGGGCCGTTCTTCTTGCCGTCGCCGCAGCGCTCGCCGAGTTTGCACGCCGAGAGGCAATAGCCGTAGCCCTTGCCGTTGTTCGTGCCATCGTCGCATTCTTCACCGTTGGAGGTGATTTGGTCGCCGCAGTACGGCGCGATCTTGCAGCCCGGCGCGCATTGCGCGGTGGAGTTGCCGTAGGTCACGGCGTTCACGCCGTTGTCGCAGGCTTCTTGCGGGCTTTGCGTCTTGGAGTCACCGCAGTACGGGCCGCTCGACTTGCAGTTCGCGGCGCAGCTGCCGTGGCTGCCGTCGTTCTTACCGTCGTCGCACACTTCGTCGCCTTCGACCGTGCCGTTGCCGCACTTGGCCACGCACTGCGAGATGGCGCGCACGAAGCCGTTCAGGGTCAGCTTGTAGTTCGAGGCATTGGTGTGGCGCTCGGCTTGGAACAGCACGATGCCGTACATTTCACCCACGGTCAGGCCGAGCGCGGTCGCCTTGGCGGCGTTCAACGTCACCGAGCCGTTCGTCGACGAGTGCAGGCCACCCAAGTCGACCGCCAGCTTGCCGTTGATGAACACCCAAACATCGTCGTCACCGGTGAAGTCCAGCACTTCACCACCCTTGTAGGTGAACTGGTAGCGGAGCTCGCTGGTGAACGCGAAGTTGTGATTTTCGTAGGTCTGAACGGATTTATTGCTGGCGTTGACCCAACCAAGATCATCGATCGGGAAAAACGAGCTGTTCGAATACAAGTAGGAGCCGTTGCCCTGCTTCGCGAACGAAAGCATCGTGGGCTTGCCCGCCTTGTCCAGGTACACGAGCTTCGAGTACGGGTTTTGGGTGCAGGGCGTGGTCGAGCAATCCTGCTGGTGGAACCACCAGTAGAAGGCCGTGGCGGTGGTCAGCTGCTGACCGTAGGCACCACTGCCGTTTTGGGACAGGAACACCGGTTCGCCGTCGTCGGCTAGGTCCGGCTTCACGAGCCCAGTCGTAGCAGCGCTACCCGAGAACCGCTCGAAGTCGGGGTGTCCGGGGCCGATCGCAGCCGCGGTGCCGTTGTACAAGAAGTCGCGATACAAGATCGGGATGTCGAGCGTGGCCGGCGGCGCTTGCTCGATCACGGTGCAGGTGAAGCCGGTCTCCACCGTGCAGGTCGGAGAGCAGCCGTCGTTGGCCGTGGTGTTGCCGTCGTCGCAGGCTTCTTGCGGGAATTTCAGGCCGTCACCGCAGACCGCGGTGCACGTGCCGTTGGCGCATTTCGGCTCGCGGGTGCAAGTCGGCGAGCAACCATCGTACGGAATCAGATTGCCGTCGTCGCACTGCTCGAAGCCTTCGGTGGCCGAATTTCCACAGACGGTCGGGGTGCACACGGTGATGTTGTTCACCTGACTGCACTTGAAGCCGGATTCGAGCTTGCAGGTCGGGCTGCAGCCGTCATTGGCCACGACGTTCTTGTCGTCGCACTGCTCGTTGCCGACTTTGATGCCGTCGCCGCAGGTCTTGGGCGAGCAGCGCGTGGCCGCCACCGGGCAAAGCCAGCCGGCTTCTACCTGGCAGCTGGTGCTGCAGCCGTCGCTGCCGAGCTTGTTGCCATCGTCGCACTGCTCCGTGCCAGCGATCGTGCCGTCGCCACACACGATCGTGGTCTTGCACAGCTGGCCCGCGGTGGGACAGGTGTAGTTCGGCTCCATTTTGCAGAGCGCGCCGCAACCGTCACCGGGCACGAGGTTGCCGTCGTCGCACTGCTCTTGCAGCGCGAGGTCGACGCTGCCGTCGCCGCAGCGTTCGTTCTGAGTGCACAGCATGCCCGCCGTGGGGCAGGAGTAGCCGGGATCGATCTTGCACGCGCTACAGCCGTCGTTGGCAGTTGCGTTGCCGTCGTCGCAGGCCTCGTCGTTTTCGACGATCGCGTTCGGGCACACGCTCTTTGGCACCGCGGTGCAGGTGCCGCCGACGCCGGTGACCTGATCCTTCGGGCAGGTGTAGCCCGGCTCTACGGCACAAGTCGCCGAGCAACCGTCGAGCGCTTGCGTGCCGCCGTCGTCGCAAGCTTCGAGCGGGTCGACCTTGCCGTTGCCGCAAAACCAGACTTTGGTGCACGTTCCGTGGACCGCGCCCGAGCCGGGCGTGCACAAATAACCCTTTTCAGTGAAGCAGGAGGCATTGCAGCCATCGCCCGGCTTGCGGTTGCCATCGTCACAGTCCTCGCCGAGCGGAACCTGCAAGATGCCGTCACCGCAGTACGCGGCCGGCTCGCACGGCTCACCCGCGCTCACACAGTCGTAGCCTGGCTCCGTCTCACAGGTGGCGCTGCAACCATCGCTCGCCTTGGTGTTGGAGTCGTCACAGCTCTCGAGGTTCTCGACCAAGCCGTTGCCGCACACCGCGGGAGTCTCGATCACCGTGCACACCCCGGTACTGGGGTCGCAGGTGTAGCCCTCCTCGATCTCACAATTCTTGTCGCAGCCGTCGTTGTTCTGCGCGTCGCCGTCGTCGCAAGCCTCATGCATCGACTTCACGCCGTCGCCGCACACTTCTTTGGCCGAGACCACGCACTCTTCACCCGCCTTGGGGCAATCGTAGCCGGGATCGATCGCGCACACGCCGGAGCAGCCGTCGCCGGGCTTGGCGTTGCCGTCGTCGCACTCTTCGGCCTTGCCGACTACACCGTCACCGCACAGGTCCTCGGGCTCGTTGCCGGAGTCGCCGCCTTCGCCGCAGTCGGCGTCGCTGCATCCGCCGCTGCTGTTGTTCGACGAGCCACCCGTCTCCAACGAGAAGGAGCCGCCACTCGAGGTCCGCCCGCCTTCGGGCGAGGCGTCGGGCGTGTCAATCGGCGTACCCGAATTGCTTACCTGCGGCTGACCGCCGCAACGAGCTAGGGCAACCACAGAGAGCAGACAGAGCGCACCCAAGAAACGTCTCGGCAGGATGAGGGACATCTGAAGCGAACAAACGCCATCCTGATAATTCTCTGAAGGGTTGCCGCAAGATAGGTGGTGGGCTACCGCAGGAGCGAACATCTCCGCGTACACGCGGCCCAGGGCGGGCCCGAGATTCGAGGGCAAATTGCGGCGGTTTCCGCGGTCAAACGGATCTGGCGGCGGGCAGCCCCGTTACATGATATGAGCCGCGCCATGCGTATCTGCATTCTTGGTGCAACCGGGCTCGTCGGCCGCGAAAGCTTGGATTTGGTACAGCGCGCTTGGCCCGGCGCGGAACTCTCGCTGTTCGCCAGCCGCGATCAAACGCTCGAGCACGCGGGCAAGTCGTACAAGGTACGCGGCGCCTCTCAGCTCGAGAGCACGGACGCTCCGCGTGGTGAGCTCGCCCTGGTCGCCCTCGACGACGACCACAGCCAACGCTACGTGCCGCGCCTGCTCGAGCTCGGCTACCGCGTGGTCGATAAGAGCAACACCTACCGGCTCGATCCGAAGGTCCCGCTCGTGGTGAGCGGCGTCAATTGCCGACAGGTGACCGACGGAGTGCGCCTCGTCGCGAACCCCAACTGCACCACGATGCCGTTTGCGCTCGCCACCGGACCGCTGAAGCGCGCCTTCGGGCTGACCGCGGCCACCGTCAGCACCTACCAAGCCGTCAGCGGCGCTGGCATCGGCGCGCTGGATGAGTTCCTGGCCGAATCCAAGGCCGGCTACTCGGAGCCGAACCGCTTCGGTCACGGCTTCAACGTCAGTCACTATGCCGGCAACGCCGTCCCACACAACGGCAAGACCGACGACAGCGGGTTTAGCGCCGAGGAGCAAAAGCTCATGCAAGAGAGCCGCAAGATCTTGGAGTTACCGGACTTCGCGGTCTCGGCCCAGTGCTGCCGCGTGGCGGTCGCCGTCGGTCACTACCTCAACACCTGGCTTACCCTGTCGCGCGCGCCCGAACTCGGCGAAATCGAAGCCGTGCTGGCAGACGGCAAGCAGTCGCCCTTCGTCCGCTTTTACCCGGGTTCAACGGGTGACGGCCTGAGCGCGCTGTCCTGCGTGCAACATCGCGATCGCGCGCTGGTCGGCCGGCTGCGCCGCGACGCGCGAGATGCGAGCGGCAAGAGCGTGTGCCTGACGATGGCCGCCGACAACCTGCGCCTGGGCGCCGCGACCAACGCCATCCGCATCGCCAGCCGCTGGTTCCCCGCACAAGACGCAGAGCTCGGCGCTCCCGGGAACTGAGCCGCGAGAAGAGCCTATTTCAATGCCGCTCCGCAGGTGGTCGACAGACACGAGTGATCGGTCGTCGACGGCGGGCAGACTGGGCTAGGCTCTGAGCGTGAGCTCCTACTCCCCGCGCAACAAGCCCGCTGCGCTGGGCTCGCTCCTCGCGAGCTCGCGCGAGGCGGCGGCTCGCTACGCGGGTACGGCGATCGACCGCGAGCAGTGGCGGCTGATCGTCGGTGAACGGATCGCGGCACGCACCGAGCCGGGAGCCAAGCGCGGTCGTGAATTGACGGTGCACGTCGCGTCCGCGAGCTGGGCTCAGGAGCTCTCCCTGCTCGTGAACGAGATCGTGGTGCGCCTCAAGGCGGCTGGGATCCACGTCGATACGGTGCGCTTCCGCGTCAAAGAGGTCGCGGCCCCGGCTCGCGATCCCGCGGCCAGAAAGCCCGTCTACCGCAAGGCGGCCTTGCCCGGCGCTCTGGCGGAACAGCTCGAGCAGATCGACGATTCCGAGCTGCGCGCCGCGATCAGCGAGGCCGCGGCGCTCTGGCTCGCCTTGGACGAAGCGCCCGCCAAAGCCCGCGCGACGCGCAGACCGCCGGCACCGTCGGCGCCTCCGCCGCCACGCGCGGAGCGGCCTACTTCAGCGCGACCAAACGCTCGAGCCCCTCGAGCCGCTGAATCGCAAAGCGTTCGTTCGGAGCGTACGCCTGCGCCTGCGCGTGCAAGATCGAAAGATAAGCCCTGAGCGCGGCCAGGTTCACCGCGTCGACGCGCCGGAGCACCGCGTACATCTGATCGACGAGCTCGATCGGCATCGGCCGGCGTAGCGAGGCATACAAATCGATCGTGTAGTCGAGCCACTTGCCTCGCGCGGTCGCTTCGGCGAGCTTGCCCGCGTACGTCGCTGCTCGATTGACCACGCGCGCTGCGGGCTCGCGCCCGCGCTTCACCTCGGACAGCACGTTGCCGAGCGCGGTCGAGAGCACGCGCTCGGCTTCTTCACCCCGCCCCAGAGCCAGCACCTTGTCCGCGACGCCGCCGAGCAACTCCAGCGCCTCCGCGCGTTGCGTGGCCTCCACTTCCAGTGGCTTGTGCTCTGATTTGGTGTCCGCGCGCGGATCCGAGTGCGGCGCGAGCGATGCTTCGCCCTGCATGTTGACGCCGTGCAGCGTCTCGGCCATGCGCCGTTCGACGGGCAGCGGCGCGGGCGGACGCGCGACCGAGCAGACGACGAATTGCTGCTTGCCAATTTGTAGCTGATCGCCCGCCTTCAGCGGCTCGGTACCGTTGACGCGCTTGCTGTTGACGAAGACGCCGTTGGCGCTGCTGAAGTCTTCCACGCTGGCGCGCTCGTCAGTGACGATGATCTGCGCATGCCGGCGAGACACCAAGCCGTCGTCGAGCACCAGGTGGCAATTGGAGCTTCGACCGATCAGTATTTCACCGGGGCGTAACTCGAAGGTCCGCCCTTGGTACTCGAGCCAGAAGCGTAACGCGCTGCGCGTCGGCTCCTGGGCTTGATCCATGCGCGGCATTGTACGGCGAGAGCTCCGATCGGAATCCAATCTCGCTAAAGCTAGCTTGCCGCTCGAAAGCCGTCGAGTCGGGCTATTTTATTTCGCCGCGGCGAGCCGCTCGAGACCCTCGAGCCGGCTGAGCAAGAAGCGGTCGGCCGGCCCGAGCTTTGCAGAGAGCTCTCGCAGCCCCTGCAGGTAGTCACGCAATACCGTCAGATTCACGGCCTTTACCTTGCGCAGGACGGTGTACAGCTCATCGACGACAGAACCTGCACAAGTACGCCCCACTGCAGCGTGCAGGCGAAAGATGTAGTCAACCCAGCGACCATTGGTGGTGGCCAGCGCCAACTTGAGCGCGTACTCCGACGCGCGCTCGAGCGTCTCGGTCGCCACCGTCACCCCACGCTGTGCATCGACCAAGAGCTGGTCGAGCTGCTCCGAGAGCAGCTTCTCGGCTTCGTCAGCGCGGCCCATGGCGAACGCCTTGTCCGCTAGGATACCGAGCAGACCGAAGGTAGACGCGCGCTCGGTGGGCGATTGGATCAGCGTATCGGCCGCCAGCTCGCGCCGCGACATGAGCGTCATGGCCTGACTGCCGATCGAGATCTGATCGCCGTGCGACAGCGAGCGCTTGCCCTCGATGCGATCGCTATTTACGCGCACGCCATTTCTACTGCCGAGATCGGCGAGCACCACCGACTCCGGCGTGACCGTGAGGGTGGCGTGGTTGCGCGACACGAGCGGGTCATCGAGCGATAGTTGGCAATTCGCCGCTCGCCCGATCACGAACTGTCCAGGTGGAAGCTCGATGTCGTGATCGTTGTAGCGTAGCGAGTGCTTCATGCACTCACGGGCTCCGACTTGCCGAGCGCCTCGATGCCAGCGAGGCTTTCGCGATCTTCGCTACGCAGCCCGCCGCGCGAGCTCACGCTCTCGACCACGCGCCGCGCGGCGGGGGCGAGCGAATTGCGCTCCGAGAGCGGGAGTGTGATCAAGCGCCGGCCGATGGCGCGCGGGGGCACGCAGCCGAGCGAAGCGTAGACCGAGAGCAGCCATTTGCCCCACGTGGCATCGCGACGCGTGACCGCGAACGATGCGGCCGCTTCGGCCACCGCGTCCAGCATCGGTCGATCGAGGGGTAAACCATTGGCGATGCGGTGCTCGATGCTCAGCCGCGCGTGCGACAAGATGCGCTCCACGTCGTCGGATCGGCCCAGCGATTCCGCTCGCCGCAGCGCATCCACCACCAGATCCAAGCCCCAATCACGCGAGGAGCTGGGAGCGCCGGCCAGGGTGTCTTCTTCGTTGCGATCACTCGAGCCGCACGCCGGACACTCCACGAGCTCGAGCGGATAAGGATGTCCGCACTCCGAACAATGGCAGATGAAGCCGGTGGTGCGGGCCCCCAGGCGCACGCCCGCTGGTGCTCCCGCGCAGAACACCATCTCTTGCGTGCCGATGCGTACCCGCTCGCCGTCACGCAGCACGTGCACGCTCTGCAGCGGGCTCCCGCCCACCTGCACCCCGTTACGCGAGCCGAGATCTTCGATCGTGGCTCGCTCACCGACGATGCGGATCCGGGCATGCTCGCGAGAAACCAACGGATCTTCGATCGTTACCTGGCAGGTGGCGCTGCGGCCGATCACCGTATCGCCCTGCGGCAAATCGATCTCCTGAAGCAGGAAGCGTAGGCGGAATCGTGCCAAGGACATGCGTGAGGATGGGGTGAACGGAATCATCAGAGTACCCCGCCACGCGCGCTCCCGTCAAAGTCGCGCGCGGCAACCAGCAAAGGCCTGCGCTTGACTGGCGCTTCAGCGGCTGCTGCGCCTGACGTAGTATCAAATCGAGACCCACAAAACGAGTGCAGCGCGCGTCCGGAGGGCCGGAACCGCGCGCTGCGCTCACTCTTTTCGTCGGAAGCTCGCCGGTGCGAAATCCGAGTCAAGCCCGAGAGGTAGGACCTCTCGGCTTTCTCACGCCTTGAACTTCTTGATCAAGTCGGCGAGAGCTGCGACGCCCTCACGCGGAACGGCGTTGTAGATCGAGGCGCGCATGCCACCGACCGAGCGGTGGCCCTTCAGGCCTTCCATCTTCAACTTCTTGGCCTCGGCCAAGAACTCCGCCTCGAGCTCTTCACTCTTCAGCGTGAAGACCACGTTCATCACCGAGCGCGATTCCTTCTCCACCGGGCTCGCGAACACGTCCGGGCGCGACTCGATCGCGTTGTACAGCAGCGCGGCCTTCTCGCGGTTCAACTTCTCGACGGCGCTCAGGCCGCCATTGGCTTTCACCTCGGCCAGCACGTTGCGCAGCATGTACACCGAGAACGTGGGCGGCGTGTTGTACAGCGAGTTGTTCTCGACGTGCGTGCGGTACTGGAAAATAACCGGGATGTCCTTGCGGCCAGCCTCGACCAAGTCCTTACGCACGATCACCACCACCAGCCCGCTCGGGCCGAGGTTCTTCTGAGCGCCGGCGTAGATCAGACCGAACTTCGAGACGTCGATCGGACGCCAGGCGATGTCGCTGGACATATCTGCGATCAGCGGCACGGCGCCAGTGTCGGGGAAATCATGCCACTGTGTGCCGAAGATGGTGTTGTTGCTGGTGATGTGCGCGTAGGCCGCGTTCGGATCCAGCTCGAGCTCGCTCTGCTTCGGGATGCGAGAGAACTTCTTGTCCTTCTCGGTGTTGCCGGCAACGCGGGCGGTGCCGATCACCTTGGCTTCTTTGTAGGCCTTCTGCGACCAAACACCGGTCTGGATGTAGTCCGCGCTCTTGCCTTGCGGCAAGAGGTTCATCGGCACCACGGCGAACTGTTGGCTCGCGCCACCCTGCAAGAGCAGGATGTCGTAGTTGTCCGGGACGGCCAGCAGCTCTTTGACGAGCGAGATCGCTTCATTGTGCACGGCTTCGTACACTTTGCCGCGATGGCTGTGCTCCATCACGCTCATGCCGCTACCGTTGATGTCGAGTAGCTCCTTCTGAGCGCGTTCGAGAGCACCCAACGGAAGCGCTGCGGGGCCTGCATTGAAATTGATAACTCGAGCCATGGATCCTCCAGGCGGGCTGAGCCGCGGCAGACGAGCTAGCGCCGGTAATGCGTCGCGTCAAGCACGGCTAGATATGCGCTCTAGCGATCTTTTCGAGGGCTGCTGGCGGCACGGCTCCGACGCGCGCAACTGCGTAATTCGATTCGCTAACGCGCACCACGGTGGACGGCGCGCCGCCGGGGCTTTGCCCAGGAACGACCAAAAGCACACCTTGTGAGATCGCTTCGGCAAATGCCGCTTCGACCGCCGCGGATTGAGTCGCCGGTGGAGCACCGGGTAGGTTGGCGCTGGTTGCGCTGAGAGAGCGACCGAAGCGGCGCACCAACTCCGCCGCCGGAGACGCGCCAGGCAGGCGCACCGCGAGCGACCCGTCGAGCGCGACGCGCGCGGCCACGCTCGGCGCGGCCGGCAACGCGATGCTGAGCCCGCCCGGCCAATGCGCGTCGGCGAAGGCCTGCGCCAAGCTCGGGATCTGCCCCGCGACCAGCGCCGGCCACGCCGAACGCGACGGCAAGATGATGGGCACGCCTTTGTCTGCGCCGCGCGGCTTGAGCGCGAACAGGGCTTCGACCGCGCTCGGATTGGCGATGTCTGCCAAGAGCCCAAAGTACGACTCGGTGGCGACCGCCACGACTTTGCCTGCGGCCAGCTGCGCGAGCGCAGCGTCGAGCTCAGTTGCCATCAGCCGGGACCAGCGCGCGCGCCGCGATGTCGCGTCGGAATTGACGACCTTCGAACGCAATCAATTCCGCTGCTTGATAGGCACGCGCGTGCGCCTCACGCAACGTCGCGCCGCGCGCGGTGACGCCCAAGACGCGGCCACCGGCAGTGACCACTTGGCCTTCGCGCAGACTGGTCCCGGCGTGGAACACTTGCACACCAGGAACGGCTGCGGCGGCTTCGAGCCCGCTGATCACGTCGCCGCTGCGCGGGGCTTCGGGGTAGCCACCCGCGGCCAGCACGATGCACACGGCGTGATCCTGCGAGACTTGCAGCAGCTCGGGGCGGAGTTCACCGCGAGCGGCCGCGCTGAGCGCCTGGGCCACGTCGCCTTCGAGCACGGCCATCAGCACCTGCGTCTCCGGATCGCCGAAGCGCACGTTGAACTCGAGCAGCGAGAACTCGCCCTGCTCGGTGATCATGAGCCCCGCGAACAGCACGCCGCGAAACGGGTGGCCATCTTTGACCATGCCCGCGAGCGCGCGTTCGAAGATTTCGCGGCGAATGCGCTCTTGAAGTGCGGGGGTGACCAGCGGGGCGGGCGCGTACGTGCCCATGCCTCCGGTATTCGGTCCGCGATCCCCGTCGAAGATCCGCTTGTGGTCTTGGGCTGCTGGCAGGAGCACGAAGCGCTCGCCGTCACAAATTGCGTGCATGCTGGCCTCGGCGCCGGGCACACGCTCCTCGATCACCACCGTTCGCCCCGCCGCGCCGAAGGCCGCGCCGCTGAGCATGGCGCGCGCCGCGCTGAGCGCCTCGGCGTGCGTGTCGGCAACGACCACACCTTTCCCTGCAGCTAGCCCGTCGGCCTTGACCACCGGTGCTTCGTTGAACTCGTGGATGGCACGCTCCGCTTCTTCGACGCTGGTCACGACCTGAAAGCGCCCGGTCGGGATCCCGTGACGAGCGGCGAAACGTTTCATGAACGCTTTGGAACCCTCGAGCTGCGCGGCCAGCCGAGTAGGACCAAAAACGACATGCCCGGCGTCGCTCAAGCGATCGGCCAGGCCATCACACAATGGAACCTCTGGCCCAATCACGATCAAGTCCGGGCTTTCGCTGGCAGCGACGGCGAGAGCATCGCCGACCAGCGACCGCATCACCTTCCCCGAGCCGGCAACAGCGGGGCCCGCCGTACCCGCGTTGCCGGGAGAGACGATCACCTCACCCACGCTCGCACATGCGAGCAGGCGCGTCGCGAGCGCGTGCTCGCGCGCGCCGGAACCGATGACTAGGATTTTGCTCAGCTTCGTCATGCCGCGCGGATATCCGCGCGAGCGTGGGTGCTGTCAATCGCTGTCGTTCGAGCCTAGATCCAGTGCGGAAAAGCTCGCACCTAAGCCCACTCGGGAGCCCACGCGGCGCCCGGCCCGGCGCTGAAGTTCATCACTAAACCTCGTGAGTTGGCGGCGAAAATTCGTATACTCGATACTTCACTCGCCCTTGCCGGGAGGTTCGTGTTGTCGAGTCCGATCGTCATCCACATGCAGCGCCCGTACGCGAGTGAGGAAGAATATCTCGCGCAGGAGCGCTTCAGCATCGAGGCCAAATCGATGCTGCTGATCGATCAGCCAGCGCTTCCGCTCGATACTTCGGTCGTCTTCGACGTCACGCTCGAAAACGGACAGAAGCCCATCCGCGCCGAGGCCAGAGTGGTCGGCTACGTCGAGCCCGAGGGCGGGAGGCCCGGCGGCGTACGCGTGCGCTTCCGGCGCTTCGGCGCGGCCACCAAAGCATTCATCGATCGCGCAGTGAACGGCGCAGCCGCTGCGCCGGCACCCGAAGCACCCGCTGCTGCTGCACCGGTACCCGACGCACCTGCTGCTGCTGCACCGGTACCCGACGCACCCGCTGTCGCTGCGCCAGCACTCGATGCAGCGGCAGCCGCTGCGCCGGTGCTCGACGTCCCAGCCGAGCTCGCACCCACCGCCGCGCCGACGCACGCGCAGCCACAGTCGCAACGAAGTGAAACCCACGAAGCCGACGAGGCCAGCGGCATTCACAAGAAGACCGTGTCACCCGTGGTAGTGCCCGCAAATCGAGACGCCTTGCTCGCGCGCTTGCGCGGGCGGCGCGTGGGCTAGCGCTGAAATCGACTCGGGACTAACCTCGCGCCATGGCAAGGTTTTCACGCTGCCTCGCGCTGGGCGCCGCTTTCGGTTTGTGTTTGGCTTGCGGTGAGTCGACTCCGAGTGGAGCCGCTGCCGCCGGCAACGGTGGCAGTCCAGGTAGCAGTGGAGGCGCGAGCAGCAGCGGAAGCCCGGGTAGCAGCGGGAGTCCGGGCGGCAGTGGAAGCCCGGGCAGCAGCGGAAGCCCGAGCAGCAGCGGAAGCCCGGGCGGCGCATACGACCCGCCGGTGATGACCAGCAGCGCGGCCGAGCTGGCGCGAACACTCGGTCGTCCGCCGAACTTCCTGATCGGCATGGGCAACGACTTAGCCGATGATCACAACCAAGACGGCGCGTTCAGGTTGGGCACGACCATCGATCTCCACTATGCCTACCTCGCGGCGTACCTCAACGCCGACAAGTCGTGGGGCAGTTGGAAGGATTGGAACGCGGAGGGCAGCTTCGTCAACATCATCACCGATACGGCGGACACGCACGGAGTGGTCCCGATGCTCTCGCTCTATTCGATGGCCGCCGCGGGTGACGGCGTGCTCGTGGGCCTGAGCAGCGATGTGTTCGAGAAGGGCTACTGGGGCGACGTCAAACTGCTCTTCCAACGACTCGGGCTCTTCGATAAACCCGCCTTGGTGCATTTCGAGCCGGATTTCTGGGCCTACGCCGAGCAGCAATCACACGAAGATCCGACGTCGATCAAAGTCGCGCTGCGGGCGAACGCGCCGGATTGCGCAGATCTGAGTGACGATCTGGTGGGCATGGGCTATTGCATCATCAAGCTCGCCCGCATGTACGCGCCGAAAGCCTTGATCGGCTTTCACGCTTCGCAGTGGGCCAATGGCGATCCCAGCGCGACGGCCGCATTCCTGAAAAAGGTCGGCGCCGATCGCACCGACGTGATCTTCGCCGATCTACTCGACCGCGACGCGGGCTGCTTCGAGGCCAAGGTGGACCCGAACTGTCAGCGCGGCGGCAGCTTCTATTGGGACGAGACGAACAGCACGAGTCCGAATTTTCACGAGTACCTGGCCTGGTCCAAGGCGATCAGCACGGGCGTTGGCCGCCCGTTGATTTGGTGGCAAATCCCGTTCGGCGTGCCGAGCACGACGCCGGGCGGCACGGCCGGCCACTACCGCGACAATCGCGTTCACTACATCTTCTCCCACATCCAAGAGTTCGTGGATGCGGGCGGCTTGGGCGCGGCCTTTGGCACCGGCGCCGGGAACCAAACCACACCCGACACCGACGACGGCCAGTTCAAAGACGCGGTGAAGAAATACTATCAGGCGCCCGTGCCATTGCCCTGAGCTCGGACCCGCTCAAACCGGAGGCTCGGCTGCGGCTTCGCGCGGCACGCCTTCGATCGGCAAGTGGTCGAGCTTGATGCCGAGCTTCTCGCTCAGCTCGAAGATGCGCAGATCGCGGTAAAACTCGCCGAACACGATGCGCGACAGGCCGCTGTTGGCGATCAGCTTGTAGCAACCGAAGCAGGGCGAGGCGGTGACGTAAATATCGCCGCCTTCCAAGCGTACGCCGTTGCGCGCCGCTTGCACGATGGCGTTGGCCTCGGCGTGCACGGTGCGCACGCAATGACCGTCTTCCATCAAGTGGCCCTCGTCATCGCAATGGCCGAGGCCGCGAATCGAGCCATTGTAGCCGGTGGTCAGGATCATCTTTTCGCGCACGATCACCGCGCCGACGTGCTTTCGGTCGCAGGTCGAGCGCGTCGCGACGACCCGTGCGATAGCCATGAAGTATTCGTCCCAGCTCGCCCGTATGCGCGTCGTCATGGTCTCAAGATCCTCCGCCTCCCCGTATAGCCTGAGCTTGGAAGCGGCACGAGGGCCTTGGCGTCTTGCCGCCTTGACCCGCGCGCCCACACGTGGCTTCGTTCGACCGTGAAACGCGCGCGACTTCCGGCAGCTTTTGCCTTCTCGGCAGCCCTCTCTCTCCTTGCCGTGCTCGGCTTTCAGCCCGCGGCACACGCCGCCGGTCCGGATCCGGCCGCCGAGGCTCAGAGCCTCCTCAGCAAGCTCGAAGCGCCAGAGACGCGCAGCCTCGTGCAAGCGCCGGTGGCCAAGGCCAAGGCAGCCCAAGAACGCGCCAAGAGCGCGCGCGGCGCCGGCGATCTGCAGCACGCCACCGAGCTCGACGCTCTGGCGCTGACCTGGGCAAAAGTCGCCGATGACTTGCGGAAGACCGCGGAGAGCGAGAAAAAGCTGGCCGACGTGCAGAAAGCCGTGGCCGATTTGGAGCAGAAGGCCGTGCGCACCCAAGCGCTGATCGAACAGACCATCGCGCGCCGCGGCCGCGCCGAGCAAAACCTGAAAAACGCCGCCCCCGCCAGCGCTACGCCTGGCAAGAGCGAAGCCGGTAAGCCCAGCAAAGATCCCGCCGCGACCCAAGTGAAGCCGAGCACGAAGGCGGTGAAGAAATGAGCCGTCGAGCTGCGCTTTCACTGTGCGCCGCGCTGTCACTCGGCGTTGTCGCCTGCGCGCCGACACCGCGCCCAGAAATCATGCGCGAGGTCGACGCCGCGCGCGCCAGCGCGGCCGTCCAAGCTGCCGCCAAGAACGCGCCGCAAGCCTACGCGGATGCCGAGCTGCGGCGCACCCAGGCAGAGGCCGCCTTCGCTGAAAACAAGCAGGTTTCCGCGCAGATCTTGAGCGAACAAGCCTTGGCCGCGTACACCCGAGCCACGGTGCAAGCGCGTTTGGCGCGCGCCCAAGCCGCGCTGGCCGATGAGCAAGCGCGGCTGACCAAGGCCACCGCCGTGCAAGCCGATCTCGACGCGCAACAACAGCGCTTCCTGCTCGAGGCCGAAGCTCTGGAGACCCGGCTCAAGGTCAGCCAGGATGCAGAGCCGCTGCCCGTCAACACGCCCGCCTCGGCGGAGCGTGAGCAAGCGCGCCTGGCCGCGGTCAAGGCGCTGCTCTCGCAAGCCAAGCTCTTGTGCATGTCCGCGCGCTTGCTCGAGCCGAATCGCGAGAGCGTCGGGCCGCTGCTGGGCAAGATCGAAGATTTGAGCGGTAAGCTGCGCGCGCCTCCCGCGCCGATCGACGACGCCGTCGCCGCGCGCAGCGGCTGCCTGAAGGAGCTCACCCTCGCTCGTCGCCCCACGACCCAGAAAAATCCCGCCGCTGGCGTGGCCGACGCACTGCTGAGCGAGCTCAGCGCCTCGAGCCTCCTCCCCTTCCGCGACGACCGCGGCGTGGTCGTCACTCTGCGCGCGCTGTTCAACGCCAAAGACCAACTGAACAGCGAAGCTTCGACGCAGCTCGATACCCTGGGCAAAGTCGCCAAGGCGCACCCGGAATTCCCGCTGCTGGCCGTGGTCCACGTCGCGCGCGGGAATGCCTCCACGCGCGACGCCTCCCAAGCCGCCGCCATCGCCGACGCCCTGCGCAAATCCGGTGCTCCCCACGTCGCCGCCGAAACCGCGGGCTCCGCCCTGCCCATCCTCGACCCATCCCGCCCGGGCGCGAACGAACGCAACGCCCGCATCGAAGTCGTGTTCATCTCGCCCTCGAGCTCCTGAGCCTCTAGGCCCGCAAAACCACTGCTGGTCTTGGACCTGGAGTGAAAGCTTTGACTGCCGGCGGCAGCGGCTGAGCGAGATTTCTGCCTGTCGAATTTGGGGACTGGTTACTCCTCACTCAAGTGCGGCCCAGTTCCGGTTGCGGCTCGGGCCCGAGGAGGAACTGATGAAAGCTCTGACTATCGGTCTGGCGCTCGTCGCCGGTTTTGCGCTGACGGCCTCTTGCGGCGGTTCGAGCGACCCCTCGGGCGCAAATACCGCGGGCAACAGCGGCGACAGCTCACGGGCGGGATCCAGCGCCGATGCCGGAGCTACGGCCCAGGCGGGCTCGCAGGCGGCCGACGCGGGTGAACCAAACGAGTCGAGCGGCGGCGCAGCGGGCAGCGGCGGTGCAGCGGACGAGCCAGGCGGCGCGGCCGGCACGGGCGCGACCGACGCTGGGGCGGGCGGCGGCGGCAAGGCCGGTGGCGGAGCGGGTGGCACCGGCGGAGCGACGAACCCCGCGAGCTGTCCCGCGACCGCACCAACGGACAACGCGGCCTGCACCTCGCCCACGAGCAACCAGACGCAGTGCATCTACACTGGTGAACGCTGCACTTGCCGCGCGCAAGGCGGCGGTGGCCCAGGCAGCGGCGGCGGCAGCGGCGCCGCCCCGCGCGCCTGGAATTGCGTCGAAACTTTGGTTTGCCCGACGACGGCTCCCACGGACGGCGCGGACTGCGGCCCGCTCAATGGCAATTGCGACTTCCCGGGACTGACGTGCACGTGTGGCAACAGTGAGGAATGGAACTGCCGTGCGGTCTTGGTTTGCCCGGCGGCCAAACCCACCGCGGGCGAGGATTGCACGCCAGCTCAGGGCAACTGCCAATACCCCGGCATGGGCACCTGTCGCTGCGGGCAGAGCGCGAGGTGGACGTGCATCGGTGGCAACAGCAACCTGTGCCCGGAGCCTCAGCCCGCGGTCGGCAGCGCCTGCACCGGCAACACCGAATGCGCCTACGGCAACACCGATTGCATTTGCTTGAACCAAAGATGGGCGTGCAACTGAACCGACTGAACGCGGGCGCGCGGCGCAGGTCGATGGCCGCGCCGCGCCCGGCGGGGTGAGCTCATTCCGCTGCTCGGCGAGTCTGGCTTTCGCGCGCAGCTTCGAGCTGAATTCGCGGCTGATTTCGATTTCGGCCAGCAATGAGCCGCCAGCACCACGCCAATCGCGATTCCGTCGCCGTTGGAAGGCTGGACGTTGCGCGGGGATGGGCGCAACTTAGAGGGAGCTCGGACGTTTGATCCGGCACGCGAGGCGAGCAAGTGGCGAGAGACCCCCTCTTTGGCGAACGCATCGTTTGGATGGCAAGTCCAACCGTTTTGGCGCCGCCGCCTCTCGCGCGTGCTGTCGGTTTCTTGTTCTTCGTGCTGTCAGCGATCTCGCTCAGCTTCGCGCTGGTGATCGCGCTCGCGCTGCGCACGGCCCCCGCAGGGCCGATGTTGTTTTCGGTGTGGTGCGCGACGCTCGGCATCGCGGCCCGTGAAGTGCCGCGGATTTGGCTGAAGGGCGCGCGCTACGTGGTGACCGAGCAGCACGTCATCACTTACTTCGGCCCGTTTCGCCGCAGCATCGATCGCAAGGCGATCAGCTTCGCGCGCATTTTTTGGGATGATAGCGACCGCAACGCGGGCGACTTGGAGCTAGTGCGCGCGGTTCCTACCGGCGCGCTCCGGCGCAAGCTCACGCTCAAGCTGTACGGCGTGCGCGCGCCGGATCGCGTGTGGGCCATCGTGCGCGGCGCGGAAGCGATCGCGCCCTCGGGGCAACACGGAGAGCGTCCGCTGGCTCAGCGGCTCGATCACGGCGAGCGAGTGATTTGGTCAGCGCGGCGTCACCCGCAGCTGCGCGCCTATTTGCCGCAAGGCCAGCGTGAGTGGGGCTTGGTGGCCGTGGGCGCGTTCCTGTTCGCGGGCGTCGAGCGCATGGTCGTGCACGGGATCCCGGCGCTGCAGCGGGTGGTGCACGGCGGCGGGATGCCGGTGCGTTCCTTCCCGTTCGCCGCGCTGACCTTCGGCTTGGCGCTCGCCGTCTTGCTGGTGTTTGCGGTGGGCTGCTATGTGATTTACGACGCGGTGATTCGCCAAGGTTACGGCGCCAAGCACACCCGCTATTTGATCACCGACAAGCGCGTGTTGATTCAGCGCGGCAACGAGGAGCTGCACGTCGATCGCGGCATCATCGTCGATGTCATCGGCGCGCCCGTGGGGGATGGCCTGCACGACGTGTTCTTCGTGCTCGACGGACCACGTGCGCGCGCGCTGGCGATGAGCGGCGCGTTTGGTGAACTGGGTCGTGGTCCGCATCTGCGTCCCGTGTTCGAAGCCGTGGACGACCCCGAGGGCGCCAGCCGCGCTCTCGGCAATGGCCCAGCACCCGATTTGCCGCGCGCGGCCTGAGCCGAGCGCGCGCTCAGAGCTACAAGAGCGGCGGCGCGGCGGCCCGCTTCTGCTCGGCATTCTTCGGCAATTTCGCGGAGCTCTCTGCCAGCCGCCTGTGCACGCTGGCTAAGTGCAGGGCAGCACGCGGCGCGAAGCGCGCGTGATCGGCTTGGGCGGGTGCGAGATAGCGCGTCCACTGCTCGGCCGCCTCGGCCAGCGCAGAGCGAAGCGAAAATTCGTCCTTGGCGAGCTGTGCGCTGGCCATTGCTCCGAGCGCTTTGTAGTAGTGGATCTCGTAGCTGGGCGTGAAGAACACGTTCGGCAGATCCAGCACGTTGTCCGCAGCGAACAACGTGGGCGGCAGCTGCACGGAGATGGCGCGCTTGGCCGCCTCGAGCGCGGCCGGCAGATCGCCCGAGCGATCGAGCGCCACCGCAAGACCGAAGTACGCTCCGGCGACCAACTCCGGCTGCTGCGAGGTCGACAGAGCGCGCTGGTAGCCACGCACCGCACGGCTCAAGTCACCCAGCGCCATCTCGCTCTCGGCCAGGTTCGCCAGCAAATTGCCGCGTGAGTCGGGCTCCCAGGTCAGCTCGAGCGCGCGCAGGTAAGCCGCGCGCTCGGCCTCGCGATCACCCATTTTTGCCGCTGCAATCGCCAAATCGGCCAGCCCGCGCGCGGCCAGGGGGCTGTTCGGGGCAGCGCGCAGCGCGCGCTCCAACATGCAACGCGCTTCCGGCTCGCGCCCCGCTTGCGCATCGAGCAGGGCTCCGCCGATCAGATACTCCAAGCGCGCGTCGAGCACGATCTCGGGCGCAGGCGCGGGCGGCAGCGCTGGGCCCGGCGCGGAGCCTCGCCGCACCAGGCACGGCCAGCTAGATTGCCCGAGTTGCATGAGCGCGATCGCGCCCGCAGAAAGCTCCGCGTCGAATTCGGGCAGGCCGAGCGAGCCCAGCAAGCGCTCGATGCGATGCAAAATCTTTTGCTGCGCGGCCGTCTCCGGCTGGCTCGCGCGTTGCCAAATGCTCGGCGTGGCTCGGGCGGGGCTCGCCGCGAGCAGCGCCAGAAGCAGCGCCGGAGCGAGCCACGCGCGCTTCACCGCGGTTTGTCCTTGCCCTTGCCCTCAGCGCGTTCGGTGAGCACCGCCCTCAGCGCTGCGAATAGGCCCGGCGGAAGCAGCGGAAATTCAGCGCTGAACAGCGCGGCGGGCGGCGGCCCGAGCGAGGCCAGGCTGGGCGGTGGTCCGAGTGAGCCGCGCGCCTCGGCGCGCCCGCTCCGCTGAATCGCGAGCAGCCGAAGCCCAGCAATCCAGGCCGATAGCCCGAGCGGCTGCTCGCGCGCGTGCGCCAGATAACCGAGCGCTTCATCGGCCCCGCCTTCGACCGACGAAAGCACGTGCGCGGCGGCCTCGATCTGCGACAAGGCTCGTTCACGCGGATCGTCGAGCAGAGCGACGCGCGAGACCAGCAGCCGATACAAGCGCAGCGCTTCTGGCGCTTTGCCCGCGAGTGATGCGGCGCGCGCGTAGTCGTGCAGCGCTTTGGGATCCGCGAATGCTTGCGCATCTTCTGCTTCGGCCTGCTGAAACAGTTGATAGGCGAGCACGCTGTCACCCAAGCGCAGATCCGCGCGCGCGGTCAGCACACGCACCGCGGGCGTCGAGCCGGCCAAGGCCTCCGCCGAACGCGCCGCGAGCAAGGCTTCTTGGGGGGTTTGCCCGAGGCGCGCGTAGCCGCGGGCCAAGAGCTCACAGTAGCGCTGCGCGTCCGCGCCGCGCAGCCGCGCCCAAACCCCCTCGCCACCCGTCGTCCCGCGACACTCGCGAGGCCGCGGGCTCGCTTGCGCCGCCGTCGTCAGATCGAGGACTAAGGCGAAAGCGAGCGGGAGCATCGGCTCAGTTTAGCACTCGCTCAGGGCGCTGCAGCTCGACCCACGAACGGGTTGTGCAACATGATCGTTTCGCTGCGGCGGGGGCCAACGCTGACCAGGTACACGGGGGCGCCGGCTTGTTCTTCGATGAAGCGGACGTAGGCGCGGGCGTTGGCGGGCAGATCATCGAGCACGCGCACGCCTTCGAGGCGCTCTTTCCAGCCCGGCATTTCCACGTACACGGGCGTGATTTGGCCGGGGGGATCCAGCTGATCAATGGGCAGGCTGGTGACGCGACCTTGCGGAGTGTCGTAAGCGACACACACGCGGATGCGTTCCATGCCCGTCAAGACATCGAGCTTGGTCAACGCCAGGCCGTCGATGCCGTTCACGCGCGAGGCGTAGCGCAGGCCCGGCAGATCGAGCCAGCCGGTACGGCGTGGACGGCCCGTGACCGAGCCGAACTCGGCGCCGACTTCACGCAAGTGCTTGCCGTCCGAGTCATCCAGCTCGGTCGGGAACGGGCCGGTGCCGACGCGCGTGGTGTAGGCCTTGGTGATGCCGATCACGGTGCCGATGCGGTTCGGGCCGATGCCCGCGCCGCTGGCCGCGCCGCCCGAGCCCGCGGAGCTCGAGGTCACGAACGGATAGGTGCCGTGATCGATGTCGAGCAGCGTGCCCTGCGCGCCTTCGAGCATGACGCGCTTTCCGGCCTTGATCGCGTCGTCCACGAGCTCGGAGGTGTGCGCCAGCATGGGCACGATGCGCGCGGCGTGTGCCTCGAGCTTGGCCATCACCGAGTGCAGCGTGGGCAGCTCACCGCCGAGCGCACGAACGGTGGGCTCCCAGGCTTGCATCGCGTAGGAGATGCGCGCGGCCATTGCCTTGAGATCGCGCAGATCGCCACAGCGCACGCCGACGCGCTTCACTTTGTCTTCGTAAGCCGGGCCGATGCCCTTCTTGGTCGTGCCGAGCGCCTTGTCGGCCGGAGCTGCGCCTTCACGCAAGGTGTCGATCAGCACGTGGTACGGCAAAATCAAATGCGCGCGATCGCTGAGCGATAGCCGCTGCTCGAGGTTCGAGTGCCCGCGACGGTGGAGCTCGTCGATCTCGCCCAGCAGGACCTCGGTGTCGATCACCATGCCCTGGCCCAAAATACAGTGCGTGCGCTCGCGCAAAATGCCGCTCGGCAGCAGGCGCACGACGATCTTCTCGTCGCCTACGACCAGCGTGTGGCCGGCGTTCGGACCGCCCGCATAACGCACCACGACGTCGGCAAACTCCATGTAAATGTCGACGATTTTGCCTTTACCCTCGTCGCCCCATTGAGCACCGACAATGACCACAGAAGACATATTCTCTCGCACGGTTGTTACAGCGGCAGGGCCGCGAGATTACGCCGACCCCAGAGGGAGTTGGCCCAAACTACTCACTAGCGCTTCTGGCTCTAGGAGAACGGATCTTTTTTGTTCGTCGACGACGCTGATCAGGGACACGCCCTGCGCGCCGACCTCCAATACGTGACTGAAGCGCCACGCGCGCGCGTAAGCCAGCGCCTCGGCGCCGACGGCGGCCTGCGACTGCGCGCACGGCACGCCCAGGTTGCGTAGGCCGATCAAGAGCGCCTCACTCGCGCCCACCGTCAGCAGGCGCAGCTCGCTCTTCTCTTCGCGGCCGATGCTCTCCAGCGCCCAAGCCAAATGGTCCAAACTGAGCGCAAAGCCCGCGGCGGCGCGCGGCGCGCCGAAACGTCCGAGCAGGCTGTCGTAGCGCCCCCCGGCGCCGATCGGGCTGCCTGGCCCGTCCGCGTGGATCTGAAACATGAGCCCCGTGTAGTAGGCGAAATTGCGGGTCTCCGACAGATCGACGAGCAACTTGGGCGCGAGCTCCAAGACGCTCACGGCCTCCCAGATTTGGCGCAGCTCGCGCAGCGCCGATTCCGCTTCGGTGCCCGCCAGGAGCCGCTCGGCCCGCGGCCAAATCTCGCTCCCGCCGTGCAGCTCACACAGCTCCGAGATGGCTGCGAGCGTGCGGCCCGTGTAGCCGGCAAGCGCGGCGCGGCGCGAAACCTCAGGCTGATCTTTGATCGCCAGCGCTTCGACCAGCTCGGACGTGCGTGCCTCGGGCAGCGTCTCCAAGAGCGCTGCGGCGATCCGCGCATGGCCGAGATCGAAAACGAAGGACGACAAGCCGGCCGCGCGCACGCCCGCCGAGGCCAGGCGCAAGATCTCCAAGTCCCCCTCGGGGCCCTCCAGGCCGAGCAGCTCGACCCCGGCTTGGAAAATCTGCCGGTGACGGCGCGCGCGCTCACGGCGACGGCGCATCACCGAGCCATGGTAACAGAGCCGCGCCGGGCTCGGCAGATCCGCAAGGCGCGTGGCCAGGATGCGCGCGATCTGCGGCGTCATGTCCGGGCGCAGGGCGACGACTTCCCCGCTCTCCGGCTCGACGAAGCGCAGCACCTCCTCCGAATCGAGGGCACCGAGGCCGCGTTCGAGCACCTCGGCGTATTCGAAGACGGGCAAAGTCACGAGCTCGTAACCGTGAAGTTCGAAGCAGCGGGTGACTCGCCGCGCAAGCTCGCCCTGTCGCCGTGCGACGGGGGGCAGCAAGTCCCTCATGCCGGCGGGGAGCGGGTGTTCGAGTGTGGTGGGCGCCAAAGCCGGCGGAGTTTATCAGAGATCCGTCGAATGCAAGCACGGCAGCCGCCGTTTTTGTTAGCATTCGAAGCATGGGCGAAAACGCAGCTGTCTCTAACGATTGCGAACGCATCGAGGTCTCGGAACGAGGCGCTCCGCGCGATGGAATTCCACAAACAATGGACCGCCGGCTGTTCATGCAGCTCACGGTGTACGAATCGGACAAATCGCTCGCCCCGGCCGACGTGCTGAAAAATCTGGGTTCAGCGCTAAAACGGCGCAACGTGCCCAGCGTCGTCTACGAAGACGTGAACAACCCGCACGGTCTGGGAGTGCTCAGCTGGAGTGAAGAGCCGCTCGACTTTGCCACCAAGCTTCGCCCCGTGTTCGGCGAGCCGGAAGCCCGTAGCCTCAGTTTGCTGCGTGAGTTCACCATGCTCGGCCGCACCTACTCCAGCGGCTACGAGACGGATCTGGAATATTGGCTGCTCCGCCGCCCTCGCGAAACCGTGCTGAACGAGGCCTGGCCCTGGGCGGTGTGGTATCCGCTCCGCCGCTCGGGCGCGTTCGAGCGCGTCGAGCCGCGCGAAAAGGGAGCCATCATGCGCGAGCACGCCGGCATCGGCAAAGCCTACGGCGCTCAAGATTTGGCGCACGACGTGCGCTTGGCCTGCCACGGCCTCGACGCCAATGACAACGAATTCGTGATCGGCCTAGTCGGTAAGGAGCTGCACCCGCTGTCGCACGTGGTGCAGGCCATGCGCGGCACCCGCCAGACCTCGGAGTTCATCAACCAGATGGGCCCGTTTTTCGTGGGCCGCGCGGCGTTTCGGCACGGCGGATGAGCCTCGCGGACCAAGATCCCGGCGGGCCCGCCAGGCTGGGCATCCCGATCCGCTTGGGCATCGTCTTCGATCTCGATGGGACGCTGATCGACTCACGCCTGGACATCGCCAACTCGGCCAACCAGGCGCTCGAAGCGCACGGCTTCGCTCGGCTCTCAGTCAGCGAAATCTCGAGCTACGTGGGCGACGGCGCGCGCTTGCTCTTGGCCCGCGCCGCGCGGCTCGAGTCGAACGCACCCGCGCTGGACGCGCTGCTCGCGACGTTCGTCGCTCACTATGAGGCGCACCCCACCGATCACACGCTGCTCTTGCCCGGCGCGCACGAAGCGCTGGCGCAGCTCAGCCACTTGCAGCTCGCGCTATGCACGAACAAGCCTCGCTCGATCACCGATCGCGTGCTGGCCAACTTGCGCCTGCCGGCGACCTTCCGAGTCGTGGTCGGTGGCGGCGATCTGCCGAAAAATAAGCCCGATCCCTTGCCCCTGCGCTACATCGCCGAAAAGCTCGGGCTCAGCCCGACCGAATTGGTGATGGTCGGTGACGGCGCGCAGGACATCGCCTGCGCCAAGGCCGCGGGCGCGCACAGCGTCGGCGTGCTGGGCGGCTTGCAGGGCAACGACCTGCTCTTGGCGAGCGAGCCGGACGTCCTGCTCAATTCGCTCTTGGAGTTGCCCGTCGCGCTCAGCCAGTGGCTCAACCCATGAGCAGGTGATAAGCCGCGCTCAGCTGCGCGAAGCGCGACAAGAGCTGCGTTTTTTCGGTGGCCGAGGCGTTCGGAAAGCGATCTGGGTGCTGCTCGGCGGCCAGTTTTCGAAATGCGCGCTGCACGTCTCGCGGCGACGCGGTAGCCGTGAGTCCGAGCGTGCGGTACGCGGCGTGGCGTGGGCCAGAGGCGCCGCGCGCGGACTCCGGGCGGGCACCAAAGCGCCCGCTGAAGCGCTCGGCGACGCGCGCGGAGAAATCGGCCCGAGCGCGCGGGCGGCCGTGCAAAAACTCGCGCGGGGACAGCGGGGCTGGGCGAAAGCCGGAGCGCGGCCGCGGCACGTGAAAACGAATCAACGCCTCGCTGAGGCCGTACAACGCCTCGAGCCGGCTGGTCCGCTGTCGGCGCAGGGCGCCTGCCACCAGATCGGCCGTGCCCAAGCCCTCCTCGACCAAAATTTCGCCCACTCGCTTGCCGGGCTGTTCCATCAAACGCCGCGCAATGCAGGCCAGCCCCGACATGCTGAGCAAGCCGTCGCGCGCCAAAATCTCGCCCAAGCGCGGGTGATTGAGCGAGGTGTCGACGTCCTCGATCAAGCCGCTATCGAAGTACACGCGGTGACTGCGGCCGGCGCGCGCGCCCTCGACCTCCACCAGTTCCAGGGTGCCACTGGCGCAGGCGCGATGGAGCGCGCCGAGCAGGTCGCCAAGCGTCGTGAGTCGCAGTCGGCCGGGAAGCTGCATCCCTCGTGACTAACAGAGGCCGCAAATTCAGGGCAAATTCGCGGTCGTCAATCAAGGCGCCGGGGCGCTCGGTGGGGCGACCCGAAGCTCGACCGTGACCGGGGCCTGCACCGCGGCGCACGTTTCACCGGCTGAACCGTCGTGGCAAATCACCCCGCGGGCGAGCAGCTCGAGCTTGCCCTCGCCGGTATCGGACGCCACCAAGGCGAGCTTGGCCCACGCCCCCCCAGAAGCCGCAGGCGCGCCCAACTGCGCCACGAAGCGCGATCTGAGCGGTCTGGCGAACGCCGGCGCGCGCACCACGAGCGCGTCACTCCAGACTAACTTGCCGTGCGTCACGCGGGTCGTCAGCTCACACAAGATCCGCCCTGGACCCGCCGCGGGCTGACAGCTCAGGCTAGCCTGGAACGGCGAGTCATCCGCGTGCAGCCGCGCGCCAGGCAAGAACCCGAGCGCGAGCGCCAGCAAGCACGGAGCAGCTTTCATGGGGCAAGTTCAGGCAACCGTCGGCGGCGCGTAGAAATCGACCAGCCGGATCGGCGTCGGCGACAAATGGATCTCTAGTTTCGCACGCTTGCCACGCGGATCGCCACCGATTTGGAAATCCGTCGGCGGATCCAGCTCGATGCTCAGGGACTCCACGAGGTAATCGAACAAAGTGTGCGGATTGTCATACTCTCCGCGCCAAATCTCGTTGAAGTGGCGGACGAACTCGAGCGGCGTCATCGTGGCCACGCGTAGATGCATGCGATCCGGCCGCTCATCGGCGTAGGGAAACATGCGAAAGCCGTAGCCGTAGTACGGGATGGTCGACAATCCGCACAGCCGCATCGGCCCCTCGTAGATCACCTCGCCACGAGCGATCGGTTTGCCGAGCAGCGCGCCCTTCTTGCCCACTCGAAACGCTTCCCCGCCCTGATTGACGATCCGGCAGTGCGGCATGCGCTTCAAGAGGTAGCTCGGGATCGAGCGCGTGACGGCCGCCACGCCGTAGCTGAGCAAGCCCGGCGCGACGCGCTTGAGCGGCGTCTTTTGGAGGCGGCTTTTGACCTTCGAGTAGTCCGAAAGCACGTCCGCGTCCGCGCCGAGGCCGCAAAAAGGCGCGATGAAGCCCTCGACTTCGATCAAGCGCATGCTGCGGCTGCCCGCGTCTTGGGTCAGCCGCTCGATATCCGCGGCCAGCTCGCCGCTCTTCGGATCGCGCGCGCCCACCACCCAGGCCAAGGCGTTGCCGGTGCCCAGCTTGAGCAGGCCGAAGCGCGGATGGGCTCGGTTCTGCTTGCGCCCTTCACGAACCACTTCCGTAACCATGACGGTAAAGGTCCCATCCCCACCGCCGGTAAGTACCGTGCCGTAGCCGCGGCTGACGATGGTGCGCGCAATGTGCCGGGCGTCGTCCAAGCTGCGAGAGACGAACAGATCACCACCGAGCAAGATCTGGTGCAAAGTGGAGATCACCTCCTGGGTCACGCTCTTGGCGTTGCCGTTCACCACCACCGCGATCCGAGGATCCTGAGGGAAGAGACTGGCGTTGAGCGGGCTCGAGCCGGGCGGCGGCGGCGCGCTGTCGGCGGAGCTCGGCAGATCGGATGCGGGTTTTTGCATAGCGGGCGGTCGTCATACTAAACTGGAAGCGAAGGCTTAGGGGGCATCCGCGATCATTCGGATGCACCACGCTATGGTTAGTCGTTCGATGAAATCCCGAGCAAAAACTGACGCGCCCCGCGATCCCCGAAGGGGGACACCATTTGAGCGTGCCTCCGAACGCGCACCCAAATCCATTCGCCCCTCGGCGGTGACGCGCAAATCGGTCGCGCCCGCCGCTCGCCAATCGGTGCCGCCCCCCGCGGCCCGCAAATCCGTGGCGCCCCCAGCGGCCCGCAAGTCCGTCGCGCCCCCCGCGGCGCGCAAATCCGTGGCGCCCCCTGCGGCCCGCAAGTCCGTCGCGCCTCCAGCGCGAAAGTCGAAGAAGGCAGCGGAGGTCGTGGATGCCGGCGGCAAGCGCAAGCTGGGCATGCGTGGTGCAGCGCCCTGGGCCGCCCGCCATGCCGCCAAGCACGCGGAAGAGGCCGCGGCGCGCAACCTGTCGCCGCCCAAACCGGGCAGCGCGCGCGGCACGCTCCGCTCGCCGGACGACGCGGACAGCATCAAGCAGCGGATCAGCGAGCTCTTGAACGTGCTCGTACGCATCCGCGCACTGCGTAAAAATTTGGACGACGGCTTTTTCCAAATGGGCGTCGAACTGAAACACATCCAAGACGAAAAGCTGTACGAGGCCAAGGGCTTCTCCTCATTCGAAAGCTTCGCCGAACGCGAACTGGATCTGGGCAAAGCCACGGCCGTGAAGCTTGCGCGCGTCCCTGGTATTTTCTTAGAGTCCGCCGCACGCCACCACGGCGTTCAAGGCGTACTCGCCGCGATCGACGCCCTGGACGAGCACCCGAGCCCCGCGATGCAGAAAAAGGCTTCGAGCAGCAAACCAAACCTACCTCTAAAGCCGCCGCGCTAGCTCTCTTGCTTTCCCGCGTGCCCGTGGCCGCGCCCGCTGCAAATAAAAGCTCAGCGACTAGGTTTTTTCCCCGCTGCCCGATCCAGGGGTTTGCGGGGGGCAGCGTGACGCCGTACAGATTCGCTAGGGTCGTGTTGACCCACGACTTCTTGGCGGTGAGCACCGTGCCACGTGATCGGTACTTTCTTTTTTGGGGGGCGATCGCGAACCCGCATCGCAACTCGCGCCGGGCGTAGTTCCCACTCAAGAAGACTCGAGAAGGAGAGAGCCCGCGCGCGCCCCACGACCCCGGCTCTGATTCGTCACATCTTTTCGCGTGGCCGATCCGCCTCGACCCTCCACGACCTCCACGACCTCCACGACCTCCACGACCTCCACGACCTCCACGACCGTAACCTTCTTCGCTGCCCCGTCCTGACGCCGTGGGCGTCGTGTGCTCGCGTCGTTCGCAAAAGGACGACGATGCACGCGCCGGAACACAGGTTGCCGCAACGCTCTACACGCTCGTGGAGACGGCCAAGCTGCACCACGTCGCCCACCCAATACTTGCTCGAAGCCGTGCGCGCCGCTGATTGCCGTGAAGTCCTCCTGCCGTGGCGCCTGGCCACTGACGTCCCCGAGTCGACTACGCCCTAGCGCACGCAAATCCCAGCGTCAGGATGGGGCAGCGGAGAAGGTTACCCACGACCTCCACGACCTCCTCGGGGCTCGCGGTCTCTTGCCATCCAAATAGTACTGTGTTTGCGCAGTACTTCTACGCCCTAGCGCACGCAAATCCCAGCGTCAGGATGGGGGGCAGCGGAGAAGGTTACCCACGACCTCCTCGGGGCTCGTGGTCCTCTTGCCATCCAAATAGTACTGTGTTTGCACAGTACTTCTACGCCCGAGCGCACGCAAATTCCAGCGTCAGGATGGGG
>Ga0247760_1000908_pt1 | contig 30112 bp, 23 predicted proteins | sample UWRJL171409R4_FD_179936 | JGI IMG/M metagenome (GOLD analysis project Ga0247760, IMG submission 179936) | Plant litter microbial communities from Arlington Agricultural Research Station in Wisconsin, United States - UWRJ-L171-409R-4 | ecosystem: Environmental > Terrestrial > Plant litter >... | reverse complement strand
TCATATAATACTACTGTATTCTATATTATAAACTAAAATAATAACTGTGAAAGTCATGGTTTTTTCACTTTAAACCTGAATATCTCCCTTCACTTGACCCTAACCCTGAAAATAGAGTGAAAATCGGATTCTACATCACGTGATGCATATTAAAACGTATTATTTGATTATGTAAGCTAATAATTAAAAATTATTAAATTATTACTCTAATTCATCCAGTTAGGTTAAAAAAAACTTTTAGGTTTTGACAGATAGAAATAGAAATAGTATAGTGGTAAATAGCGTAATATTAATTAAAGAGGTTCCCAGTTCGAATTGCATTTGTGAAAGTGGAAAAAAAACTGTAAATTATAAATTGTAAAATAAATCCTGTAAACCTTGTAGAATAACGCCTGTAAACTCTGTAGAATAAAGCCTGTAAACTCTGTAAAAGAATGCCTGTAAACATTATAAAAGAAAGCCTGTAAACTATATAAAGTAAAGTCTTTAAATCTTAAAAAATAAAGCTTTAAAAAGTAGGATGTATTTTTAATTATTTTTTTATCTCTTTAAATAAATGTATTAGCCTCCGGGCAGGTTTCTGTCGCTTTGTTCGCTGCACTTATCTAAATAAACTTAATACCCCACGCCAAAATTGCCAGGACCGAAAGTGAGGAATGGAGCGCCCCGTAGCGTAGCGAAGGGCCGTCGCGGAATGACGAACGAAGCGACGCCAGCAATTTTATGTTTCCCTCCTTCTAGGATTAGCTTTTAACTAACTTATTTTAACGATAAGTATTACTGTATTATATAACTTTTCTTATTACAGTTAAAGCACTGGACTTAAAATAAGTCTTTAGGCTACTTCTGCTGTTATTATTAGGGTTTATTACAGTTAGGCTAGTTCTAATAGTTCACTATACTAATATCTATTAGCTTAGGGTGATAACCTGTTACAATCAATTAATTCCCCTTTTTAAGTTTATTTAATTAAAGGGCCTATTCCTTTTAAAAGTTCTTTTAGTAATGTTAATTGTAATACTAATTGTTAACCTTAATAACTATCTTAACTAACTCCTAAAGACAGTCTAGCTGGTCCTTTTAGTAGAGGTTTTTAATAACGTGCTTATGTAGACTGCTTTAGAACAGTATTACTAAGGCTTTTTAACTAAGCTTAGTTTTTGCTACTTTTAGCTTAAAGCGTATAGAGAACTTAAGGATTAAGGATATCTGTCTTAAGGTTATAAGGCGTTATTTAGCCCGCTTTAAGGCGTTTAGTTCTCTAAACTTAGTTTGGAGTTAGTTAATAAAAACGTTAAAGTTGTTAAAAAAGGTTTAAATCTTAGGAGCTTCCTTTTATGCTTTATTTACAAAAAATTTGTTAATTATCTTTATATAAGGTTTATATTAGTAAATAGCTACTTTATCTAATAAAACTTTAGTAAACCTAACTTTTCCTTCTTTCTTAAAGAACTGCTTATTATAATAGGTAATATAGCTCTGGAGCTAAGCTATTTAAGATTTTAATTATACAGAGTCCCCCTTAAAACGCGATAGAAGGGGGAGCTTTACCTATTTCTTCTGTAAGCTTTTAAAGTCGTTATTTTTTAACTTAATTACATTAAGTTAAGTTTAAAGTTTCTTAATAAGACTAATACAGCTTCTAATATCTCTAGGGAAGGTTTTATTAAATTCCTTAACTAACCCTTATTAGTTAAAGTTTAACTCTTTAAGGCATACAGTTAACTTATTAATAGTAAAGAGCTAAAGTTAAGTTTAAGTTTCCTTAAGCTCCTTACCTTTTCTAAAAGTCGATATGTTAGTGGTAAGAGGGAGGTAATGTCTGGGAGTTTAATAAACAGCGTTTAGAACTAGACGTTAATATTATATTATAACTTACACTTGACATAAACCTTAAGAGGACTAGTGCAGGTTAAGACAGAACGTATAGTAGGACGTTAATAGGTAAGGGGTGTTCTGAAGATAGCTTATTAAGTTAGCACTTTTAAACAAGGGAGAGTTTAATATTATTATAAGTTACTATTACTATAATGTATAGAGGTAAGTCTGTATAGTAGGACATAAATGAATAATTAAATACTAACGTGAGGAACTAGAGTCTCTTACGGTAGTTGTGGGCATAACTATAGCTATTTATACTAACTGACTAGAAGGTACCTTATACCTTACTTAGTCCGTTGTGCTTGGTGGTGTATTACGCAGTTACGGCTAAGCAGCTAACTAAATGGTGCTTAATATTATCAGTCCTTGTGGACCACTAAGCACTTCCTTACTGGTTGTAGGGGCTTCGGGTCTTTACACCCCTAGCCCAGTACGCTTAGGACAGTGTACACCATCCTCTTACACTGTTCCTTCTGCAGGGGATTCGTCGGGCCACCCCGGCCCAAGTGACGGCCTGCAGGGTCGTCACAATTCCGGATGTTCCAGAAGTGGAATAATATTTTTCAGAGTACAGGGTACGCAACCCTAAACCTAAGAATAACTGCAGGATACGTAAAGTACTCTATTATATAGTTGTAGCTGTACGGAGGTGCCTTTTAAAAGTTCTGCGCAATGCTAAGCCAGCCACCCTCTTTAAATACATACAACCCCTAGTCATCTTAGCCCCCCTAGCTCCTTATTTTTTTCCTGCCCTCTTAATACTTGTTGCCTCCTTCACACCTTATTACCTCTTGTATATACTCAATAATCCTTTCAATCTAGGCCTGAATACGCTCCTGAGTGAGGTTTTCGTTCCAGTAATGCTCCTATGCTCAAATAGCCTCATCCCTGCTCTTTAGGGCTCCCTTTTTAGTTGTTTCTCTCTTTATTTAGAACTAATAAGGTTCTATCATATTAAGATCAGGGGAATTACCTGGCTAAAGGAGGCGGCGGACTTAGTAGATATCGTATATACGCTGTTAAGTGTGATAAGCGTGTGTGCCAGCCTTATCCTCCTAAACAAGCGTATTTGGCCCATAGCTTTTTGCGAAAGGAATAAGCTTTGGTATAAGGATCTTAGTTTGATAGCGATACTAGTCGATGCCCCCTTTCGATTCTCCTACGAGTTTGCCGTTCGTTTTGTTCCATTGCCATTATAGTTTTCTGCCTCGTTTCGCAACTAAACCAAGCCTTCTCATTAATGTATTCAACTCCCACTCCTTACGTAATATTAGCTCCAGCTCTTTATTCTATTCCTCGAGATCTTTCTCAGTCTATTCCTTCTCAGCCTTCGTTTCTGGAAGCTAGTAATGGTAAGGCCCTTTTTAATTGTACGAAAAACAGCCCTAAAACATAAACTCTGAATATCCTTTCCATCGTTTATAAATACAGCTTTTACAAAAACGCTTATTAGCTTTCCTCCAAATACGATATTCTCCCTGGCGATAAAGTAATATAACAGAAGTTTCATCAGATTAAATAACACGTTTGTAATCCTCTAAAGTTTAATTTTTATGATTAAGACACCATTTTAATCGTTCCTCTTTCATCTTCTTCGTTAATCCAGGCTTGCTCGTTAGCTTCGGTTTGTTAAACCCTGCTGATTTGAGGATCCTCCAGATCGTAACAGCTAAGATATCGAGGCCCTTGGTATTGTCAGAAAGAAGGGGGTTCAGAGGCCCTGGGCATCTAGTCAGCGGAGCTGACTGGATACCTGGCACTGCCAGTACGCCAGTGAGCCTCAGCCACCAGAGTGACGAAGCCTGAATCCTGCAGAATAGTCTATAAAGAAGCCTCTGGCTTCCAGCCAGAACTAGAGGAACAGAGTGAACACAAGCAATAGAATCACGCAGTTACAACCCCTTCAATTCCACAGAATCCAGAGTGCCGCGCTTCCAACACATCATCATGTACCATCCCAAATTTAGAGCTGGGGTATTATATTCCATCCTAAATTCCGAACTAGAGTATTATGTACTATCCCAGGGCATGTGCTGGTATATCCTAGGCTAAAATTCAGGACTGTCCAGGATTATGGCACTGTCGCTTCTTACTTCTAACCGCAGTCCTAAATTTAGGCTAACTTGACCTTTCTAGAATCTAGGCTACCCTTTATCATTACTAGTTTATAAGATAGACCGTGATTGTCGCTGCGCCTTTGCTTAAAATGGTTATTGATTGAAGCTTTATAGTGATAAAGCATTTATGTGAGAATCGGTGATTTCCGCTGGCAGAAATTACGCACTAAGAGAACCAAACCTGGGCCCGGGGTAGAGAACTAGGATTCTGCCGGCAGAAAAGGTACTTAGCCCCGGGGCGCGAAAGGGTGAGGGGTCAAAACTGGGTCTCGTTGACGCCGGCGGTTATGAGTGAAGGAAAGCGCGGTTAGGTTGTGGTTGTGGTGGTGGTGATACGAGGACCTGTCAGATTACCCACGCCAATGCGTACCTATAACTGGGGCGCGCACGCGCCTCAAAAGCAGAGATCTCTGGATAATCTGGAGAGCGAGAGACTGGCAACACACAGAAGAATACATTCAATTGAACCAATCAATCGTGCAGTGATTCAATCCAACAGGACCCAAAACTGGGTCCTCGCAACTCCACGGCCATTTTGGACCGTGGTAACTATAGCCGAGGCAGGCCAGAATAGTGACCTCTCGCTCAGTCTGACTTAGTCTGGCTTAGGCTAATGCGGCAACCACTTAGTTCCGAAGAAGGAAAGGGAAATTCATGGTGTCGATTTTAGGGTCGTGAACTGAGTGTTTCTGCTGAAGTTGCGAACGCTCGACTTCACTCATTTATTTGATGTACGGCACAAGACAGAAAGCGAAAGGAGGAATATTGTCACTTGCGTGTGGAATCTTCTGGGAATCTGTAGCATAAACGCTGTAGTCACATAATAACGCTTGCTACCGGATTCTCTAGTGCTTTATGATCTTCAGCCGGATGAGTTCTCGCGAGGAGATATGCAGTCGTCTGGAGCGGGAAGTTCTGCGAAGCAGGCCGCATCCAGCACGTTCGCAACACGGGTTATACTTCTCGGCGGAGTGTTAGCTTCACATGGCAGAGAAACAGGCGATCAACCCTGAGGCTTTGAAGTAAATATTTCCGAATTGGAATGAATCCGACCGTCGCCTTTCCAAGCGTCTTGCAGCTTTTAAGACACCGTTCTATTTCTACAAACTCTCATGCTCGTGCCACGCTTGGCGTAGCTGACTTTGAGTACAAAAACACCCATATTCCTACGGTCACCTGTGACCCCTCAGCAAAGTCTCCTCTAGCACTGGAACTCCCGAGGCAGCTAACGCGATGAAGAGGTCGGGATACGGCTGCACCCTCGGTGGCATCGCAGGGAGGTCCGATTCCGGTATGTACTGCGCCAGACATAGCGGGCATGCCGCGTGACGCCGAAGGAGCCAATTGCTAATGCACTCGTCATGGAAGATGTGATGGCATGGTAGGCAACGGACAATCTTGGAGTTCTCGAAGGTTTCGAGGCAGATGACGCTGTTAGATGGTGGTCAGTTGGTAGTTCTTTGGGGCCATGTCGAGTGCCAACTTGCCAATCTACCGTTGGTCCTGTTTGATCTGGCGGCAACTCGGTGCCTTCGGCTTTGAGGTCTTTGTATGTTTTTGCGGGGGAGATTTGGTCCAGGCTCTGGATAGTGAGGCGGTCGGCACTTGTGCGACTATCTGCCCCGCTGCTTATCCTTGACGCTTCGAGATCGTCAGTTGCTTGGGTAAGAGGCGGTTGTGTCCTCGGGCCTGTGTTTTTTCGGCTGATGGCGGAGAAGTTAGCAAGAGTTAGAGATACAGAGATCATGTAGCAATATTTTGAGACATACACGAGAAATATGACAAACAGTAGTGCAACCAGACCACCGGCGACGATGACAATGGAGATCCAATCAGCGGCTGGAGGAGGGTTGCCGTCGTTCGTGGCCGTTTCTCGGGCGGCAGCAAATGGGAAAGTTGTCGGCATCGCGTTCTGTCGATTTGCCTATCTGTGTACGCGACTTGATTTGATTGATAGGAGACTTGATTTGATTGATAGGATAGAAATGTCGTAAAACGTTATTGGCGGTCGCTCGGCGTGCGATGAGTTACGTGATGGCGAAGTGTAGCCTGAAGAGCAACGTCCGGAGCGCTGCAACGCTTTATGCTCCATATTTATTGCCCATTTCATCTTGAATGCCCCCAGGTGTGACTATCTCCAGATATTGCACTTCCCGAAGTCAGAAGCACTCGACGCTGCGGGGAGAGGTGCATCGTGGTTTAACATTTTTGGGTGGTGTGATGCAGTGGGCTGCTCGCCCCATCTGTGCCGGTTCTCCAGTTTGCCAAGAGACAAACCCTGCCTAATAGGAGCAGCGCCTTCCTAAAAGTCTGCTCCGCATTTCGATACGCGGGGAGGGCTGCGCCCCCTTTGCCTGATTCGCCGCCCGGCTTTGCCTTTGTGCTGCTGCTGGTACCACGTTTCAGCGCGTGACGCAACAGCCCAGGCGGCATATTCGGGCACCATAAAGTCTGACTAGCTGCCACTTTTCGTCCGGCGAGGGTAGGCCAAGCTTTGTCTGGCGGATGGACTGACATCACCATCAATGAAATTGAGCAATAAACTTCGCACTAACACGAGCCCTTTTATGCTTATCACGCCGAGAGGCGCCAACACCACGCAGTTGTCCCCAATCTCGAGCACACAATGGATTCGAGCCGAAATGATGGCCACGAGATTGCTGAGCGTAGTCCGTTCGGGCTTTCCCCCGCTCAGCTGTCCAAGCTATTGGACCCAAAATCCATCACCGCGCTCGAAGAATTGGGCGGGTTGGCAGGACTCGAAGAAGGGTTGAGGACCGATCGCCGATCTGGTCTCAGCATCGACGAAACGAGACTCACCGATACAGCTGGGGGGGCAACAGAGCCTCGAATACAGGCAAAGAAGAGAGTTTCGTCCGCAGAATCGACAGATGCATCGCATGCATCACCCCTATCGAGGGTTGTCAGCCGCGCTGGCACCCATCCTCTCCCTTTGCTGACCCACAAGGACGACCATTATGCAGATCGGAAACGGATTTTCGGCGAGCATCGTCTCCCCGAAAGGGAGTCGAAGTCATTCCTTCAGCTTGCCTGGATCGCACTACAGGACAGGGTTCTGATCCTGCTCAGCGTGGCAGCCGTCGTTTCATTAGCGCTAGGACTTTACCAGACATTTGGCCAACAGCACCACGAGGGCGCCAAAGTCGAGTGGATCGAGGGAGTTGCAATTATCGTAGCAATCCTCATTGTCGTTATCGTCAGCTCGGTAAACGACTGGCAAAAGGAACGACAGTTTCGCCGGCTGAATCAGAAGAAAGAAGACCGGTCTGTCAAGGTAATTCGGTCGGGGAAGCCAATTCGGATATCCGTCCATGACATTCAGGTTGGAGACGTCATGATCCTCGAACAGGGAGACGTATTGCCTGTTGACGGCGTTCTTATCGATGGACACACGGTCAGCTGCGACGAGGCGTCAGCGACAGGCGAGTCCGACCTTGTCAGGAAAACACCGGCAGAAGCGGTATCTCAGGCCCTGAAAGAAGGGAGTTCCTATACCGGAAAGCTGGATCCCTTCATGCTTTCTGGTGCCAAGGTTCTGGACGGAGTGGGGACCTTCCTTGTCACCGCTGTCGGGCCGAACTCTCAACACGGACGGACGATGATGTCCCTCCGGGACGACCCTGGCTTAACGCCGCTGCAGGCTAAGTTGAATATCCTTGCGGGTATGATTGCCTTAGTCATTCCTGCCTAAGTGATGCCTCTGACGCTGTTGTAGGATATATCGGCAAACTCGGTGGCGGCGCCGGCTTGCTACTCTTCACGGTGTTGCTTATCGAGTTCCTTGCTAGGCTTAGGACGAGCGATGCAAGTCCAGAAGAGAAGGGGCAGAGTTTCCTCAGGATTCTGATAACGTCCATTACGATTATTGTCGTTGCGGTTCCAGAGGGCCTTCCCCTCGCAGTCACGCTGTCTCTGGCATATGCAACGAAGAAGATGACGAAAGAGAACAACCTTGTTCGGCACTTGCAGTCTTGTGAGACCATGGGAAACGCCACAGTCATTTGCTCGGACAAAACCGGAACGCTCACTGAGAACGTCATGACTGTCGTCGGCGGTGCCTTGGGAACCGGAGGGGTCGAGTTTGGTGAGAAAGATCTCAAGACGGATGGCGGCGACGACGATGCAGGACCTAAGATAGCATCCGAAACCGAGAAACGCGGCGTCGAACACCTTCCGATATCGAATGTTTCAAGTGCTTTGAGCTCAGAGTTCCGCGAACTCGTCAAGCAGTCAATTGCCATCAACACCACTGCTTTCGAAGGCGAGGAGAAAGGAAAGCCCATCTTCATCGGCACGAAAACCGAGACAGCACTGCTTGATTGGGCACGGAGAAGCTTCGGTCTGGGACCCTTGGCCGTTGAGCGTGCCAACCACGCCATTGTCCAGCTATTTCCCTTCAACTCCCGGCAGAAGTGCATGGCTGCAGTCATCAAACTCCCTGGGAAATTCCGATTATTCGTCAAGGGAGCTCCTGAAGTGCTTCTGTCACAGTGCAGCACATCAATCTCTGATCCAGCCATACCGCTTTCGCAGACACCCATCAGCGAGGATGATCGGTCGAACATCGCTGAGAAGATTTCGAGATACGCATCCTTATCACTCAGAACGCTGGCCTTTGCGTATCGGGATTTCGATAGTTGGCCACCGACCAGAGCTACTCTCCGTGTTCAAGACACGGAGCAGAGCGAAGCAGGCCTTGCGGATGTCTTTGTTGACACGACGTGGGTCGCGGTGGTGGCAATTCAAGACCCGGTCCGTCGTGGCGTTCCTGCAGCGGTCGCCACGTGCGGACGAGCATCGGTGACCGTCAAGATGGTGACCGGTGACAACATCGAAACGGCACGGGCTATTGCCCGTGAGTGCGGGATTATCTCGGACGGGAAAGGTGCGGTAATGGAAGGCACCGAGTTCCGCCACCTCAGCGAGGATCAAATGCGCGCTGCTGCTCAGGACCTCCGCGTTCTTGCGCGATCAAGCCCTGAGGACAAACGAATTCTCGTCAAAACGCTCCGAGCTCTCGGAGAAGTCGTGGCTGTTACCGGCGATGGCACAAATGACGCGCCAGCATTGAAGGCAGCCGACGTTGGATTTTCCATGGGCATCACTGGGACTGAGGTGGCCAAGGAGGCATCCGATATTATCCTGATGGACGATAACTTTTCGTCCATTGTCAAAGCGCTCGCCTGGGGCCGTGCTATCAACGATGCGGTCAAGAAGTTTCTGCAGTTCCAGATCACAGTCAACATTACCGCTGTCGTACTCACCTTTATCACGGCCGTTGCTTCCGAGGAAGAGCGCTCAGTCTTGAATGCCATTCAGCTGCTCTGGGTGAACCTGATCATGGATACGTTCGCCGCCCTCGCGCTGGCTACTGACCCGCCGAACGACAGCTTGTTCGACCGAGAGCCGGAAGCACGTACTGCACCCCTCATCAACTTGACCATGTGGAAGATGATCATCGGCCAGTCAATCTACCAGCTGGCCGTAACGCTGACCCTGCACTTCGCAGGGCCATCATTCCTGAGCTACCCCGAAGATCAGAGGCGAACCCTAGTCTTCAACGTCTTCGTTTTCATGCAGATCTTCAAGCTCATCAACAGTCGCCGTATTGATAACAAGCTCAACATCTTTGAGGGTCTGCACAGAAATACGCTCTTCATGCTGATGATGGCCATCATGGTGGCTGGCCAGCTCATCATCATCTTCTTCAGTAGCGTTGTTTTCGTGGTTGTGCCGCTGAATGGCATCCAATGGGCCATCTCTATCGTGTTGGGCTTCCTGTCCATTCCGGTTGGCGTTATTATTCGCCTGATTCCGGATGCATGGGTTCGTCGAACCGTGAGCTGGGTGCCGTTACCAGAGTGGGTCAAGAGGGCGAAGAAAAGCGCAGATGCGGATGTTGAGGTGGGTGCGGCCGGTTTGCCTTTCCAAGATGCGATGATCAACGTGAGGAGCGATCTGGCGTTTTTGAAGAAGGTGCGCGGAGGGCGATTGCGGGCGTTGAAGTGGACGATGGTGAGCAAGCAGGATGATTCGCGAGCTCCCAGTCGGCAACCTTCAATGCACCCAATGCGATCTGCTGTGGGGATGCCGGGGCTCCTTGCCGCCAGTATCAGTGGCGTGCCTGCGCTCGAGACGCGGTCCTCGGCGACGGAGGAGCGGCAAGGGCATGATGAAGGGTCAGCAAATGAGAGCGCCAGTGTGCGTTGACGTTGGGCGCGACTGATGTCGTATACGTTTATGAGCACTGCAGGGCAATCATTCTGGCCTCAGGCTTCCGGTTGTTCCTTCCTCATCGCTTTCTTGCCCAACAAATTGATGTTATCAGGTGATGCGGTGGGTCCCCAGGCGTTTTGGCTGTCTCTGAGAGTTTGTGGTGATGCGGTCGCAAATTCTAAAGCCCCAACAAAAGAAGCAGATCAGATTAAACACTTTGCATTCTTTTACTGTCACGCTATCTTCGAAGCCGATTGGTCTCCCGGAGCTCCTATTCTCCTGTTCATTGTGATAGCGAAGCCGAACGTGGGCAACAGAGCCGCTGTCGGCAAAATGCAGCCACGAATGATGCTCCGAGCAATCCTCCTGGCGGAAAACAGGGGGAAACATCCCGTCCGTCACCACAACAATCACCGGACAGATTCGAATCGCCCATACGTCATCGGCGGGCTGGCTTTGACGGCATCAGCCATCGTTCTTTCGTTTTTCGGTCCGCCAGCAGGCCCGGCATTGTGTAAATTCAAGCGGATAGTCAAAGAGTTGGGCTAGCCATTAAAGGATGCTGAGGTTCCTTCTGCATGAAGAGCTGTCAATTTAAGTTGGCTTGGTTAGTCTTGTTTTCCTTCGATGTGGTCGGGTTCAGAGCTGACTGGACAGAGGCAGCACATGCATGGTCGGGGGCATGATAAAACTACCTCTCAAAAGTGATGCAAGATTTACAATTTTACACCAAAACTGCCCTTTTCAGTTCGCTTAACTTTTAGCACGCCCCACATTCTAAAAATGACCTAAAATAATTTACCGTAGAACTTTATAAGTTCTTTACCAAATTAAAATCCTTTAAGTTTTAATATTTTATTTAAAATCTGTAGAAAATCCCAAACTGGTGTAGCGATGTTGGAAAAAAGATTTATATAAGAGGGAAAAGAATTTGTATGGAGATTTTCATTTTTTAAAGTAAAACTAAACTTATCTTTTTTATATTTTTAATTATTTAGCTAATTTAATATAAATTTTAGATTTATAAAGTTTGAACAACTTCTTATATTAAATAAATTTGAATTAATTTTAAGTTCTGACTAATAGCCGGATTTAAGCGAGTGAAATGGGTAAGATTTAGCTATTTTTGGTGTGTTTTTTGAAGTCTAGCATCACTTTTGACAGGTGATTTTAGGAGAAGCGGAAGCAGCAGCCAGTGGGAAGCATCATCTTTGTGTCAAAGAGTACTGAGTTGATTCAGCGGTATCTTCAATAATGACCTCCGAGGCCTCAGTGTAACGTGTGCTCCCGTACCTAATATCTATATCGGCGAATAGAAGCCTCTGCCAACAATTTCATTGCAATTCCACGGCCAATCTCTGGTGATCTTCACCCCCGCAAACTGGAATTGGACGAAGTCCCGAATCCTAACCACGCAGAATCTTGACCGCCTTCTCCAGCAGCTCAATGCGCTGCTTCAGCATGGATCGCTTGTTGCGACTCGCAGCCTCCTCGCCTGTAGTCATCTCTAGATCCTCGTTCGCCATTTCCAAGACAAACATCGAGTCGAACACACGCAACGGACTGCCCTTTGCACTGAGCAAGAAATGGTCCACAGCCTGAGCGCAGATGTTGTCAACAAAGCGACTCCGTGCCACCTCGTAGTAGCTCTTCATCACGTCGTGGATCCGAACGCATACATCGCTGCCTCCATCTGCGCCACCGTTTCTGTTATTTCTGTTGAGGTCATCCACGCCGATGTACGAACCCTCACGAACGCCACGGGTACCCTTGGGTACCTCGACCACAAGCTCTCTGAGTGCGCCGACCACGCGTGCTTGCTTAGCCTTGGTAATCGAGGCGTCGAATGAAGGATTACAGTTCACGGCAGGCCTGTTCAACTCGACGTCCACCAAGAAGCGGGCGTGTTTCATTGTGTTGCGGTAGCAAGCAATTTGTCCAGAACAAGTGACCAGAGCGGCTCGCGCACAAGCGGATCCGGGCAGGCCTCTTCGATCAAGGTGAAGATGAAGTTATGGACCACCAGCACCGCATTGCTTACATGCGCGAGGGCAATCGACTCCCATTTCTCAGCCTGCACTCTGAATGTCGTGGGGGTCATGACGGTTCCAAACTGTGTGGTTTGGTCAGCATATGATAAAGGAGGGCTCCGTCTCTGGCGGGAAATGGGGAAATAACATACCGTTCCAAGCTCATACCCGCGGTAAAAGTTGTGCATTTTCTTGATCTCCTTCAGCAAGGGAACACGGGAGGGTGGCTCGCAGTAGAAAGGCTCGGACAGGATGCCATCTAGGTCGTCTTCGCCATTGTTTGGGATCAGGACTGATAGGGGGCTCGTGCAATCGTACAGGGAACCGCGGTTCTCCTGTGAAGTGGAGCCAGCCGATGACACAACGGCCTGCTCTTCAGGCTCTGTTGTCTCAGACAAGCGGTCGGACACTTCCACCATCAATTTTTCGAAGGACGCGTGCAGCTGCACCTCGCGATCAATGGAGCCACCAGTTCTCTTCGGCACGGCTGTCACGGCCGGCTCATCGGTCATCTCGAACTCGATAGCGTGCGCCTTCTCAAATAACATGGCAGCAAACTGATCGTTTATCTCTCCAATGCGCGTGATGAGCCGCAGATCATCGCGCTTGATGAAGATGGGGTCGCCGGTACAGTATGCGTCGAGCCCGTATGTAACCAGCTGGCTGGAGCGATGGACAATCTTTCCAAGATATGCGCGCTGCTCCTCGGGCTTGCCGTGCGGCTCACCCATGCCGGCAAGGAGATTCCGTGCTTCCTTCAACTTTTCGGCCATGTCATGCTTTACGCTGGGCAACTCGCTGCGAGTACGATCCATGAGTAGCTCACGCAGGCGAGATCGGAGGGCCGGGATGCCAACGTGTGTGTAGTCGAGATTAGACCACGGCTCATGCAAAAAGAACTCACGCTCCTGAGCGTCTTGCGCGGCCACGTCGAGCATCGCGCTCTGGTCATCGGCACCACGGTTGCGGACGATGCAATATCCGAGGTGAAGGTCGCGACGGCGGCCACGAACAAGGTCGGCGACGGCATTTTAGGTCGCGGTCTCGATGGCCAAGTCTGGTTTGGTGAGGACACCAAGTGTACGCTTGCCCTCTGGATCAACCTCAGATGCGAAGCGAATGATAGACTGTGTGGCGACATCAGTATTGCAAGGAACCACTGTCAGGATGCTGGGAGAATTTGGTTATCAAGGCCCATCGGTGTGGCAGAGAGACGGTGTCTTACATGGTGCGCGAGTCCTTGATATACGCCATCATTATCTCCTTGACTAGTGTGATGTCGCCCTTGGTAGTCACACCTGGCGTATCGTTCTCGAAGATGCCCGGCACATCGATCAATGTCAGGTGCTCCTCCTCTGGGCCGTTCTTCTCGATACGCAGGACATCCTTCGTGAACGTCGGGGCCTTGGTGCTGGTATCTGCATCGGTTTTGATGCCTATTGCGGTAGCAGCCTGTTTCTGTTCAGTCGCCGTAAGAGCATTGGTGAAGGCAGGGCGTCAGCATACCTCTTGGATGACCTTGGCGAAGTCATCGCTAATGATGCCAGAATCTAGCACTCATGGCCAATTGTGGTGATTGTTGTGTATTGTTGTTCTTCTGTGGAAGAGAATCTCTGGCCTGCAGGGTCCCCTATTGCCAAGCCGGCTACTTCCGCGAATGGCTCCAATTGCTTATATAAGCTGACAAATGAAGCTGGTCACGGTGCGACGAAACGCCCGGACGGCCTCAGCATGCGCACGCGTGGATCCAGGGCCTGTCTGGATGGTGATGGCAATGCTTTTTGCCGCCTCACGGTGGCAGACGATCTCCGTGGCGAAGCGCGTGCAGAGCGACACAGATCGAGGGAACGAGATGCCGGTTATGCTCTCGAGGAAGCTCGACTTGCCGATGGATTGCGCTCTGGCGGCAACGATCTGCAGTCATGTCAGTCGGGCGTCGTCCTCCAAGTTCGCAAGCGCGCGTTGTTACCTGTGGGAGCGGGATGGTGGCTGAGACACCAAATTCCCGGAGTTTGTCAACCTTGTCGAGCAGGACTCGGTTCCCGAGGCTGGCGCCATCGCCGTGGTTGGGATCCATTCTTTCTTGTTTACCAGACTTTGTTGGCGATCAGTAGAGTCAAGAAAGAAGGCTCATGGAAACACCAAAGATGAGATGAAGGGAGCGGAGTATGTGTCGGAGTTTTCAACATGTCCCGCTTTTACTTGCGGATACTCGGGGCTCTTGACCAGTTGGAGGCCAAATAACTTCAACATGTCTTGATCGTGGCGGTTTATGCACCATCTACCTCACACATCGTTTACGAGGCCTCACAGCCCTCACAGTTGTAGGCCTCCTGTTTGCTTGAACAAGGGCTGTGAACTCGGTTCTCTCGGTGAACCTGCCTCAGAAAGCCTAACTTGTAATATGAACCGGACTGTTGGTAAAATACGTCTCTTATCAATGGGCTGAATGAGTTTGCGGCCCTCGCTTGTAAGCATCTTTTCAGCATGTTGGCTGGTTCCCTGGGACCCCCGAGGTAACAAACCCCATCGAGATGGTCATAGATTTTGTGAAAGTGCCTACCTATCTTTGGTATTGCTTGGCCCAAATCATAGCCAGTTGCACATTGAAAGGCAGTCTGTTTTCTGTCTCCTTTTGCCCATCGGCCTCCTGAAAGCCTGGTCTCTCACCTCTCTCTCACCTCACACATTTTCTTTGAACTCTTTCATGTAGAACTCGAAGAAGGCGATGGCTTCTATGTTATCTGCCCAGCTTTCGTTGCATTCAAGTTGACACCATCTGACCTTAGATTTGGCACTGGCCGTAGTTTACACTATTCCAGCATGCCACACGTTACCTTCGAAGCAAATTGCCGGCTAGAAGAAGCTCCGTCAGTGTGAGCGAGAATACTCACAGGGGCTTACTGCTGCTGCCATTGTGTTTTGGTGCTTGGGCAGGTAGCTCTTTCCTTCTTTGGCAGTGAGTGCAGCGTGAATGTTAGCAGTCATTGCAACTTCCCAGACATTGTCAAGGGCCAACTTAAGCTTCGAGTTCCGAGTCTGCAAGGTCTCACGGCGGTCGCTGCGAGAGGCGAACATCAAACTCGTATTCCACATGTTTGTGATCAACGCCACTGCTTCCAAATTGGTGAAATAGACAGAACCCACTGGCGGCCAGAGATCCCGGGCCTTGCAACTACAAGTCAAAATCAGATTGATCGCAACCTCACATTCGACCAACTTCAAACCCACTGGCGGAGAAACTTGTTTTCTCCGACGTTGAATTAGGCTAGATACCACCAGAAAACCGCCTTAGTAGTGCCAGTCGCTGCAACTCTTCGCCTTGTCTCCCGGGCCAGTACCGAGGGACTCCTTCTTCGCAGCGACCTCGTATTATATGCAGCTTCCTGTGATCAACGCAGACAGAGACTTTGCCAGTTCAATCTTCATGTTTTTTACGGGGCCGCGCGACGAAAATTCGCCGAGTTTCGGAAGTATAAACCCCCCCTCTATCCTCCTTTCTCCAGCTCGAAGGAGTGATCTTTTGAAACTGACAGTGCCAGAATCACAACTCGAACGCTGCGGCACTGACCAATAACCCTCATCCACCCGAGGAGTCCATCAGCTGCAGAGCGGCCGATAGTTTCCGACAGGTGCCGCTGCTCCTGCCGCGTGCCTCAGAATGTCCGCACACCGAGAGCGAAAGTGACCTCAGTAGCACCTCCAACATACTGGCATTCAGTAGCTATCTTTCACTCAGCATTACTGCCGGCTTTCAGGACCAAACTCAGGTGCGGTGTAGGTGGGTCAGCTATGTGGTGGCGAGGATCGTTGCTTAAAGCCTTCATTCGCACGTCGTATCCCGGTCACTGCCTGGCCAGGTCCATGCAAGCACATGTCAGTAGAGGTAACGACCGAGGCTGTTGACCCACATCCATATGGGCTAGAAAGCATAGAGATACTTTGCCAACTGCTCTCGCAGGTACTCAGAAGGCCAGTCGTCAAGTGTCGCCGGTGCAAAGTTGACGCCAGGGATCATTGACTCCGGATTTACCCGGGAAGGGAGCATTGATAGCGAGAATGGCGATAGGTACTGTGTTGACGGTGAAGAAGATGGTTACGGGTGAATATGGTCGCATTCCCAGTCTCAAATCTCTCATCCCGAGGACCAAATTGGAGCCAACAAGCGAATCGATCGACGACAGCCAGGAACCGGCTGTTGCCGCAGATCGGCATTACCACAATGGCGGACATAATGCGACCCCTGTATGGGAAAACGACATCGGAGTGACGACATCAAACCACATTGGGCCGCGTGGGGGTGTAGTAGCGCGTCAATTTTAGACTTGGTCGTGGCGGAGAAGGTCCTACATTCTGCGGAACCAGGCACCAAGCCGTACGAAGTACGTGCCTGAGATGTCAGTGATCCACGGCCAATCTTTCTTACAGCGGCTTGAGGCTCTGAGTCGGCTGTTGTTTTCTAATTTCAAATAACCTGACGCTTCGGCATACTACCGACTCGAAACACCGAACTCTGCGAGGTCTTGCATGCCGGCTTCTCGTATTGGAGCAGGCCGGACAAGTTCGCATTTGAACTTAATTACCTAACGGCCAGCTGAACAACAACGGACCACGGAATCAAAGAGCTGCCGTCCAGGAAGCGGGTCAACAATATACCCGTGGGTTGCAATGGCGCTGTCAACATGCAGCTCTGAGAGGCCTCGAGGCTTTCGGCTGATACCTTGCAGGCGACAGTGAAACCAAGATCGCCGATGAAACGTCCGACTGAACTTAAACGCGATTTAACTAGGCGCCGGCTGCGACAAACCATCGCAATGTTACTGCGCCTCGTTCAGACAATCAATCTCCCAATCTATCTCCTTGGCATCGGCGGCTCCCGATGCGCCCATGTCTGAGCTAGGAAACATCAAACGAAGAAACCAACCAATTGGCCGGCTAAAACCCACACCGGAGCATCTTCAGCACGTGAGACTACATTTTGCCGCGCTTGTTACGAAATCCCAGCCTTTGTTCTGGCATTCCGCCGAACTTCGGCGTGCGGCTCCGCAGAGGGATACCGGTCGTTGAGTGTTTGGTGATAAATGCCGCCCGAAAAAGATTTCTACCTGCAAAACATTACCTGCTGTCATTGCTGAGAGACCCAGATCCCGGGAAGCACCAATTGCTTCCTCCTCAGAAATCTCGACTATTAGTCAAAGCCAAGCAAAAATCTCATGTTCGTGATTAGAATCAGTGGTTATCAAGCGTGGTCTCGCTCGCTACCAACATGCCACCATTGGCCGGAACCAAACACTGAGTGTGATCAGCCCCTCCAGCCAAATTGGCTAACCACGCCCCCAAGCGAGCGATCCGGGGCTGAACAGACAAATAGCTCAGTGCGACTTCAGCTGAAGCATCTCGGCCTCGGTACAACACATGTCACACGGCGGCAACGATTCAGTTCTGCGAGTTTGAAGACTCACCACCGCTTCACCACGACGAACGTCCTTCCTTGGCTCGAGGCCTCAATATGAATCCCATCTATTCACACTTACCAGCCTGTATGAGGCAGCCGACAGATGTAACGTGATGCTGCCGCTGCCAGCAACCGCTTGAAGTTCACGGCAGCTGCAACTGATACGTTCTCAAACACCGTGGATCTCCGCACCATCATCGGCCTCAGTCGGGGGATAAAAGGGGAAGCTTGCCCGCGATCTTCAGCAGTACTCTCTATCCTCATCAGCTCATCAGATTACCTCACCTAGACCCCTCAGATCACCAGTCTCAGCACCAGCTCCTCAGCACCGCTCAACCCACCGCCAACATGAAGACCCAGTTCATCGCCGCCCTCACCCTCCTGGCCCCCTCTGTCTTTGCCGCCCAACGCAGCCCGGTCGCCCCCCGCTCCGACATTTCCTTCGTCGGCAAGCCCATCCACGCTCCCGAGTCCCTCGGCTCCTTCACCCTTCTCTTCAGCGCCATCGATAGCATCCCCACCGATGTCCTCGAGGCCGGCGAGGAAGCCACCGGTGACTACCTCGTCGCCCACGGCTTCCGCGCCGTCGATGCCGCCCCCATCTCCGCCCGCGCCTTGACTGTCGTCGAGGAGCGCGCCGTCGCCGCCACAGCCGGCATCCTCGACATCATCAAGTGCGGTCTCGCTGTCGCCGATCTCATTCTCAACACGGCCATCCCAGCCGCCAAGCTCCTCGCCGTCAAGAAGGCGATCGAGGCCCTCGGCGGCGCGCGCAAGGCCGCTGAGCTGTTGCTCAAGGCCAAGGACATCAAGGATGCGCTGAAGCTGGGCGGGGAGGCCCTGGTTGAGATCTACGAGGCGCTCATGGGCTTCAAGGACGTCAAGAAGGCATGCACCTAAGGTTGGGGTGGGTGTGCCACATGTTGTGGCATAAGCCCGGAGGGGCGGGGGGGGGGTGTCCGGATCGGCGACCAACAAGCTTGGAATCAACCAACGGCTTCACAATATTGGCTGGCTGAATCAGGGGGCGAACGGCCAACCAACGGTATAAAACCAGCAACGCGGTGAGGAAATGGGGAGGAGGAATCTAGTGTAACCACCACCGCTTTTTTTCGCGGCTTCCCTAGCTAGACAAATTAAACAGAGAACCCGCGCAGGCGGCTTACGCTCCTCAATTGTGTTTGTGGTTGTCTTGATCTGTGACGTGATTCGTGGGGGCGGAACCAACGACCCGGACACCACATAGGCCGTGCAGCGCAGGATCGGATCACAAAATCTGCGGCAGGCGTTGGGTACTGAGTCTGGCGATTTGCAGACAATATATCTGCTTGAGGGACAGGCAGGGTTCACTGTGATTAGATAGTTCGCACCTCGTTTCGTAATGTTGTCCATCATCTTCGCACTCGGCATGGGGGTTGTTCCTCTATGGGTGCGGATAGTAAGCAGCCACATTCGCGAATGACATCCAACGCCATCATGGTTGGCACACCAACGAGCTTTTTTGCCGTGTTTGAGGAAGAGAAGGGCCCTTCTTATCAACGAGGTTGGGGAAGTAAATCCAAGCCAAAGGGTTACCTAGCTTGGCCAGTGTGCGAGACGTGTTGTTACTGTTTGGTTATCTGGGTAGCGTTTGGTTGTTGGTAGTGCTTTACGATAACGCGACCTGTTTCTGTTTGAATGCGAGCCGTGCGAGGAGGTATGAAGACTTACCGCACGGAGAAAATTATCTTTTCTTTTGGCCGGAACCTTCATGGAAGACGGGAAATAGGCGTTGATATAAGATGCAGCCCCCTGAGCTCCATCTTCGGCCGAGACGACAGGAGTTCCATGATCTTCAACCTATCTCCTAAGCCCCGAAATCTAGCGCGGCGCCGTCAACATGGGTTACTTTGCCATCGCCTTTGCGGTCCTCGTGACCTACTACATCACCAGCTCCATCGCAGCATGGCATCGTCTTCGCCATTTCAAGGGTCCTTTCCTGGGCTCCTTTTCCTACCTCTGGATGGCAAAGACAGCAGTTTCCGGCAAGTCCTGGAAGATTCATCTCGAAAACAGCCAGAAATATGGGAGTCCTTTCGTTCGCATCGGGCCCGACGTGCTCATCACCGACAGTGCGGAAGTGATTCGCCGGATCAACGCCGCTCGTTCCCCGTACAAGCGGGACGATTGGTACGATGCCTTCCAGACCAATCCCTACTCAAGATCGATGGTTAGCACCACCGACGAAGACCAGCATAATTATTTGAAGACGAGAACAGCGGCGGGATACAGCGGCAAGGATGTCCCGAGCATGGAGTCCGACCTCGCCGGCCAGATCGCCAACTTCAAGGACTACCTCCGGAGCAAGTATCTGTCTACCGACGCAAAGACGAAACCGGTCGATTTTAGCAAGGCGGTGCAGTACTACGCACTTGATGTTATTACCAAGATCGGCTTTGGAAATGAATGGGGGTTCCTAGCGTCTGATTCCGACGTCGATTCGTTCGTCGCCTCGTTCATCAAGATGACGCCGTTCATGTCACTCTGCTGCGATGTGCCGTGGGCACGCAGAATATTCGCCAACAAATTCATGCTGAAGCTCGTCGGCCCAAAGGAGACGGATAAGTTTGGGTTCGGAAAGATGATGGGGTAAGGTGTGTTCTGGGCTGAGGCTGGCCGTGGCTGACCAACTCTCGCAGGGTGACGAAGAGTATCGTTGAGAATCGCTTCCGGCCCGATGTCGAACAGCAGAATGACATGCTGGTGGGTTGGCGATGCGCTTCCGTATTTTGGGGTCTTTGCTTAAGCTGACCTCCCCCGCAGGGATCATTCATGCGCCACGGTCTGAACAAGGTGCAATGCGATGCAGAGCTACCCGTAATCGTCATTGCCGGGTCGGACACATCGGCTGGTGTCATCAAGGCGACGATTCTATATGTGATGACAACACCACGTGTCTACTCGCGGCTCCAAGCCGAGATCGACGAAGCCATAAATGCGGGAAATGTGTCGACTCCGATCACCCTGGCAGAAGCGAAGCAACTTTCGTATTTGCAGGCAAGCTATTGTCCAAAAGCTGGGTCAGTACAATGATCAGAGCTCACTAACACGCTCTCCAGGCCGTCATGTATGAAGGCATGCGTATCCACCCGCCCGCCCAAATCCTCATGGTCAAGCGCACTCCGCCCAAGGGCGATAACGTACTGGGCCATCACATCCCGGGCGGGACAAAAATCGCGTGGAATCAGTTCGCCCTCATGCGAGACAAGGAGTTGTTCGGTGATGACGCGTACCTCTTCCGGCCCGAGCGTTGGTTGGCAGTCGACTCGGAAAAGAGACAGGAGATGGAGCGACATGTCGAGCTCATCTTTGGGTATGGCAAATACATATGCTCTGGGAAGCAAGTGGCTTTGTCCTCGTTGAACAGGATTTTTGTTGAGGTTTGTCTTTCCTGCTGTGCATAGGGGGCTGGCTGCTAACCGATGCGCAGTTGCTGAGGGAGTTCGACTTTCAGCTGCTGTATCCCAAGGCGGCATGGAAAGAGAAGCAGTACCTAGGGTTTGTGATTCAAGACATGTGGGTGAGGGTGACAGCGCGTCAGTCAAAGGAGGCATGAAGGTGCTAGGGCCAACAGCTTTCCAGGGGTTGCATCGAAGGTCGTTGTTCGTTGTAGGAACTTCATTCCGTCAGACACAAGGGGACCGGAACGAAAGGACTTTGAAATTGCGACAAGACATTGATTAGTCAAACGCTGTAGGGCGTCAAATTGTTTTTCTGCCATGTTGGAGCGCCATGCTGATGAGTAGTAAAAATTGCCATACGGTGAGACTCAAATTAGCGGTCAGGTGGACGGTGGGGGTTAGTGCTGTTGCCTACGAAGAACAAACGCTCGTGGCGTTCTTTCCATCCGTGTTGCTTGTGCGGGCTTTCCTTCAACAAAAAGGTCTGCTCGGTGACGGCCACAGCCTGATGGCCGCATTTGGAATACTCTCCCATCCCCTGCATTGTCCGAATCCGACACAACCAATGTTTCGAGCGCAGCTGGCTTCAGCCGCATGCTCGTTGAATTTGGCTTTCCGCGCTCCCCTATCTGCGGCAAGCTCCGACGAGTCGCGTAACTGGCTGCACGCAGGCCTAGACCCAAGCCATCGCCTCAGCCGCATGCCCGTGACGGGGTGACTGCCAATGACGACGCGGAAAAGCACACACTCGAGACAGCAACGATGCAACATTGAAAGGGGCACTGCCGCTATGGCTTGCCGTATTTCTAGCGATTGTCACACCACTGCCAGCAGCGAGCCCCTTGCTGGAGCAGCGCCCGCATTTAAATCCTAACTGACCATCCACCCTTTGATCCTCTCTCTTTTGTACCTTACCTGATACTGACAGTTTCTCCAAAATATCACACTCCTCTCTGAGTCAATTTTCACTCACCCAACGAAGCAACAAACCAAAAGGCTCCGATCGCCGTCAAGATGGGCACGCCTAACGAAAACCCCTACTCTCAACCTCCCCATGCCTACCCCAGCGCTGCAACCCCGGCACCAGCCGAGGCTCCGCCGCCGCAGTACCCTCAAGAAGCACAATCCCCGATCCAGCCCCAACAGACCTCTGCCTACGGCCAGTCACCGTATCTGCCGCAAGACCAGTCACAGTATCCGCCCCAAAATCAATCTCCATACCCGCCCCAGACTCAATCGCAATACCCACCCCAGGGCCAGTCGCCATATCCACCCCAAGGCCAAGCACCACCAGGCCAATTCATGTCTCCGCAACCGACGGGAACCCCCTATGGGATGCCGGTGCAGCAACAGCCGATGTATATGATGCAGCCCGGCCCCAACGGTCAACCGATGTACGTGATGGCGGCGCAGCCGGGACAGTTCGATCAGAAGCAACCCGGGCCACAGGTCACAACTATTGTTGTTGAGGGGAGGCATGGGGCCGGGACTGCCGCGGCTGCGGCCGGTGCGGGCGCCGCTGCTGGTACAGCCGGCGGGTGCTGTGCGGGTTGTTGTGGTGCGTTGTGTTGCTGTTGCGTGGTGATGTGATGGTTGTTTGGGCTGTTTATCTGTGGGGGAAATGTATTACACGTGTTGGAATCGGGTGTGTGATTAAAACGGGTGGCGCTGGTGCCGGGAGGTATAGAGTGCGAGCCATATTCTTACGTTTATAATGTTACATACCGGCCGGATAGGAATGCGAAGCACAGAACGAAGTAGGTGTTACAAATATCTAACTCACTCATTACGGTCGATCGGCTATTTCTCTCTCACGACCCGATGCAGTTTTACATACAACGGCTTTTTGACACCTACTATGAATGACTTGTGCTTGAGCCAGCCCTTGGTTTACTCGCAGAGCTCGACGTCATACGTCCACAGAAATTTGGCAAGAAGCAGTCTTATTTCATGGTAAGCGAGGCTAATGTCTCGACAGTCAGCTCCGTCTTCTCCTAACGGATGGGCACGTAGAAATCTCAAGGGACAATCTCACTTCTTGCCAATGCAGTCTCTCGGGCCGGCCGAGAAAGGAATCACGGCGTCCTTGCAGTCGTTTGCGAAATCGGCGGGCGGTACTGACGCCCATCTCTCGGGGTGGAATTCGTCAGGACGAGCAAAGTGCGCTTCTGAGTGATACGAGGCGTAATGAGCGTAGTAAACCACCGTCTGTGGAGTGTGAGTCGCCAGTTTCAGGCCACGTTCCCTGTGTTTTGGTGCAGTAGAGGTAATATGGAGACAATCATACGTCAGGTGGCAGCTCATGGCCATCAAGCGACGTCCCCTCGTCTGCGACGCGGCGAGGAAGGCCACCTGGTACCGGCGGATACACGCGGAGGCCTTCCTCGATGCACATCTGCAGGTACTCCAGGGCAGGAAGCGTTATCGTGTTCATCGCCTCGGTCGACTGGAACCGGCCCCTGACCTCGTCGACGAGCTTCTTCATTTTGTCAGGGTTCTGACACAAGAGATACGTCAGCGCGCTCATCAACGACGATGTGGTTTCAGTCGCGGCCGTCAGGAAGAGAAACGAGTTCTGGTGCATCTCGCCCAGCGTCAGGCCCTCGCCTTTGTCGTTGGCCTGCAGGACGAGAGTCCAGAAGTCCGGGTGGTTGGTGACAGCCTTCTCCAGCCGGCGGTCGACGAGTTTGTCGCAGAACTAGGCGTGCTCCATCCTCTTGCGCTTCATGTGGGCCGGGATAAGCTTTTCAAAGGCCGCGTCCATGAACGAGAAAGACCTGATTGCTCTCCGCATGGCGCTGAATTTGACGACGGCCGAGATGTTGGCTAGGAAGGGGTTGTACTCCATCTTCTCGAGCAGGTGCAGGGAGTTGCCGAAGACGCAGTTGGCGATGAAGTCCTTGGGGATGCTCTTGGCAGGGTTGCGGTGGCCGTACACGTCTTTTGAAGCCGCCGGGTTGATGGTGCTGAGTTCGCCAGGGGCAACACGGACAAAATGGCCATATTTGGCATGCAGCTTGTGGAATGTCATGACTTCGTCGCCCAATAGCCGGTTGGTGGTGATGGGAATCTGCGACGCCGCGTAGAGCCTGGGACCCGGAAACTTGGCAAGCGGATGGAAGTAGACATTGTAAAGCGCTGTGCATAGAAAGTAGCCGGCTATCTGTGCGCAGATCGGCATCAATGAATCGGCGGCTGCTCTGTCAGGGGCAACAAAGACGGTCTGGTCTTACCAGTGTGATAGCCGCGGGCAAAAGAACCGCGCTCGGGTGAAACTCTGCCATAGTGAAAGATTTGGGGTCAAATCGGACGGCTTTCGTTGGCCAGATGGTCACCAGCGAAGTAAAAGTATGGGCCTGCAGCTGTGAGGGAGTAAAAGAAGTGCCCGCTGCGGAACAGATACTTCCCAAACCTGGCGGTAGCAAGATGATGGCATTAAACAGGCGAGATGCGGAGAAAGTGCTGCCAAGAACCCTCAGGCGCCGGTGTCACCGACCTCTGTGTCAGTCGGTCGACGTCTTACTCAGACAATACCAATGCAGTCCGTCTTGACCAGTTGGGCAATCTGCCCTATCCCAACCAATTACTCAGTTCAGCCGCCGCCCACACGACAGTACTAGATACGTATTGCTCTGAAAGTCGAAATCGCCGTCAAGACTGTCTCGAATGGAATGAATTGAATTGAGGTTAGTAAAAGTTACCGTGATGCGAGGAATCCTGATTTTGTTATTCGCCTAGGAATAGACAGGTCAATAGAAGGGCGTTTGTCCCGAAAATTTCAATAGTCAACAGGTTGTAAACAATCATAATAACAACCATACTTGCCGTGTCGACCAAAGCAGCATATGCTTTCCTTCCTACCTCGGGCCTCGGTTGTGTCAAGATGACATCTGCAATTGGAAACACGCCTCGTGCGCCGGTCGCCATCATTGGCATAGCTTGCCGCTTCCCCGGCGATGCCTCGAACCCATCCACATTCTGGGATCTGCTAAAGGAAGGACGTGAAGCTTATTCGGGCCGTACAAACCGATACAACGAGGATGCGTTTAACCATCCTGGAGGCGACAACCGGCGCCAGAATGTCTTGCCTGTCAAGGGCGGATATATGCTCAACAGGATCCGTACGCGTGGGATGCGGCCTTCTTCAACATCACGGCGGCAGAGGCCATCGCTTTCGATCCAAAGCAACGAATCGCCATGACCGGTACCCAGACCGCTTGTTACATCGGCACTTCCATGAGCGATTACCGGGATTCTATCGTCAGGGACTTTGTGAACTACCCATGTTGAAGCGCCTGGATAAAGCCATCCGAGACGGCGACACGGTTCGTTCCGTCATCCGCGGCTCAGGGGTAAACCAAGAAGGGTGGACGCAGGGTGTGACCATGCCATCTGGCGATGCCCAGGCGGCTCTGATAAATTTCGTGTACAAATCGAACGGGCTGGACTACGGCGCGACCCAATACGTCGAGGCCTACGGCACAGGCACACAAGCTGGGGATCCGACAGAGGCCGGCGCAATATACCGTACCATTGGACAGGGTGGACAGAAGAAGCTGTGAATCGGCAGCGTCAAGACAAACATCGGCCACCTCGAGGCGGCCGCGGCAAGCGTCATCAAAGGTGTGCTGGCCATGGAACACGGCTTCAATCAGCGCCGAGGAGGGGGCATGATGGCTGTAGGATGCTCACCGGAAGCTGCAAAGGCACTGATGGCCGAGACGAATCTCGGTGCCCAGTTGACTGTGGCTTGTGTGAACTCACGCTCGAACGTCACTCTGTCTGGAGACGTGGAGGCGCTGGAGGCGCTCCGAGTCGTCCTCGAAGAGCGCAGCGTCTTTGCTCGGCGGCTGAAGGTCGAGGTTGCATACCATTCTTCTCACATCCCTGGAACTATTCTCAGATCTTTCGTGCCGATTCTCGCATCCAGCGCGAGTTGGTTGCGCAGAAGCTTCCGACCAAAAGCATTGTCGGCGCAGAAATGCCGAGCATGGATGAAAGCGAACGCGTGTGGCGCGGCTTCATACGCTTGGAGGAAGAGCCATGGCTCCGCGACCACGCTGTCGGAAACAATGCGCTTTTCCCGGGCGCTGGTGTGATCAGCGGCTCAACAGATGTTGGAGCCGTGCAAGACAGCCCGGGCTTACACGCTCCGCGACGTCTCCTTTACGGCGTTGATGGCGCTGTCTGAGGGCCTAGCAACTGAGGTTGAGCAGAATGCGTCTCCGCTGGGACACATGCTTTTCGTATGGCTTGGGCTCTGAAGGGATCTAGATGTTTAGTTCCGAGAGTGGCGGAAACCTGGGATTCAGAGCATGAGGCATGCCCGCCTGTGGGGGTATGGTGTCGGTCGAGAACATCTTGATGCACTTGAGCAGCGAGGCCATGCCCGCAGCCGCCTCGCTGCGCCCAAAGTTGGCCTTGACACTCCCTACTGGGACCGGGCGGTTGGCTGGCCGCCTGTACTTGAGGAGGTTCCCAACAGCACTGATCTCCGCTGGGTCGCCAACCTGAGTGCCCGTCCCGTGCATCTCGACGTACGAGATATCGTCGGGATGTATGTTTGCGTTGCGCAGCACCTTTTGGAAGAGTCTCTCCTGGGCACCCGCGTCCAAGGTTGTGATGGAGGTCGAATTTGGGATGGGTACATGTAGCTAGACTGAAGCTCCCCATAACCAGTGTTTGCACCTTGCTGAGGCTGTGGATAGCCAGACTGACCCTGTGCGTAACTAGAGCTTGCAGTGGGTGCGGGCTGAAGTAGGGGGTTCCCAAGAGAGAAGTTTGGAGGGGGTCAAGACCGGGCTGAAGGCCTTCGAAGCCTTGAGGTAATGTCGTAGGGGAGGCAGAAATAAAGCCTCCGCTCCCAAAATGGCCAAAGTCTCCACTTGCAGGGAAAGCACCAGCACCGGCAGCAGTTTGAGATGCTCCACGACCAGAGCTTTGAGATGCTCTATGACCCGAAGAGCCCCTGCGGCGGGAACTACTGGAGCCACTAGGGCGAGAGCCAGAGCCCTTCTGAACGCGATGCCCTGAAGCTCCCCCGAGGCTAGAGCCTCCAGAGGAGTGGCGACCAGAGCCTTTCTAGTGAGATCTGGAGCCTGGATGCACGTGAGGTATGCGCGCAACGCTGTCCGGCCGGGCCATGTTGAAATGGAGCTGGTTGATACTAGAAGTAGCGCTTCCAGTGGGAGGAGATGAGGTGGTTCCAGCATTGGCAATTCCAATATTGAGGTTATTTGACGAAGGTCCTCCGGCTGCCTCTATTTCGGGATAAATAAGCGCCTTGTCGTGTCCGGCGCAGAATCGGGTTCGTCCTTGTGATAGTATCTTCTTGCATCCACCGGGCCGTAGTGCGGTGCACACCATTTTGGGTCCTCTCGGGGGTGTGTGGCCGGCTTTTTGCACCCGTTTCAATCGGGATAAACGTTAGACTGGCAGCACACACGGCGCCGTTTGGGCGGACCTGGCGCAACCTGGGCCGGGGCCTTATGGCGGCTTGGACAATCGGCGTTAATGCTTGTCACCCGTCTACGTCGACATGTTCGGCACCTACCTATGGTGACCTGGCATATGTTGTAGTTATGTTAGGTCTTGTGGCCGGGGCACCGCACGAGAAGGTATGCCAAACTCCGGGGATCCGAACGCTTGGAGTGCTTAGAATGCTTGGAGTGTCTAGAGGTTTGTAGTGCTCGAAGTCTTGGTTTGACTTGGACGCGCAATATTTGGCGTTGTAGCATTTGGCTGGATGCCCGAGCTGACGGCAATGGCAGCAGAAAATGAATCCAGAGGCGGGCATTCAACCAGTATATATAAACGTGCAGCTTGATTCATCCCGTACTTCGACAAGCAAAGCCCCATGATTCATGATTTTGTTGAAATGTGTTGCCTGGGCTTCATGGCAACAGTTGTCGCTTGTGACCAGCAATAACTGTCATCTATACCTACCTAACAGAAATGTAATTCAACTTCATTGCCAAAGGCCTTGACATGGAGGTCAGCTGGTGGTAAGTTGGAACCAGCCGGGTGGGACAAAAATGAACAGACTTCACGTGCATGTTTATATTCCTTAGATGCCTACTTACTGCAGATGGATTAGTTCCGTGTTGCGCCGAAGGTTGTCTGGGTTCAATGTTTGTACGATCATGGGGTTGCAGGGTAGGCCAGGGCGGTGTCAGGGGTGTCACGTGATTTTCTGGTCAATAAATTCGCGACTGCAGTTAATTTCGAGTTCCCCACAGTTCTGGCCGTTTTCAACCTCAATGTCTCGTGAGAAAGCCGTGCCGTTGTTCACATACCAGCCGCTGGCTCAGCAGCATGAAATTCGTGTTCTCCAAATTGCCCCATCCAGCACCAAAGATGCGGAGGTATTTGCCGCATTCCAGGTCGAGTCTCTCGCTCCGAATGCATCAGCCAGATTTGACGCTCTCTCGTACATGTGGGGCGACCAGACAAACAGAGCCTACATTTCCATCGACGGCGCCCCCTTTTCCATATCTCAACACCTCTGCAGCACCCTGCGCGCCCTCCGCGATCCCGTCCAACCACGACAGCTTTGGGTGGACGCGATATGCATCAATCAGACCGATATTGACGAGAGAAACCAGCAGGTACAGCTGATGCGGACCATCTACCAACGAGCCAGCGCCGTTTTGGTTTGGCTGAATCGGGATCTCGATGTCTCACATCCCGCATTCCAAAAGCTTTCGGGCCTCATCGAGACTTCAACAATTGCCGACTTGGGCGATGATCCTGATTTTTGGGATCCATTGCGTGAGGTCTTCGAAGACCCATACTGGAAGCGTGTCTGGATTCAGCAGGAAATCAGCAACGCCTCCGTGCTCCAGCTCTTCTGTCGAGAAGCTGAGCTCCCAGTCCGGTCTGTGTACCACCTCCTCAGGCTGTGCAATGAGATTCAAGTCGGGGGTGTCCTGAGCCAGGCATGGCTGGACTGGGGGGTCAAGAAGCCGTCGGTGACGCTGCCTTCTCGCTTTGGGGTTGTCAATTCTCATCTGTTACCTGCCCAGGGAACGACTCTGCGAGAGACCCCATCGGACCTCCTCGAAACTCTCTCGCACAGGAGCACCTTGAAATGCACCGACGACCGAGATCGTGTGTATGGCATCATGTTTCTCGCCGAAGACTGTGACTCGGGGGATGTAACCGTCGATTACAACTTAGCAACCCCCGAGGTATACACAGAGGTCGTGAAATGCATCCTCTCCAAGTACAGATCGACTCGCTTTCTCCTCTACTCCACCCTCGACTACGGAAGCACGGCCGTTATAGACAAGACACCCTCCTGGACTCCCGACTGGAGACGCCCCCCGACGCGACCATCAATGGCAAGACCATTGTCACCGCTGAACGAACAAAAACCAGCCACCCCAACCACTACTAGTACCACCCTCACAAGCATCTCCAACGGCATCCTATCCCTCCACGCCATCAAAATCGACACCATCCTCCACACCTACCACCACCTCTTCACCACCCCCCTGCTCAGCCAGTCCCTCACCTCCTTCATCACAACCTGCACCACCATCACCCAAGATCTAATCACCTCCTCCCCTCAACTCTCATTAGAAAAAAATCCCAGCGACACCACCACCAACCACCCCGACCCCTCAACAACCCCCCAATGGGCCTCCCTCCTCCACACCCTCGCCGCCCTCGACAACCGCTCCCAAGCAGACCACCCCTCCTACCAAGAAACCTTCTCCCGCGGCGCCGCAGAACTAGTCTCCCTCTCGCGGGAACGCAACATAGACCCGAGTTTCAACCCAGATACCTACAAGTTGGGACTCATCCTAAACTTACCGCCGACAGCAGCTTCGGATGGGCTGAGACTGGCGAAGGTGTTTCTGACGTTGGTGTGGCTGGTCATAGTGCAGGGGAGGGCGCCGTTTTGTACTGAGAACGGGAGGGTTGGGATGGGGATGGGGGGTGCGGAGG
>Ga0247760_1000904_pt1 | contig 30193 bp, 26 predicted proteins | sample UWRJL171409R4_FD_179936 | JGI IMG/M metagenome (GOLD analysis project Ga0247760, IMG submission 179936) | Plant litter microbial communities from Arlington Agricultural Research Station in Wisconsin, United States - UWRJ-L171-409R-4 | ecosystem: Environmental > Terrestrial > Plant litter >... | reverse complement strand
AGGCGCCTTACCGCTCCAGGCTAGGCTGGAGCGCAGGAGCCTTACGTCATGTGCTCTCCTCACACACAGGGAGCTTTCTTTTGTATTTAGTCTGGGAGCTTCGCTCCCACCCTTTCTACCTAATTAAGTCACTTTGCAACTGCACTTCCGCTGCTCCTATGAGCTCCGTACCCTCAGTGAAACGTTCCACAAGTAGCTAAAACCAGAGATGGATACACTTCGACTTTGATCCGAGTAATGGTATTATGCGATCCTCCCGGCCCTCCCGTTTCAGTGTTGACCGTTGCTGACTTCCGGTAGTATTCGTAGGAAATTATAACCAAGGGTTACAGAATCCTGGACTTGACAATCCCCCTGCTGCGCCCCCGCTCATTCCCGCACTGAAGGCAAGTACGTTACATTTGACTTTGGCAATACCAGCTTACACCCTCTTAGCTCGGGGATTTTGGAGTTGCCGCTGATGTAAGCCAATTCGGAGATCCGTAAGTATCCCTTCGTCCTAGCACAGACGAATTGTCACGCTAAACCAATTTCAACAGGTCGCGTAATTGGAGCGTAAGGTCGGTAGGGAAAACATTGTATTCTGCACCGGAACAGTTCTCAACAGAGTGGCACTACTTCAATACCGACAGGCCTCCTGCCGGCACAAGAGTGGCCGGACAGTACGACTGGAAAACTAACCTCTACAACATAGGCCTTGTTATGTGGTGTATGATCACCCAGTGATGCCCCCCTGAAGGACCACTTCCCGAGCAGGTAGATGACCCAACGTGGGTCCAGCCGGCTAAGGTCAACCCACCACCACCCAGGTACGGTACCCGACGTGCCGCCCCGAACATCCCGGCCGCTCCTAAATTGTGGACGTACGGAAACTACATCTGTCATGATGACGTCTCGAGGTACAATCACATCGATCTGGAGCTCCGGACGCTTGTCATGCGGTGCATGATGGATGAACCGGCAAATCGACCTGACATGCATGTCATAGAGGCTGTTATCCAGAGGAACTTGGACCCAAACAGACAATGGGACGCGGAGAATACCGACTTCGAAGTGAGACAGGGTGCAGTGGCCCAAATACTTTGGGGGCCCACTCCAGTTCATCATCAGATACGATCGGATGTTGCTAGAACCGCGGTATGGCTTTCTTTTTCTTTTCTTTTTTATGGACTCTTTCCATCTGTTTCCTTTATTATTTTTGTCTTTAAACTAGACGTGAATGCTAATCGAGACAATGATTACTATATCAGTGGGAAGACAACTGTGTTATTAACGTAAGAGCAGACCAGTCGTTGCCTTGATACATCTCCTGGGCAGGTATCTGCATTGCGGTTACATAGCCCTGATTATGTTTGCCCCAACTGCGGGAGAAGCAGGGGTGTGCGCAGCAGTAAAGAATGGAAGTTTCTTCATTCTACATACGCGTCAGTGTTCTTCAGAAAGATATACCACTTGCGGGTGCATGGTGAGAGATAGCGATGAAGCTAGCGGCTAGTTTAGAAACGGTTGTATCAAAGTTCATGTGAAGCCCCCAAGCATCTTCCGGAAAACCCGCTACCTTATGCTATGAAACCCGTCACAGTATACAGTATGCCCCCTGTTCTGCTATTACCCTCTGCGACGGTAGTGACTGAGGAACCGATAGCGTTGCTTTCAGGAGCTCATTCCCTACAATTTGGCGCGAGGAGCTGACTCAGACTGCTGCGCCGGGTTTTGCTCCGGGACTGGCGCCGGGTTCTCCTCTTCGATTATCTCCTCCTTCGGTGTTGTCTTCCACTCAAATGACCCCTTCTCATGAATCTTACTCTCGATGCAAAGAGGGTCTTCCGTACCCCCTTGTGGTTTGGGTTGTACTTGAATAGGATGCGGCCGTGTGGGGGATCGATTGTGCTGAGGAGGGGACTCTGCCCCTTCTCGTCCTCGTCCTCGTCCTGCACAGGGTTGTAGCGGTACTCGGTCCACCTATTCTCGTCCAGGGGGTCTTTCAGGCGAGGGAAGATCTTGCCAACCGTCTTGTAGATGCGGTTCCAATAGGGCCGCTACGGATCGGGGATGCCAATGCCCGTGCTAGAATGACCGGTTGCGGAGATGATGTTCGAAGTCATCCAGGCCAGCCAAGAGACCCCTTTTCTGGAGCGTTGTGAACATGCTCAGCCGGCACTTGGCAGTCACCGCGGCGCGGGCGGAGAGAAGGCGTTCATGATCAGGATTGACGCCTAGCCCATGATCTAAAGAGCAACCCAGTTAGTTGGTAATAGGAGCCCCTGGGTGTTTCCAGTTCGAGAGCGCGCGTAACAAACCGGGGAGTGATCGTCCTGTGACGCCGATGACCACGAGGGCAACACAGGCCCAGTTCAAGAGCCGCTTCATAGTCGGCTCGTGACCGCCCGGGCAGCTGGACAGTTAAGGGCGACTTCTAAAGAGGGCAGGTATAGTTAGTTGTCGTTTGTTAGCTGAGGTACTAGTCGATGAATAACAGGCACCAAGTTGGAACTGAGGGTAATGCAATGCGGTCAGCAAAGAGCGAGATTTCGGAATTGTGTAGAGGACCGAATTCTGTTATATACTTCGAGAAGATGAGCAAGCGGTTCCAGCTTCCTGAAGGTACTTGAAGACCGCGATCAACACCCGGTTCAACCAACATTCCATGACATTTTCCCCCAGAGATGCTCTACTCACTTAATCCCAGCCTTACCATGCTCCGCCCCATATTCTCCACGGACACTAATGCGACAACACGACTCGATGCGTGCGTCCATGTCTTGTTGGCTGTTCGCAGCGATTGTGTGTCGGAAATAGGCCCGGTTGGTTGCGGCAGGTTTCGGCCGAAGAGAGGCGGCGGCAGTCCAGTTTGAGTCGGCAGTTCTAGGCGACTTGGCCCAATCAGAGCTTTAGGAAGGCACACTAATCACCATCGCACCTGCACCGTGGGTGCTAACAACCAACTTCCGCGCTGTGGGGGCGGGGTCCCTCCAAAACTTCCCCGTTCCCACATCTCCTCCGCGCGCTTCTTTTTCCCAACTCCATCAACCCTCGTCCTCTTTCTCCTAAACCATCCGCTTTTATCGCCCCTTGCCAAGAACTATGGAACCAACACCTCGACAACCTGCGCCCCAGGACCCTCAACCTCACTCGACAGAGGTCTCCGCTGGAGACGGCAGCAGTGGTAGGGAGCAAACTTCGACCGCTCTGGCCGTGGACCTCTATGCCACCAGCATCGCGGGTGACTTGGAGGCCGTCGTACGCGCTCTCGGCTCAAGCGATTCGGAAGGGTCTCAGGACGTCCTGGCAACCGCAGCATCGCTGGCCGCGGAGAACGGCCACGTCGAGATCGTCCGATTGCTTCTGGAACGAAACTCGGTGAAGAGTCTTCAACTTCCCCATCCACAGCACAGCCCTCGCCATGCTCAGATTTTAGTAGTAAGAATGTACAGACAGTTACTAAATTCTTTGACGGAATGGCGTTACTACGAATAATTGGGCGGTTTATATATGCAAAACGGCGACATTTTTTCCGCTCGCATCGGCGACTTTTCCGAACTCCGGAGACTTCCGCTCCAAGCCCCGGAAATATGACGGGTATTGCGCCCAATGCGCGCCATGTGCAATCAATCGGATAAGATTGGTAAGCGGGGAATTACCCCACCTATGTATTTATGCTGTTTCTTAGCCCGACTCCTGACCGAACCCCAAAAGCCATCTTTTCCGTCTTCAAATCACAGATTGCTGAATCCGCCCACGATACCAAGCATCCCCATATATATCACCGCGGTTGCTAGGATATAAAAAATGGCTTCCGAAGAAATCATTCTTTTCGACCTAACTTCCAAGCCGCCTGTAGAGTCATGGTCACTGAACCCCTGGAAAAGTCAGCACGATTTGCTCCCTATGCTATCGCATTTACAATCAACACACTACTTCTAGAATTGGCTAACCTTGGTTGTAGCACGGCTCCTTCTCAACTACAAGGGAGTTCCTTACAAAACGGAATGGGTATTCCATCCCGCCCCGTGCTCCAGCCACCTCCGGACCTCGTAACCTAACAGGCCACAGCTGAACTACCTTGATGTCAAGCCCCGACTGGATGGTCTGTAAGTCTATCTTCATCTCCATCCCTGAGCTTGATCTGATTGCCGGCCCTCATCATAGCGTCAAACCAAACGAGGCGGGAACCGCCATAGCGGACTACACCATCCCGACAATCCGGCTGCCCGGTGGCGAATACGTTATGGACAGCCGCAAGATCGCCGACGTCATCAACCACCGGTACCCGTCCCCTCCTCTTCCCATCGACTCGCCGCAGCTTTCGTGGTTTCTCGAGAACTACAGGCGAATCATGGGTCCTTTCCGGGGCGTTTACTTGCCCCTGGTTCCCCGACGTGTGCTCGCCGAGGAGAGCATTGCCTATTGGTACGAGTCTAAGGAGAGGTTGGCCGGTAAATCAGTGGATGCTATCGAGAAGGAGGAGGGTGGAGATGTGGCGTATGACCGGTTTGAACCGGTGCTGAAAGAGATCACCGCCATGTTGAAGGAGAACCCGGCTGGGCCGTTTTTTAATGGGGCCGATGTGAGCTACGTCGACTTTTTCTGGGCCGCCTTTTTGCTGTTCGCAAAGAGAATCGGTGAGGATGTCTTGGACGCCCTGTTAGATCGGTGCGGAGAAGATGAGAACGTTCACAGGGGCCTGTTGGAAGCAGTTAAGCCTTGGTCGGAGAGAAGTGGGTATTAGTTTCTTAGAAATCAGTGCACGGATCAACACAAGCTTGATTACTTATCCACACGCGATAATAGATTCAAGTTTCTGGTCTTTCCTAAATATTCTCTGTGCAAATTCGTATCGACTCCCTTATGCCTCAGCATGGTCTCACCTCTCTAAAGGAACAGACGACGACCACGAAGATCACCCTATACATGATTTCAACATTATCCTCCTCTCGTATCGTTCCCCTATTAATTTTAGGTTCCTAGCTATGAAAGAGTTAGCATCGGGCGCTTAGTTACACCGAACCGTCGGCTTCAATGTCTTGGGCAGCACCAGAGACCAATATGGGGTCCTGGGAACGGGGTACAGTACCCTCCGGGGCAGCCAGGATGCCCATTTTTCGCCAGTACAATTGGCTCCTGCCGCCGCAGCACTCTTGTCTCTCGGAACCAAAAGACTGCGAGAATGATAGTCGCCACCCGAAGCGTTTGGCAGGGCTGCTGCAGCATCCACGGCAAGCCAAACATCCGGGTGTTCCTCCTCTAGCTACGCAGCGGGGTCATGAAGACCAGCAACGCGGCGCCTAGCAGCTAGTACAGCAGCAACAGTTTCAAGTATTTCTCCAACGTCATGGGCGCCTCCAGGTCCTTCAGCGTCGCACGCAGCCTCTCGGGAGCATCTTCGGACTCGGTCAATGTGTTAAGATTACATCAGCTCTAATTATCTTTGGGCTTAGCCAGAGCTGCTCTCTGATACGATCAAGAACCGGTGATGCACCAAGGCCGCGAAGCGTCAGATTGGTTGGGTCTGTCGAGCCTTAGCGACCGACCTAACACCTTTCGGGAAGGAAAATGAAAGGAGGCGAAGTAGAGCATTTAGAACGATTACCCCTGGGAACCAGGACCTCGGAATTAACTGGACCATATTGAATGCGAAGACACTACGGACCAAACACCAGGCACGAAAAAGGAGGCTACCTCGAATACGCTTAACCGTCAGATATAAATGAACTCAAGAGACACGTAACGGTTAGGTAGTGGTGTATTGGTATAGATTATATTGAGGATAAGAATATAATATCAGGATATGAATATAATATTAGGATATGAATATAATATTAGGACTTAAAGCCGAATTTACAGTCGGCTAACTGCACCTTAGGTCCCAGCCGATCAGACATTATCAACTCCCCCACACGGCATTATATCTCCGTATACAGATACAGCACAGGCAAACTTCAGGCCGAACGATAGGAGATAAACCAAATGCGCTAGAGGTAGCAGAGGACCGGGGGATGGGAGTTAAAGGGGCGGACTTTAGGAGGGCATAACTTTAGCACTCCTTACCTGTGTAATGCCCCGTTTGTCCGTCTCCTTGACATGGGCGCCCATGCGCTTCACCTCAGCTAAGATCTGACTAATCGTTGCCCCTGGCCTTAGCACATCACGCAGCACAGCGCTCCCTTCCCCACTCGGGTCGTGGTTTACGAAGAAGGTGGCGGTTTCGAGCGGGCTGAGTGTTACTGGACGTTGCAGCCGCCAGCTCCCCTAGCTCAGGAAGCCCATCTGCAGCAAATTAACGAGAACGACGGCCAGGGCGGCCCCTAGGTACCGCCAGTCGGACTCAAAGACCAGGACGGTAACTCGCTTGTCTGCCACGAAGCTTTGTCTCTCGGCACCACGCCCAACGCGCATCGAGACGTGGAAAATGTACTTGTGCATGGTGGTAATGACGTTCTGGGTGGGTGAGGCCTAAATCAGGCCGTATGTTGAGAGTGAGTGGTTGGAGTAATCCCACGGCTCAGCCTGGAAGAAGGTATCGCTGAGCTTACCCGTGCCAGGGCCGGAGTAGAACCACTTGTCTGTGCCGTTGTTAAAGCGGATCGTTTTGTTGCTCAAGAAGTTATTGTTGATGAACTGGCTTAGTCCAGACAGAGGGCCGACGCCGGCTCCCACGGGCGTGTTGGCCAGGTCGCCCTGGGACTCTTCGATGGAAACGGGGCTTAATGGAGACTTGAGAAAGTTGCGGCGAAGGGCTAGGGCTGAGTTAGCGATAACGATGGGGTACTCGACGACCGCGGCGCTGAAGTGTTACTTATTAATAATTAGATATATTTCGCTCTATTAATTTACTGCACGTGCCGATACTATTTTAAGTTAATTATTGACTCGGGGCGCTTTTTCAGGCCGACCCTGTCGTTGTTTTTAAGCTCTGTATGTAATATTACCCTAGCCGCTTTTGTATATAGCGATGCGTTCTATGGCGCGTGCCACCGTCAAAAAGGGGCCGCGCCGCGTGGTTCTTCAAACCGTCCTTCTTTCAATTCATCATCCGACGATTTCCACCACGAGACCTTCCATTAAAAGCCCATTGACATTCTCGCCCTCTGATCGAAGGAAATGACCTAGTCCACAGTCACGTTTCCTTTATTATTCCATGCTAGGCTCCGTTTTATGCTAGGCTCCGTCACTAACTAAGTTTTTGTTCTATATTAGGTACGTATCTGTTTTTCTACGTTAATTACATTTATGTCCCTCCGATCGGATGACTAGTAATCTGGGAGTCGGCCTTCCAGGCCGACTGCAACGTTCTGTAAGTGTGGTTCTCTTTATGGTTTCTTCCCTGTTGCGTCACCGCACCGGTTCAACAGCTAGGTTTTATATAGTCTGCCTTAAAGGGGTCTACCTTTAAGATATTTATTCCGTTATAGGTGTACGGGGGTGTTAATAATTCCTAAAAGAAGTGGTGTAGCAGTTGCGGATAGTAGTGTAGTGAAGGAAAGGTTAAGGACGTTAGGTAGTAAGGTATTAGGAATGGGTTTGGAATAAGCACCGCTCTACTCTGTATCATATATCTTTCTGATTATATATATACTATAAAAAATACATACTTATAGCACACTAATGGCTTAACGACACTAATCCTTAAGTATGTTAACTCCATAGCTAATAGCTTGATTAAGCCCGAAGAAGCGTAAGTCCTTTGCCCTTAGTTCAATCGCGAGTCAAGTACCAGCATACTAATAAATATTAAGAGCGGGACATGTAATTAGATGCTAAGTGGGCTATTTTCCTATAGGTAAAGAATCGAAGGGTTTCCTCACGGCTCAAACCTCAGCCAAGAATGATCTCCTTCCAGGTCAGTCCGCTCACCGCTTCCACAATGTCATCCACTCCAATCGACCCAATAGAAACCCTCTCATAGTACAGTCCCTCTAGTTTGGGTTCAAGCAACATCACCCGATACCGCCATCCGCCGTCAACGTCAACCTCACCAAAGTCCTCTGCGTGTTTATCGCGGGCCTCACACAAGAGGACAAACTCGTACCGGCACGGCTTGTCCGTGGACTGTATCTCGGCAAGTCCTCCCCACCACGAAGGCACGTAAATCCTGCCAATGGCACGACCGGACTTTCCGCCGATAATGAGCTTGACACCAGGCTGCTTGTCCGAGTCATACTCGACGTCGTTATCATTGCCCTCACTGCCACTGCTTGGGGGGATATCATCCTGCAGAGGTACTGAGGCATCGCCCAATCCTGAGGCATAGGTCTCCTCACTGCCAACCTCCGGCCACTCACCATCACCGGCTGAAGTCGAAGAGGGGGATTCCGACTGCGACTTAGAAGCTCGCTGGCCGTAGGCGCCATTGTCACCAGTGCCGACCAGACGCAGCTCAAACACAGCCGAGACGGTCCAGAATTGTAAAAAGCCACTCCCGGGTTCCTCCCTGCAGATGTCTTCCGTATACGACGGCAAGCCATCGGCGACTAATGTGCGGGCCGTCGGCTCGGTGGTGGAGCAGTCGATGCCGCCGAAGCGTTCTTCCTTGCGTGCCTCTCCGCCGTACATATTCAGTCCCTTTCCCTCCTCGTCCTTGCCCCGCCTCCGCACGGCGATGCAGCACGCCGACGTGTGCTTGGTCCGCTCATACCAGATGATCCACGTCCGCTTCCGGATGCCTTGCTGCACCACCTCCATGCTGCGCGTGTACCAGTCCCAGATGTGCGACCACGACGTGCTGCGCCAGCCCGCCCACGACCAGCTCGGGGCCACTGGCCGCCGCTGCGGCGTCGAGTCATCTGATCCCTGCGGCTGCCACAACAAGAACCAGTCGAAAAATCGCGTCGGCAGGCCTTGGCAGAGATCGCATTTGAGGTCCTTGCCGATCTGGCGCGCCACGCCGGCAAAGGCTCGGTAGATGTCAGTATCGACTGTCAGCTCGCGCGCGGAGTAGCTCTGAATCAAGCTCTCGATCCCGCCGATATCGTTTTTACCGCCGATCATGGCGCTCCCGCGCTGTTCATCGACCCAAGAGGTGTCCTCGACGGTGTCCTCGAGGAACTCGACCTGGCTACGACAAGTTAAACTGATACCGCCGCCGGCGAACACGAGGGGGCGAGAGGCAAAGTGGTATTCCTGAAACCTATGAATAACCAGCAGCGTTAGGGAAATAGAGCGGGAGATGGCCCGGGGATTAGAAGAAGAAAAAGAAACAAAGAAAAAAAGAGAAAAAGGAATGACTAGAGACAGGCGATGGGGTCATTTAATAAGCACTTACGTCCATCCGCGTCGATGATATGGTAGGTGTTCATCCCTGAGCTTAAAACTGCCAGTACTACGATGCACAAGACGAAAATCCTCACCGATCTGCTCGACGTCCCGCAAAGCGTATGCGGGTCCACGCCCGAGCGAGACGCCGGGGATGCCGGCGAACGCGCTCGAGCTCCCAGCGGCACAGATGACGACGTACGCAGCGCCGTACACCATGTCCATCTTACGGATCGCGTCCAGCCAATCCTTGCCGTGACCGTCTTGCACGATGCACAAGCTGTCAACCCACAGGTACCGCAGGCCGATACGCCGCGCCACCGTCATGGCGTCGCGGATGGTGGCCGGCAGGCGGCCTTGGCTCTCCTCGCGGGCGAAGAAGCCCGGCAGCTCCCGCTCGGAGACGTTGGCCCGGAGGGTCTTGAAGAACTCCTCGTCGGACGCCGCGCGGCCCCATACGTAGCTCAGCGCGGCGTAAGGCGCGTCACCCGGCGCGTCGTGCAGCCGGACGAGGCGTTCCTGCTCCAAGTCGACGCAGCGGAAGGCCGGCACGGCGGCCCAGGGCGAGTCCCAGCCCATCTCGCGCATGATGCGATCGGAGCTACAGATACGGCCGTGGCGGGCGTCGCAGATGGCGAGCCAGCGCCGGACGAGGCCAAAGTCGATGGCTTCACGGCAGACCAGGCGGGGGAGGAAGGGTAGGGCGTCGCCAGGTGTGTTGAGTGGGGCGTCGTTGGCCAGGAGGGCAATCTGCGGAATCACGTTTAGGGATTCGATGTCGACGTCCGCGAGCTGGCCGGATTCGAGGACCAGCTCGGGGCATATGGTGCGGATATCGGAAAGTTTGAACCACGGATGGTCATTCGAGGCTATACGACCGTCATTGATCCAAGTCATCATGACGTGCAGAGGCCGTCCTCGGGCGTCGACATCAGGCACACGGCCGTTGCCCCCAATCGCGACGAGAAGAAGGCGGCACAACGGGCAGTAGGTGTTCTTGCGAACCTCGGCGACCAGGACACGTAGAATCGGCTTGGGCTGGTTGCTGTTCAATTGCCCGTACTCTTGCTCGTCAGGCCAGACAATAAATCGATGGGGTGTCAGATTCAGGGCGGAACAGGCAGAACAGAGTCTGTCGCCGGGGAGCACGATGCTGTCGGGTACTGGGAGCAGCGGAGGCGACGGCGGGATGGTGCCGGCCTGAAGCTGGGTGCCAGCATCTTCGACTTCGCGCCCCATTGCTGTTACTGCTGCTGCTGCCCGGAAAGGTGTGTCAGGACTGAAGGCGCAAGCACTCTTTCCTGCTCTACCTTCGGGAAGCCGTCCCTTGTGCACTGTTTGTCGTCCCTGGGAAGTGAAGAAAATCCCACGACACCTTTTTCTCAGCTGTGAAGCCGTCCCGGTCTTTTTTTGTCCGGTATGGACTCCGAGCGGTAGTCCGAGCTGGTCTCGGGCGCGGGCCGCTCGACCTGAAACAAAAAAAGAGCCTTTATACTTAGACTAGGGTAGAGGCGGGGGAAAAAATCTCCCAGGTCACCTTTGGCTGGGAGAGAGGGAAGTTGGGCACGAATTTGGGCAAGGAGCCCCTAGCTGTGTGGCAACAAGTGGAGGTATCTCCCCACCAATTGACAGTTGGAGCCGGGTGTCGCTAGCGATTCGCCGCGCTGGTCCTGTACCTGCAGTGCACCTTGCTTTTAGGGCGGGGTGGGTGGGCTCCTCACCGAGCAAGAGGACAGGACACCCCAAGGTACCACCGCTTCTGGGGACCCCGGCTGGCAGCAAGGAGCGGGAGCAGGCATGGTTTTCTCTGCAAGGCGCTGGAGCGAGACATGGTCAGCAGCGGATGGTGCAGCCTCTACTAGAGGGTAAATGAGCTTTCTAGAAGACAGGCCAGCGTCTGGTATTCACACGCAACAGGTTCAGGATCGGAACGAGTTCGCAAATAAGTCATCGCTTTTCAACTGAACCTCTACTCCAGGGCAAATCTGCAGCTAAGCCACCAGGGAACGGCAGTCCGTAAAAGAAACACCTGATTCGAAAACAGAAGGAAATAAAGTCATGAGCAAAAACAACAACCCATCAGAGGCAGACATCCCCCCATCCAGGCATAGGAAACGAAGGTCGTAAGTCCACCATCCAACTCTCAACCATCACTCATCTTACCCACTCACCCTAACCGCCCTCATCATGTTACCCTCACCAATTTTACCTTCCATTCCCTCCACCCCCCAATACCAACCACCCTCTCTCCTAGGCCTCAGGAGGCACAAGAATTGCATTTCCCTATACTATCAAGATTTCCTGGCTGAAACCGTTACTATCAACTTTACAATATACGACAAACAACTCGAATACGCCGCCCAGAACGAACAGGACGACCAACAGGGCAGCGCCCTATGCTAGTCGGGGTTCTGGCCGTGTTTGCTCGGTTTGCAGCGCTTAGATAGACCTCCACGGTTTGCAAAAGGGGCTCCAGTCACACCCCGCGCCGCAGCAGCCTCACAGCCACGGCCAGGTCCCGCAAACTCGAGTCTGAGGTCCTCAAGCCCCAAGTAGCGTCATGCAATCGGTACGAGGGGTGACATTGAGGCAAACGCGGAGAGACAACATGGTGACAGCTGAACTCTATCCCCAGCTTCAATGCTAAAATGAATGAGATGTTGGATAAAGAGATGCCCGAGAGCGCCTCTCTACAAGCTTTGTGGGGTACCAAGCATCTTCACCATCATCATTCCTCCTCTCACTCTTTTCCTTTCTGTGCTCGACATTTTTCTTTCCCTAGCCACGCTTGTCCGGGCCAGGCTGTTACTCCCGGCGGTCTTGGTAGCTGGGATCCCCACGTTGACCGTGGGTGACTTGAATCAGTACCAGATGCCCAACATCAACCTTCTCGACCCGGCTCTCGTAGCGGCACTGAACGGCTTCGTCGTATGGGCTCGCGCACACGGCGCCAACATCCAGCTGCCCGCACCCCAGGTCGACTCTCTCGCCGTACTCGGCTTCATACTCGTCCTAATCCATGCCGGCGGCAACGCCCTACAGCGCGTCAATACACTCAAGACCGAGTTCCTCAACGCCCAGCCGCCCACGGGGGCGACCCCAACCCCCCAACCATCACAGCGGCGCCCACACCGACCTCGGGATGCAGCGTTGCCGAGACCTGCAATGTTAGTTGCTCGCTCCGCGGCGTCATCCAGTACTGTGGCACGGCTTGCTCTTCCTCGACTGGGTGGGCGTCCGGGTCATGCACGGAAACCGGACCGCCGCACGCTCAGCCTTTTACACGACGATGGCATTTGAGGACTGGACATGGCCGACCGTGGTGCGCGCCCCTGCACCGAGGCTGACTAAAACGTAGGAAAGGAGCTCGACTAGCTAATGAACTACAAGGGTGAGCCGATACCAAAGGTCCGACTCGGCTCGGTAGCAGCGCCAGTAGGCTCGAAACCGCGTCGTTGGATTTCGAACTTGGCCTTGCATGTGCCGTGGGGGAAGGGGGCGCCGCGCCTTCAGGGTAGCTATTGTATGTGCACCTCTTTTCTTGCCTTCCTTTTCTTTTTCGTTTCTCACATTCTTCGATGACATTGTCCTCCGCCCCGGACTGCTGACAACCCCTATTCTTCCTCCATACGTGGGCAAACCCTCCGAAAAAGCCATGAAAATGACCGGCTCTCTCGACAACCTCTGCGGAGTCTACTCATTCCGCATCGAACAGCCCGCACCACCATCACCTCCTCCACCTCCGCCACCGCCGCCCCCACAAACCCCCCGGAAAATTGGGAAGCGCACCTGCTACGACAAGCCATCCCCCCATCTCGCAGACGTCTTCCGGAAGGACCAATCCAATGGCGCCAAGCAATGCATATCACATGAGGCCAGGGAACCCCACTATCGAAATGCCGAAGTACGAACCGAAGATTATGGCTGGCAATGCCCTCATGTCGTATGTTGCGAGCTGGATCGAGGGGTGTGAGATTGAGGGGGAGGAGGGGACTCAGTCTTTTTGGGAGCCGATACAAGGCGAGACCTGTGAGAAGTTGATGGTGAAGAATTTCGATCGATGTAAGTAGAGTGACTGTCTGACCTTTGGGTGTGAGGGTGATGCTAACGTTGTTCATTTTCTAGGTGATAGTAATGAATAGTAATGATGGTGCTGGTGGGTGGGTCCAGGCGGGGTGTGTCAAGTATGACTATGTGGGCCATGTGGGTTAGATTTGGTAGGTGTGGTTGATTGTAAATGGAGGTCCGGGTGTCTGGATTTTAAATCTGGTTGTTTCTTGGGCTTTACATTTCCTCATTCTTCCCCGGATGAAGCTCTCAACTACGCATGTCAAACGGGTGCGTATAGTGCCTGTTCCATTTTCAGTGTTTTGCAACCCTGCCAACAACAAGATTTCCTCGCTAGTCAGTCAGATCCCAGCCATCTCAATTGTCGATTGTCTCGTCGTCCTTTCGGTAAACTAGTGCAAACACGTCCATTCATGCGGCGAAATCAAGGGTCCCTTCGCGTAGGAGGCTTCTAACTGAATCGAGCACATGCATATTGCGTACCTCGGAGCATGCAGAGAGCCTTCCCCGGGGGATGTTTCTCCCGCTCCCCGGCGATGGTGAATGAGGTTCTCCTGACGCGCCGCCAAGAAATCCTCAAGGGTGCCCAATGAACTCGTCTGCTGTTGGAGCCTGTTGCTTGGCATGACATGTGGTGCGGGAAGGATGCAACCAACTTCAGGTACTACTAGTAAAAATCGGGATGTGGGGCGGGGAAGCCAAAACGCCTCGGCCGTTCTCATTGGCACACGTGGGCTTGGCGACGGGAACTTGGACTAGTGCTTTGACGGGTCGCTGATCGCCATTGACGGAAATCGGGCAACATGCATGTCTCAGGTTTGGGAACCCGATCCGATTCGACGCACGATATCGACATCGGTATCCGGCGGCCACGATTCTCAGCCTTTTTTTAGTTGCAGCATGCGTGATGTCGAGCGTCATGCAAGCAAAAACAGATTCGGTGCGGTACGGCATGTGGTACGGCATGTGTTACGGCATGTGGCGGGAGCACGAATGGTCGAACACACTCATCATCGAATTGCGCGAGAAATGCAGTACTACGGACTATTCAGGCTGACATGAATGAGGGTGGCCAATCGCGACAGGACTTCCCCCCTCCTCTTCCCCCAAAAATTAAATGAGGAAAGCAACGGATGTGATGGGATGGGGCAGGCGCGGACAGGAATCGGGCAGGCGCAGACAGGATCAGGCAGGCGCGGACACGTCATCGGTGGCGAACTGGATCTCGCGCAGGATGGCGTCGGCAAAGCTCGTGGACAGCGCCTTGAGCTCGAGCAGCTTGGCGATGGTCGCGTCGATGTTGCCGTTGATGCGGCCGCGGCGGCTCTTGGCCGTGTTGGACGTGACGCCCTGGTCCAGGGCGTCGAGGTTGTCGGAGATGACAGTGTAGCAGTCGGCCTGCTTGGAGAAGAGGATGGACAGCTCGACCATGGCGTCGATGGCGGCGTCCATCAGGTCGTCGATCTTGTCAAACTGCGCGATTAGCTGCGCGACATAGCCGACCAGCACGGCGCCCTCGGCGTACTCGCGCTGGTACTGCTCGGCCTTGGCGTTGAGGTTGTTGTACTCGGCCTTGAGGTTCTCGGCCTCGATGCCCTTGACGATGCTGCCAATCCACCCGAACGGCACAAAGGCCACGCCGATGGCCGTGTCGCGCGCCTTCTCGTACGCGCCCCATTTCTCCTGGGCCTCGGCTTTGGTGCGGGCGACGGCGTCGAGGTCGGCCTTGAGCTCGGCGTTGAGCCACGTCAGGTACGGCGTCTTGATCTTCGAGTTGTTGGTCACGGGCCCCGTGCTGTACTGCTTGGTCAGGAAGTTGACGTCGGCGAGCTGCTTCACCGTGTCGTCCTTGAAGGCGATCAGCGTGGCGATGACGGCGTTGACCTCGGTCTTGCGGGTCAGCGCGCCCTTCTTCAGCACGGCCAGCGTGTCGACGGCGGCGCCCCGCGCATCCTCGAAGTCGGTGTCAAAGGTGCTAGAGCCCACGTACTTGGGGTCCAGCAGGATGTTGAGGTTGTCCTTGAGGTTGAGGTCGGGCACGTCGACCAGGTTTTTGATGGCCATGTTGGCGTACTGCACGGCCGACAGCGCCACCGTCACCAGCTTGCCCAGGTGCTGCGTGTGGTACGCCGCGCACGACGTCGACACGGCCGTCATGGTGTTCTGCGTCTTGTCGTAGATGAGCGGGTCGATGGCCGTCAGCTCCGCGAACGACGCCCGTGGCATCTTGGTCTGGAAGTCCGCCACCGTGCGCGGCAGCTCCTTGCCCGCGAGCACGTACGCCCGGAGATCTTGCACATGTTAGCATTTACTCCCGGAAAAGCGACTGACTGCACCCAGCACCATACCATAGTACCCTCGCGTGTGCATCACGAACCGCTTGGGCGTCTCGACTGTTTCCGGGATGACCACCTTGTCGTTGGACGACTCGAGCGCCGCGAAGGCGTCCTTGAGCTTCTGCTCTGCCTCGGAGGTAGGGGTCCATTCCGTGGTGGTCGACATGGTGGAGGAGGTAGATAGAAAGGTATGGATGGCAAGAGTGCTAATAAATGGGGTCGATTGTGCGTGTTAGGTTGTGTGTGAGTCGGATGATGTTGATTTCCTGATGCATCATGGAAAACCTCCCCCTATTTATACACATTCAATCACCGACTTCTCTCCCCGTCGAGGAAGCTTATCACCTCCAGAGAGCGAGCCCTCTTTGCCCCTCAACTTCTCTGTCTCCTTCCACCCATCCCTCCCTCCAGATGCTCATCTTGTCCTCATGACCACGATCCTCTTTCCATGAAGCTTTTCGAACTAGCCCTTCGTGCACGCCGGCTTGTAACAACAAGCCCCTTCCCCCACAGGAACCCCTCGCTTCGGACTTCCTGAACAGTCCTTTCTCCTCAAGCCTCGTCCATTGTTCATTCCAAATAGTTTCCTTTGGGTGAGCTATCATTTTGCGACAGCTCCCTAGCTGTTTTCGTCATGTAGTGCAACTCATACGATCGTCTACGCCCCTCAATCAGCAGCGGCTTGCCGCGCCATGCTATTCACTCTCAATGCGTCTGTAGTCGACGCCACTTTTGAGTTACTTTCTTGTGAGTGGTGCATGTATGTATGCAGGAGGCAAGACCCTTTTCAGACAAAAAAAAACGGGGTTGGTCGGGTGGGCCCCCATATTTTCGACCCGGCTTTCTGTTTGGTCTGTCCTGGTCTACCTGCTGAGCTGTACGTTGTTGCCTACCTACCAAGGTAGTTGGATAGCGAAAATGATGCACCAATGAGCCACGTCTGCTACACACGCACCGCCTTTGTGTTGCCTACTCGCTCCCTCGCTTGGTCGCCTCGTTCTCCCTTCCGCCTACCCGCAATCTCGATCGCTTACATAGACCCCCCGCACGGGGACACCCGACCGCAAGAGAACGCAAGCCACACCCAAGAGCCTAGCAAGAGATAACAAATCGCATTGCGGAAATGTTGTCTTCCATCCCTCACTCCCTTACTCCACCATTGTATCAGACGAATGAGAAGCTTTGATCTTGCGACTCCAAAGTCCTACGCAGGACGCCATCTACTCTTGGCAACCGAGATCAATACATGCATGCAGATGGCTTCCCCAGAATATGTTGTGAGACTCTAAACCTATCACGTCGCGCTCGAGACGATATGCTTAGGTGCGCGGCTAATATGTACGCAGCCAGACTTAAACGTACAGATGGTCCACTACCCGTAATCGCACATCCCGAGGCCTCGCACCGAGCGGCATCACCAGATCGGGAAACTCATTCGCGGTTCCATGCAAGCTGAAAAAGACCACCTGAGCTGAACACCGGTGACAACTCAGCTAGATATCTGCACGTCTTTCCAGACGGGGAACATGTGTACGCCTTCAAAACGATGCTTTTCAAACCCATTGGAGGAACAAGTCTTCCGCTATGAGGCATTTCACATGGGTGGAGATGGTGCGAGGGAGATGGTGGTCCCCGAAGGTGGGAGAGGTGTCGCCGATCTGTATTGTTTTTGGGGTTTGGTTGCGGTTCCCGAGTTATGTTAAGTGTCGATCGGGCCTGGTTGAAGGGGAGAAGTAGACAGACACCAACATTGGCTGGCATCTATTCATTCAACCACCAAGAACTGACATTGAATTCCTGAGCTTGAATACCTACCCAAGCTACCTACCTTTACTTACTCGACACGTTCTTGGGTCAAGCACCGCCCTGACACACACCAGCACTCGTTGGGTAGGCACCACATCGACAGCCATGGCGACCCCAACCACTCCAACCACCTTCCATGTGGCCATCGAGAGCCCTCCGGGCATGTCGTTCCCGTCATTCCCCAGCTCTGCCATCGAGGGAGGTGATCCCACCAAGATCACGCTGGATATGATCCGCAACAAGTGCAGCATGTAAGTGCGGCTGGCATCCGACGTTCATGTCCGGTGAAGACAGAAGTGCTTACAGAAACTTCCAGCTCGAACAAGCTCTTCTTCACCGTTGATGGCAAGAGCCGCATCCAGGACAATACTACCCTGGAGTACTACATGTCGCTGAGCGCCGAGGGCCAGAAGCTGCTGAAGCCGCCCCCGACACCGACATCTTCGGCATCTGGAAGTGAAGCACCCGCCGCCGCCGCTGCCGGGGTGGCAACCTTCACCATCAAGCTTGGCGACTCGAGCGTCAAGCAGAATCTGGTCGACCTGCCCGGCAACAATGAGGCGCTGACCAAGCTGCTCGACGGCATCAGCAACAACACGCTGGTAAAGGGCGAGCTCCCGACCTTTGCCGACCGGCAGTTGACCAGCCTCGTGACCAACTATGCCACCCAGCTCGTTGCCGGCAGGACCTATTCGTACACGGAGCCGCATGAGCTGACCGAGACGCAGTGGGATGCCGTCCTCAAGAACAACCGCGCTTTTCACGGCTACTACTATGACTTTGCGCTGTCGACGTTGATGCAGGCGCCGAAGCCGGGTAAACCTACCTTACCTCAGCCACCCATGCTAGCAAAATTACCCGTGTTTTGAGTGCAGGTACTAACAAGTAATGATACCCACCTAGCCTTCCGGCTGCGCGGCGCGGCTCCTGTCGGCAAGGCGCCCGTCACCACGACCGACAGCGCGCCCAAGCAGCAGTACCTCCCGCCCCTGCCACCGTTCTACGTCCATGACCGCGCAAGCGTCTCGGTCACTGAGGTGCGTACTCAGCAGCAGACCACCTGGATCAAGGAGGGGTTCAATTCCATGGCCATCGGAGGCAGCTTGTAAGGAACAGCCCCTATTCACTTACACGGGACCCAGTGACGTCATCCTGTCGGTACTTGGTGCCAAGATACCTTACTCATACTGACTTTGAAACCCAAAACAAAAGGGGAGGAGGTCCTGCCTCAGTACCCGTCTCAGTTTCGGCGTCGTGGGAGAAGGAGCACTCGTATGCCAACCAGAAGCGCGAAGTGACCGATGTCGACTCGCTGGCGGTGACGTATAACGTATGTCCACCCCAGCTCACGTCACTGCCTAGCATCAAGTCCATTTTCAGCTTACCCAGACGACATACAGTTCCCCCGGGCCGTCATCGAGTTCGACCCGAGCGTGCTGGAGCTCACGGACCAATGCCGACGCGACGCGCTCAACCTCACCAACCAAGACGGCGTGGACCAGTTCCGCCGCAACTACGGCACCATCTTCGTGACGCGCCTGACGCTCGGCGGTTTCCTGTACAGCTCGCGCAACGTCCAAACCACCGAGACGGCCAGCCTCGACCAGGTCAAGGACCGCACGCGCATCGCCGCCGGCATCAGCGCCCAGACCCCCAAGGTCAGCGGCTCGCTCAACTTTGCCAAGGTCGACGAGACCTCGTCCTCGACCAGCCGCGCTTCGCTGTACCAGGACGTCGCTCTCGCCTGGGACGCGCACGGCGGAGACACCCTGCTGGTCACCAACCCGCCCGCCTGGGCCAACACCGTCAAAGACCACCGCCTCTGGCGCCTCATGAACGCAAGTCCCCCTCCGCGCACCCCTTTTTCATTTTATTTTTATTTTATTTTTCATTTTTCATTTGCCAGGCACTAATACTAATGACAACCTCCCCCCCAACAGAAAGAGCGCATTGTCTCCCTCGCCTCCATCGTCAAATCCCTCGACACCGAAGCCTACAAGCAAATCACCTCCCCCTCCCCCACCGGCGCCACCTCCTCCTCCTCCGCCAACATCCTCACCGACGAGCGCTACCAAGACTACGTGCGCAACGCCATCATGGACGCCATCGCGCCCAGCGCCAGCCTCGACAACGCCGTCGCCCGCAAGATGAATGAGTACTACACCGCAGACACGGGCACGCGCGTGGCGGCGTCGAATGCGTTTATCAAGCGGAATTTCCCCGAGGAGGAGGATGGGATCATCCCTGGCGGACGGGTGTGGGGGGGGTTGACGATGGATCAGAAGGTGGCGTTTGGGTTGTATATGACTTCTTTGGGGGTGTTGACTTGGGGCGGGTGGTGAGTGGGTGAGTGGGTGAGTGGGTTGGGGAGGGGTAGAGATCTTGGTGGGGATATGAGGGGGGAGAGAAAAATAGGGCTTCGAAAAATATGGAGTGATTGTTTTGTTGTGGTCCCATCCAGTTTCATTTTCAATAGGTAATATTAGGCTCGTCGATCTATCATTCTGTCAGCCGCATTGGCACCCTTAGCGAAGTCATCATGGCTGCCTAGAACAAACCGCTTGGGAGATAGGTTTCTCAGCACAGCGCCTGGCTTTCGAAATCGTCAGTCTCTACCTCGTAATACGACATTCGGGCTGTAGTGGTTATTGGGGTGTCTGGAGTTTCGGTTTGGTTTTGTCTTGTAGGGATCACGAACTCTCTTCTCACCAGAGTGTTGATATATTTGCTAGGGACAGCTATGCTCACCTCTCGCTCTAATTCTTGTTCTTGCGTTCGTCCATCTTCTTCACGGTGGCCTCGTCCTCATCCTGAAGCTCTTTGTCCACTCTAGCGCCCGGGTGTGGCTGGTTTCCATGTAGCGAGGCCTGCATCTCGAAAGTGAGTGAATGTATCTGCAAATCACCAAGGAGAGGATTGCTTACCGCAAGCGTCGGGTCGCGCTTCTTGGCCTCAGCCTGTTCCTTTCGTGCCTCCTCGGTTCGGACCTGGTTGACGGCGTCTACTTGGCCCTCTGTATATACGGTGAGCATCCAGGTTCTCGAGGCTTCAGTGCATGAAGATTGGCCTACCTGGTCGGAATCCCTTGATGTTCTTGCCCGATTGCCGAGATGCGTCTTCGACATCGGATTGGCTGATATTTCGCTGATCTCCGTTGTTGACCTCCATGTTGGTGGCTATGTCGTGCTCGGCTGGAGTGTTTGATTTTCTGTCACGGCTGCGAATATTTCAGATGTGTTCGTTGCTTACGGTGCATGGGAATGCGAAGAGGTGGTATGGATAGCAATGAGGAGGAAGGTCAAGATAGCACGGGTTTAATGACATCACCGACTCGATGTCATGTCACATGGGGCGTCCCTGATCCTTGGACACAGGATTGAGATCGAAACACTGTCCACCTGGGGGCCCGTGATTGCATATTGCCGTCACGATTTAGGGCAGCACAACAAGGAGAGGTTTATGACGGCGCGTCATGAGTTTGAGAACATGCTAGTGTTCGTTGGTCAGCGAGCGATTCGTGCACTGGAAGCCATCGGGAGGCCGACGGCTTACCGGAGGTAGCTACCCGATTCGTAAGGCCTAAGAAGCCCTGGGACGCCAATCGGGGTCGTGCATCGTTCGTGACCTCACCTCAAGAGACAGCAGGTGCTGTAAAAATGTTTCTCTCCTATCTTATGTATTTACCCAGGAAGCGAAGGCTGCTTTACTGGAATACCCAAGAGGCTATCTGGGTAGCGGACGATCTCCTTTGACCTGAAGATGGGAATCATTGACAATTTACCATCATTTCATTATTGTCCGGGAAAACATGCCGGAGCGGGACACCAGTCAGATCTGGCGGAGCGGGTGAGATCGAGGTAAAATGTGAAAGTCTGGAGCAGGCCACCTGGAAAGCTATCTGCGCGCGAGCTCGTTTTCCCGTTTCCTGCCGCCTAAAACCGCGAGCTGGTCGACGACAGAGGTCCCGGAAGGCAGGGTGTTCAGGGGTGCCATCCGACTGCAGTTCCTTCAGCGCTTCCCGGATGGAGGCCGACACATCAAAAAGGCACCGAGGGCAGGTTGAGCCGAGCCAAGGCAAGGACTGCCGAAGCTGAAGCTTTTCTTCCTCTTTAGTGCCCTCCAGTAACAATAGTCCAAGCGCTTGCCAGGTCTAGAACGACCTGGCGCGCATCCGGCGCCCGTGCCCGCCCACAGCCGATGCGCCCGACATCCGCGATCAAAGCACGAAACAAGTCGCGTCCAAATCGCACGCTAGCGTGGCGAACGGAAAGGATGGAAAAACTGGGGGAAATAAGCTTAACGCGCTTCCCGCCTGCTTTTTTTACATGTACCTGCCGAGCCCCGCGGGATCCCTTTGCGCTCGGGACGGGACGAGTGCCCCTGAACCCACCAGCTTGGCGCCTTGGCGCGATGCCAAGACCGGCTCGACCGCTCTCTAAACGAACTATTGGATCGGGGCAGCTGCCGGATTGAGCGCAATTGCCAGTTGAGGCACGCAAGAGGGAGGGGGAGTGGGGAAGGAAACCCCCTAATTCTTTTCTTCTTACTTTCAAGCGGATCAATTTAGCGCGCACTCGGTCGGAATTTGGGGTTTGCGTGACATCATCTTGAATACCAGCGATAACCCGTTGTTTTCCGAGAGCGTAAAGTTACCAAGCTGGGTAGACTACGACGGGTTGGGTTGTGTCAACTGAGGAAAGAAGACATCTGCACCTTGACGACCAAACTCTAACTTCTTCCAGTCTCCTTATCTGGTCAACTTGACAAGGCAGGTTAGGCAGTCCACCGTCAGCGAGCGGTCGTCGTTACTAGCAAGGTGTGGGGAAAGGTAAGCCCGGAGGAACAGTTCAGTCTACCCCCGCACCCTAAATCACCTCGGTACTCGCCCGAGCCCTAACTCATACGAGCCTGGTAATTCCCAAATGGCGTTTTGTACCTGAGATTGTCGAAATGGTCATAGCACCAAGGTTCTCCTCACTGCATCATCGGAAGCTGCCGTGATTGGAGGATTATGAACATGCTTGCCCGATCTTCGGGGCTTTATCAGTACTTAATTTCCTGTGGGAATCGTGATTCCAGACACACATTGCCTGCAAACGTCCCCGCCATGCCGCATACAGGAATCTCGTGTTTGAGCACTTGCCAAGACAATACCCCCTCCAAGTTCGCTGCTCAGCTCCCCATTGCGCGCGCAACTCAGGGGAAACTGCTCTTGTTGTCAAGCCACACTCCTCAGCTCTTGGTCACTCCAACTGCCTTCGTGAAAGGCACCACCAACCGTCGCCACCTTGACTTCAGCCACGTGGCCCCCAATCTAATTTCCCCCTGACCTGAACCTCGAAGCTAGAAAATGGTGTTCGTGATATAACGTCGTAAGCGGGGTTCCCGGACGGGCCGTGTGACAGGTTGCTATTTTTGATTCCCGCTTCTCCAATCCCCAGGTTCTTCCGTGCTTTGCAAGCCACCCGCAGCCTTACTCAAATTGACGGGATGGAACCCCACCATCCCATCACCTGGTTCGCACGCTTCGGGCCCATGTAACGCTGCATTATGTGATGAGGTTGCCAGTTCGAGACTATCAGTTGTACCACGTCCGCTGACACCATCGATATGCCATTTACAGGCACTGGTAGTAGCTTCCGGTTACAGTGAGAATATCAGGAATACGCACCTTCAAAACCACAGTCATTCAACCGCACAATAAAGGCGCCACAGATGATGAACACAAGAACCAAGAGCAGCGCACGGGGTCTTTTGCCCAGGGATGATGTCATTACAGGCCGTCTTGGCGATGCACATATGCAAGCCCCCCTTTCCCGAGCAGACGGCTGCGGTGGAAGCCATGTCGATTCTGCAGCTCATCCCCGCAACCGCATTGGGTACCTGGCATGCGCGTATTTGCGTGTACCCGCACAAGCGCCCTAGCACCACGATCCTGGCTGAGCAACACACCATTTGACACTCTTCTCTCCAATCATGAACGTAGTCCGTGCTGTTGACATTCGATCAATGTGTAAGACCCCCTCCATCTTCTCCCACCTTCCGTGCTCAGGCATAGGGTGGGGCATCAGCTGTGTGATATTGAATCCGCCATCTCCAGTCTGGCCGTTTCGATGACTCCAAAACGAAGGTAAAGATGCCCTCCTAGCTGCAGCATCCCCTTAGTCTAGCCGCTCCACCCACGGCACTAGACTTGAATTATTGATTTCACCCTCAGCTAGAGCCCGGTGGTTGCATACAGCGGCTCACGAGATGGAGAAAGTGTTCGCGAGGCCATCGCGGCCGTCGAATAGGCAGGTCTTGCCTTGGTTGGCTGAAGCGTCGACTAGAGTTGCCCTCTTCAACGGCGTACATCACGACGTGTTCAAGTATAAGAGCATCTCTTGATCATCCATTCCTTCACTTCATCACCTCATCACCAACACTCATTCACCCCTTTCCCCCCGGTGTTCCGTCTCAGACGACACCTTCCATTCACTCTTTTGCCTGCAACGGCCAACTTACACTCATTATTAACAACACTCTTTTCAAAACATGATCCTCTCCACGCTCAACTCGGTGGCGCTGGCCATCTTGGCGGCACACCCTGTTCTTGGTAAGGACTGGGAGTCGCCGGCGTACACGTGGTTGTACCAGTTCCCGCTGCCCATTCCGCCGGTCAAGACGCCGGCCATGACCATCACCAACCCGGTGACCAGCAACCCCATCGACTACTACGAGGTCAACATCAACGCCTTCCAGAGCACAGTGTACCCGAACAAGGGCCCGGCCGACCTAGTTGGCTACGACGGCATCTCTCCCGGCCCGACGTTCCTGATCGAGAAGGGCCGCGAGACGGTCGTGCGGTTCATCAACAATGCCACGATGGATACCTCGGTGCATCTGCACGGGTCGTACTCGGTGAGTGCCATGTCTGAAGTGATATTGGGGCTTGGCTAACACAGTATCACAGCGTGCCCCCTGGGATGGCTGGGCAGAGGACGTCACTGCGGCCGGCCAGTTCAAGGATTATTACTACCCCAACAGCCAAGCCGCCCGCTTCCTGTGGTACCACGACCACGCCATCGACCATGTAAGTATTCTATGCAACATATTATTTACCTCGCACAACAGAAACCACCCTTTTCCATCATGCACTCCAGTCACAACATGACTAACCACCCCCCAGACCGCCGAAAACGCCTACTTCGGCCAAGCCGGCGGCTACATCATCCACGACCCCGCCGAAGACGCCCTCGGCCTGCCCTCCGGCTACGGCACCTTCGACATCCCGCTCATCCTCTCCGCCAAGCAATACCAATCCAACGGAAAACTCTTCTCCCCCGCGGGCGAAACCGACTCCCTCTACGGCGACGTCATCCACGTCAACGGCCAGCCCTGGCCCTTCCTCAACGTGCAGCCGCGCAAATACCGCTTCCGCTTCCTCGACGCAGCCGTCTCGCGCTCCTTCCGGCTGTATTTCCAGCGGCAGACGGGTTCCACCGCAAAGATTCCCTTCCAGGTCATTGCGTCTGACGCCGGGCTGTTGACGGGGCCGATCACGACGGACAACCTGTGGATTTCGATGGCTGAGCGGTATGAAGTTGTGTTTGACTTTTCGACCTTTGCAGGGCAGAATATCACGCTCAGGAACTATGAGGATGTCGGCAAGGATGACGACTATTTGCATACGGATAAGGTCATGCGGTTTGTGGTCGGTGCTGGGCCCGTGGTGGATAACAGTGTGGTCCCGGCGAGCTTGGCGCTGGTGGACTTCCCGCCGCCGGCGGGGCCGACGGTCGATCATCACTTTGAGTTCCACAGGACAAATGGGCAGTGGAAGATCAATGGGGTGGGATTCAATGAGGTCGAGAATCGCGTGTTGGCGAATGTGCCAAGGGGGACGGTTGAGCTGTGGGAGCTGGAGAATGGCGGTGGCGGGTGGACGCATCCGATTCATATTCACTTGATTGATTTCAAGGTTGTGTCGAGGACCAGTGATAGTGGGCGCTCGGTTCTGCCGTACGAGGCTGCGGGACTCAAGGGTATGTGCACATCTCTGTCTTCTGACCCCTTTTTCATGGCTGCCCCTGGATCTCATTCAGGGGCAACCATACCGGACACATTCCCTTGCCCCAAAACCCCTGGAAAAGGCTAACCGAAACAAAAGATGTCGTATGGCTCGCCCCGAATGAGATTGTCAAGGTAGAGGCTCACTATGCGCCCTGGGATGGGCTGTATATGTTCCATTGCCACAATCTCATCCATGAGGATGTAAGTTTCTTTTCGAGTTTTTCACTCACCCCTATTTTTTCTTTTTCCCCCTTGTTAGGTTCAAGGCTAACAACACCAGCACGAGATGATGGCCGCCTTCAACGTCACCGCCCTTGCCGACCTTGGATACCCCGAGACCGCCTTCCGCGACCCCATGGAGAACCGCTGGCGCGCCGAGGCCGTTGCCCCCGCCAAGTTCACTCCCGCCGCTATCACCGAGAAGGTGCAGTTCATGGCGTCCCTCCAGCCGTACAACAACGTCGAGGCGGTCAAGACTGCGCTGGACAACTACTGGGCCACCCACAAGAAGCGTGCCGCTCCCGCTCCTGCCGTTGGTGCCGAGGGGCCCCGAAAGACTCGCCGGATGCGCATTGAGGGGAGCCAGCTCCGCGAGGTGCTTTGAGTAAATGACTTTTGAATGCTGGGATGCATTCCTACTTCTGGTAAATACGCTTGGAAATTTTTCGTTGTTCATATTTTGTTGGTCGGTCTCTGTCGATGTAACTTCTGGCGGCTTCTTGTCTATATCTTTCGAGGTGGAAGTTTCAGGGTCTCTCCTAGACTCTCATCTGCCATTGAGGACTGTCGATAAAAATAAAATAAAAAACTCTTTCTTTACATTGTTTTCCGACTGTACTTGCGAATATTTGCTCCTGCACTTTGTCACAAGGTGTAATTGTGCTCCTTGATGAAGCGATGGTGCCCACTGAGCTCTTGCAGTTTCCGATGCTGGAAGAATCGTTCAGAAATCCCATCCTTCTTGTAGCTGGATCCAATGTAGCTTCCTCGGGAGCTTTGCGCCTGTGGCGGATTCGGGTACACACACCATGTCTTCCATGCCTCCTCAAGTCAGCGTTGGAGCTCCCTTTTCAGCCGATCAAAAGTGAGAGCGTCACCCTCGCCAAGCAATCACTGGACATCCTGTGGGACGTATCTGATGACGGTGTGGGCCAAGCGACGAGGAGGTATATTGATACACAGAATGGGCGTTGTTACTGGCCCAGTTAGTAGAATGCAGGTAGTTGTACCTCCCTGGTGTAGTCTTTCATAGAAGTGACCATCGCGAGAATCGCGGACTGAAAACGCCTGATTTTCTCGTCCTTGGAAGGCCCAGTGGCATCAACAGTGATATCGATTTGGTTATTAGGGTTCACTGGGACACCTTTGCTATTTCTGCTGTTATGGGATGCCTTTTCTTCCGGGCCGAAGTCTTCGTTGTCGTCGTAGTAGACGATTTCTCGAAATATAGCTGCCCCGTTGGCAAGATCCTTGTGACGGCCGGCCAAACGGACGCTCTCCTCACTAAGCCAACCTTTCAAAAGGAATGCCAGAATACTAAGTGTGCAAGCCATAGCATCTGGAAGACAATATATACCGCCAGTAACTCCACGTCAGACCGTAACACTCCTCTTCGTCATCGAGGAAGTCGGCGGCCTCCTCGTGAACTTGTGACTGTGACTGGGCGGTGCCCGGTGTTGTCGGGCCCTGGGGTATAGATTGTGGCGTCCGAGGGTGGCTGATAATTTGCTGCTTGTTCGAGTCCAGGGTTAGAACGACATCGGAATGGTCCTTGGCCAACCTGACTGCCCGTCGATTGGGGCAGATTCCATGTGTGCTCTGTTACGCCACAGCACGCCACGGGCGCTAATATTTAATAAACACCTTATGTCGAGCTTTATTGCTGGCAACTTGAAGAAGATGGTGTTGAGCCCGGCAAATAATCATGCCATGTCCCCAGCCTCGTTCGTTACCACGCCATCACCGATTGGAGGAGCCGGCGCCACCCGCAAGCAAAGAGGACATAATCACTGCAAGCATAACACCATTTTCTGACTTCTCAAGCATGAAGCGCGAAGAGAAGCGCGTTGACACAGAGTACAATAATGAGATCAAATGCCCGCATTGGCCCCGAGCGCTTGATGCTTTTTATCTCCCGAATCTTCGCATTCCAGCTTGAATCACTTTCCATAACTCAGCCAATATGAGCGAAGCCACAACCGACAACTTCTTCCCCTGGTCATGGTCCGTCAGCTCACAATCCGAGCACCCAGTATGTCCGCCCTCCTCCAACATCCTCGGACTTTACGCCGCCATCAATGCCGTCTGTACCATCCTGTCGATTCTTGCCGGCAACAGCTCCATCATCCGCATCATCACGTGCGGCATGTTCGGAAACGAAGACGGTAACCCCTGGCGGTACATGTGGATCCTGCCCTTTGGTCTGCAGCTCGGGGCAAATGCGTGTGTTGCCGCCCTGACGAAATCCGCGCCGGGATACGCCGACCAATTCCAAATTTGGGAGCTGATGCTGTTCTACACGTTGCGACCACGCCTGTCTTGGATCATCCTGGGCTTCATTGCCGATGTCAGCACAAAACGCGGGAAGCCCTGGAGATCAAGTTTCATTTCGAACATGATCGCCGAGTTGCTTTTGCAAGTCATGGCGCTCTACACGGTAGGCACGGTTGTTCACTTCGCCACCGTCCGGGGTACTACGTGGTGCATACCGACACGTACAAAGCGCTCCCCCAGGCGGCACATCTATTCTACGGCGGATCACTGTATTATCTTGTTGCTGGCTCGGCTTATATACTTGTATTTGCTTCGAGTTTATTTGAGTATATTGATAGGGCAGAAGGTCGAAAAGCCGAAGGCCCCAACTACCTTTCTCGGGGCCACTGGGTGGTGGTCGCTCCTTTAATCACAGCTTGGTTGGCAAGTTGGCTTTTTTGGTCAGGATTTGTCCAGCTCGCTGGCGACAGGTATGAGGAAAGAGAATCCGCGCATTACTCTAGTGCTAACCGTAAATGCATCAACAGCTACTGCTCGCCAAACCTCATTCATCAAGGCATCGTCTGGGTATGCTTCAGCTTATTTGGCATTGCACTTGGAACGGGGTACTAGGTAGATATCTAAATCCGAATCCAGACTGTGTCCGAGTTACTTTCTTCTCAACGCTGGCGAGCATTCCAGCCATCGATCTTCCTTCGACAACTGGACTTTTGGAGGTGAACTACCCTTCCAAAACCGACTACCCAATACGCAAATAGATCAAGGAAGGGGCGCAGGGAGGATTATCTCAACAAAAATTCAGACTCCCTCTAGGCCTGACGTCCATGCTTGAAACAACCCCCACTTCACTCCCAAACCCGCTCGAGAGCCTTTTCGGCTAAAATCTCTTCGAACATGGAATCGTATGGAAGAGCGGCATGAAGGTCCGGATGATGGCGAGAGCTTTTGCTGGAACCCGGCCTCGAATAGCGAATATTGGAAGCGGCTTAAGTAGCAGCTTAGACTATCGCAACTAGAATCAATAGTCTCAAAATAGATCAGCTTCAACTCACCATCAGGCTTAGTGATGCTGTATTCGGTCATGTCGGGAAACCACTCGGCTCATAGGAAATGTACCTTTAGTAGAGGACGTCACGTTTAATCGGCAGTGCTTTGCTGACCTCATCTCCGCCGAGTTTCTAGTTGTGAAGTGCCATCTTGAGGACGCGTAAACGTCCTTCTCTGCATACCTCGCAGTGGAGGATCGCGTCGCAAGCATATTGTGAGCTGGTTCAGGATTCTGACCCCCGTCGCCTTCTGCCAAAGCTTGTTTGAGCAGTTATCGAGCCTCTGGGCCAGGTCTGTGATTTTGACTCAAGAGACAGAAACACCGGGGAGAGATCAAGGGTAATAATTCCGATGGGTATCACCATCGCCCCGACAGGAGAGCTGTCAAATTACGTAATCATTCCTTAGTTAGCCGCTCTGCGAGCGGTTGGGCCGCAATTTAGGGGCTCGCGGTCGCGCGGACCGCTTCGTGAAGGGAACACACTTCACGACTTCCAATTACTGCGTTTCTGGTTGGCTGCGTAGAATTCAACAAGAGCATCCCCGTTCACCTTGCTGTATTAAACACTACCTATGTATGACCTAAGCAGAATCTACGTATGCCTGAATAAACCACCCCGAACACCCTTGTTCCCTGAACCGCTTATCCCCTACATAATGTTGCCATTTCTTCTCAAGACCTGCGTCCCCGCCCCATATTTGACTCTATGCCCCAAGCCACCCAACACCTCCAAAACCCCCGCCATCAACACTTCACCACCCTCCCCGTCTTAACCCTATCTAAACCCCACCTCCCCTTCCCGCTTCCCACCAACTATCCTCCCAGGCCCCCTCATAAAATCCCTCAACAACACCTCCAACTCCGTCCCCTTCACCACCTCCGGCGCAACCCGATGCTCCGGCGCTAGCGTATACGCCTTGAACGCCTCAAACTTACTCGGGTCCCACACCTTGACGGCCTTCCCGGTGCGGTGGGCATCGACGAGGTCGACGATGTTGACGAGTTTTTCTCTCAGTGCACCCTTGCAGTGTGCGATTCTGTGCGGGGGCGGGTTGATTCCGGTGAGGCGGCAGAGGGATTGGTAGCCTTTGCGGCGGAGGGCGGTTGCTTCGTCTTCGTTTGAGGGGGGGTTGACGCT
>Ga0247760_1000902_pt1 | contig 30216 bp, 36 predicted proteins | sample UWRJL171409R4_FD_179936 | JGI IMG/M metagenome (GOLD analysis project Ga0247760, IMG submission 179936) | Plant litter microbial communities from Arlington Agricultural Research Station in Wisconsin, United States - UWRJ-L171-409R-4 | ecosystem: Environmental > Terrestrial > Plant litter >... | reverse complement strand
GGGTTTTTGTTTTGGGGGGGGGGCAAGGCATTGGTTTTCTCGAGTCGATGAATGACATGACAGTTGAAGAAGAGCTTCCAGGTAAGCCTCCTAGGCAAAGAGTGTCCATTGAAAATACATACAATATTGCAATTCCCGGCTGAGTTATCAAGATTGCGCTTGTAACCCTGACACGGGAACCAGACTCGGGCCCCGTCAATACCAGTCGTTCAATCTTAACCCCAACATTGGAGAGTGTAAATAGGCCATGGGGTTGTCACAGGGCCCGGGTTTCAGTGGCAGAACAGCATGACACGACCAGTGTAGGAGCGGACAACGCTTTAAGGCCGCAAGGTGTGAAACCCGCCTGACGCCTTCGACTCCGCCTTTCCTCGGATTGGCAGCTCACATGGGTCAGTCCAACGTACTCCATTCACGACGTGCTTAGCTTAGGGTCTAGATATCTGACATCGACCCAATTCCTTTAGTGCTCTGCCGTATTACTGAGTGGGTTCATGCGGTGATGGTACCTGGTAGGAGGAGTCATGACTGTGCAATCGGATAATAATAAATGTCGTGGATGCAGACGTACCTGGGGTTGGGATATGGGCAAAGGAAATCACTGGGAAAATGCTACCTACATTTGTGTTCGACTCTACTCTGCTCCCGTCTTCACAACGGGATTTCCAGGCAACACCACGTGGAGGTGTAGAGTTCGACTTTGTTGCCCGCTCTGACGAGGCAAGACTCGTCCTCTGCATGGTCTACTCTATGCTCCGTTGCATTGAAGCGGGACCAAGTGGCTGTTGGTTAGGCCACCTGCCAATGAGGTCGGCCCCTGGCAGAAAAGGCCTGCGACAGGGTGATCTTATCGTGCAAACCATGGCGGGAGATGACCGCTCGAGAGCAAGGGTGAGATAGAAATACTCAAACGGGTCTCTGGAAGCCACATGCCAGGCATGATCACTCAATAGCATGGGGGGAGACAGAAAGATTGACAAAATAGGTCATTTATCGCTCGCTTGCTTGCGAGGAGCGCTCGATGCTAAGTGGTGAGACAGAGAGACCCAACCAGTTTTCTGACGGCCGTTCACCCTTGAAACCGACTACTTGGTCCTACGCAAAGGTTGCAGATAACCGAGTACAAGTCATCGTCCTTGAACTCCAGCCCCGTGATAAATAAGATAGTGGGTCCTAGGAAAATTATCGGTAGGCGTGTCAACCCAGAGATCCGATACACTCCGCTGTCGAGGCGGCGGATGTGTTGGTACACAAAGTAGACCGCAGGGAAGTATGGAGATCTCATCTCCGAGTAGATATCTTTCCTGACTTCTCCCTCCACTTGCGTTGCTCTAACTAAATCGAGCATCGATGTCGGATCCTACTCCATCACTTTGGTGCTGCACACCTCGTTGGCGATTACCCTGTCGTTATCTTCCAGGTCGCGCCCGAAGAAGAAAGTTAAATGATACAGGTGTGCGCACACCCAGAATCCGTGCAGCGCAAGCGAGGCGTTGTCTAGCATAGTACGATTAAACGAATCAATTTTGACAAAGGCGGCGCTATGGTTGGTGGCCGATGAGCTGAGGGAGTCCTTGAATACAGCGAATCGTCCAGAGAGATGGTCGTTGATGTTCCAGTCGATAACATCCCAGTACACCATTGTATCCCTCTTTGTTTCATCCTGGGCGAATTGGATGAGGAAGAACATGTAACACTAGAGATCGCTGGCGTAGAGGGGGCGGACAGGCGCATCCTCTTGTTCCGGAATCAGCGTATCAATCTCCTCCAGCTCTTGCAGCGTGAGAGCGCATCCCGGACCCTCAGACGGCACCGTTCTCTTGGGGGCGAGTGCCAACGGTGCAAGGTCGGAGACGACAGCCAGAGCGTACGCTATGCCATAATCCAGGTTCGACAATATTGTCGTGCGCAGTGGCGATGTTTTATGAGCCAAAGATAGACGCGTGATTTGATGCTCAAACGAGTGAGATGGCGGAACTTCACGACTTCTGCCCCTTTCGGGGTAATTTCGTACAATGTATCCCCGTCAACCCCAAGCTTTGAGATTAGGCCGAGGCTCTTGAGTTCGGTCAAAGCATGTCCTATGGTCATCTGGGGGGTGTGGAGGCGAAATCCAATGTAATGGAGACTCCCCACAAAGGGACAGGACTTTCCCATGACATCCAGGCCTTTGAGGAAGTAACTGAGCTGGTCTTGATCAATGAAGTCAGGGATAGTTGAACCGGGTCGACTCTCCCAAACGGCCGCCGTGTTGGCAAACCTATTTCGAACAACTGCTTGAGGCTCGGTGGCGGCGAAGGTCCCCATGAAGCGAAGGCGGTCGACGGGAACAGGGCGAATGACGTGCGTGCATTTGCCCACGTAAATGTCCAGACTCGCCTCCTCGTAAACGCCCGGACAGACAACCAGCGAGACGCCACATAGGGGCATTGAGCCAAAGTACGGCCGCATGATGGCCACCACAATTTGTGTCGATGATGCCGACTGGTACGTGTTGAAGGTGTTGACATCGTGGCGGTCGTCGGAGTCAACTACCATAACCTTGCGGGACGCCGAACGCAGTGCGGCCGACAATGTCAAGACGCTCTGACGCGACGGGGCGAAAGTGGCGGCCCGGGTGCCGGCGATTGGGAGTGTGGCCGTGGGTAGTAACTGCTCTGTTGCCCACTTGGTGTATTCGTCAATGTCGAAGCACTTGTCGCCGTCCTGCTGGAGGAATTCAACCTTGAATGTGGGCCGGATCATGTTTGCTGCATTGAACGGGCCTTTGAACTCCTTGTTGGGGGGGGGGTGCAAAGCCTGGCCTTCGTGGAAGGCTCCTCAGCGAAAACGCAACGCCTAAAGGCGCCGGAGCGGGGGAAACTCGTGAGAAGGATAACGCCAAATTTCTTCTTCTGCTGGGGGCAATTCCTCTGGATCCAAGTGCACAGGATCTCCTGGTCTTCGGACTGTGCATGAGCATCGTCCATGATCAAAAATCGGTTCTCCCGCAGCATCTTCAGGGCGTTCGTGCGATCCAGGATAAATTCAGAGTGCGTGACGCAGACAATGTTGAAGCGAGGCGTCTGCGCCGGCCTGTCGTAGTCGTTGATGATCTGTCTGGATATTGTGACATCCTTCCAGATTTCTTTCCACTTCTCCATCAGGAAATCGATGGCATCTTGGTTGGTGATGAATTTGGCAATGTCAAACATGGCTGACATTGTGAAGGTTGCTTTGTTTGGTGTTTGGTATTGCGTTCTGATTGTGCGGAGGGACGAGGTTAAAGCAAATTCGAAAATTCCGCCTGCCTAGGTAGGTACCTCGTTACTCAGGTGGGCACCTGCTGGCTGGTGGTTGTCGTGGGCGACCAAAAAGCACACAAATATTTTCAAAGCCTGCCCCTCGCTTCAATTTCAATTCCTCTCTCCCCATCTTTTCTTTCAACCACGTTGCCACACCCAACAAAGTCAACAACATGGATATGAATCAAGAAGAAGTTGAATCCATCATATGGATGAACAAAACAATTAACTTCTTTAACAATACAGTCGACAAGGCCTCGACCCCTAAATACTACGCCCGTCTCCAACACGAGATAATCCGAGATTTTCTTTCTTCGCCGGACATGAGGGAAACGCCTAGATCTCTGAACAATCTCGCGTTTGCCTTGTACCGGCGCGTATGGACAGTCACAGCAAGTAAGTTGAGTGCTTAAACACAACACAACACAACACTTCCCATTCGTGATACCTAGCTAACATATTCAATCAGAAACCGACAATTTCAAACACGACGCCAGGAGACCCCCAATTATCAGGCGGGTGTTACTATCACGGGTTTGGAAGTCTTGCTGCTCGCGAAACGGCTCTACCAACAAGTAGGGTTCGCCCACCATATTCTGGACGTCTGGGCAGATCTATTTGTTAGGTCCCATCCCCAGAACCCCTACCATCTTCCACTTCCGACGATTCCGGACAATTGGCTTTCGTCGAACGACAATGTTAAAGTGCAACAAGAGATTGAGGAGCAGTTCAAGCGGGACCAAGAGATCGAGGAACGACGGCTAGCTTCCTCACGAACCACCGAGGCGCAGCGACAGCCTCGAACTCAACAAAAGGCAGCCCAGCCGCCCATTCCGGCTCAGTAACCTGTCAGCCAGATTGGCCGCAAGCAGGTGCTGCCACCGGCTGGACCGCAAACTCCACTTGCGACGACATCCTGGCGGGCACCCGAGATGCCGCAGGCCTGCAGGTCAGCCTCGACATTCGTTCCCAGTCGGTCAGACATGCCAGAGCCGCCCGAGATCGACTGCTCGGACATGACAGGATCTCCATCGCGGCCGATCAAAACATCCATCAACTACATGTATCCGACTACGCCCTTCCACAACGGAGTTCGAATCACTCGAACAAGAGATAAGCGCAGCCTGCCCATTTCGCACGTTCAGTGTACCTCACCAAACAGGGCGCATCTCGGCGCCAAATTGGTCGGTACCAATGCCACCGACCTTGTCTCAGAATTCGGATATCTTCAGGGATCGGAAACTCTTCAAGTACTACCTTTTCGAGTTCCATCTCTCGTATCACCCTGAAACTCACTCAATCCGCCCCAGCCTGACAAGATGGCACAAAGAGAGCGTCTGATCGTTGAAGGATGATCCACATTTGTTGTGGCAATTTTACTATATTCACTATATCCTCTGCCACTATGCCGAAGCCATGCAAAGGGCGCGTAGGGTGATTCGGTTGGCCGAATTTTTGGGACAGATGGTAATCGACCCGTCTGCCAACATGAAGGCCAAATCTGCGGCCATGGTTGACGAATTCCAGAAGCCCGAAAAATTCTGGGCCGGAGTCGAGGCACGCTGGCAGCCTAAAGAGGTGGCGAACCCCAGGGTGCAAGATGAAGACATGCTGCATGTCGAGAGCAAAGCCAAGATCGCCCTTGCTGAGTTTGAGAAGTCCATCCGCTGGCCTGGAATGACAGTCGAGGAGGCCTTGCTTGAAGCCAGTGTCGAATTGCACAAACTGTACCGGCAGGGAATGAAGGAATTGGGCGATGTCGCGGTTCAATGGGGCAAAGCCGTGTACGATGTTTGGTCTAGCGAGGACGCCGACAAAAAGATTGTAGCTTGGTACAAGCAGTTCATAGACGGTCTCGGGGGCTGACGAGTCAATGGATGGGCTAGAGAAGAGAATTAATACACAGGGACAGATAGTCTATAGCAGAAAAGAAAGTGGAAAAGAGTCTTCAGTCCCCCCAAGTCAGTCGTCCAGTTCCAGATCCAAGGATTCCGAGGTAAATCCCAGCTCGGAGCGAGTCAAACAAGAAGCCCAACCCCAAGGAGCTCGAGGTAAATCCCAGCCTGGAGGAGTCAAAGGCCGAGCGCATTTTGGAGTCCAGCGTGTCAGGTCTGGTATTGATCTGAGAAGGGAACAACTTTCACTCAAGGGACTGGACGGTAAAATGTCAGACCTTATTGTGACTGAACCCAGTATATGCAATTCATTCAGGGTTCATTCATTTATTCCCTGAATCTCCCATTCTCTGAAGAGGTGCCCAGGTAGGTCAAGTACCTACCTAGCTAGGTAAGGGTTTGGTTTTGGGGGGTATATGTATACACGCGACGTTTTCTACTGGATTTCCAATACGAGGCGATTCCGGTACTATTTTTTCAGGCTCAGGGCCAGCCAGGCCAGTCAATCGCGCAGTTGCATCAATCATCCAGACCCCGATTGACCGGCACAGGCGTGGCTGTGTTAATCGGGTGGATTACAGGTGGCGCTGGTGGGGTGCAGAGATGGACGTAGGTACACATCACGTAATGACATAAAGATTCTCCCGTTTTCGGTGCTGTACCTCAGCGTTTAGGATTCCCAGCTATCTTGCACTGGCACGGGTGGAAAGGGAAGGGGGTGGGGGGGCGCACGAGAGACTGGGGCGGTCCACGCGCAGAAAATCTCCTATATATACGAGGTCAAGTGAGATGCTTTCACCGATCCCCCCCAAGGGGCACTTCACAACGGAGACTTCAAGTAAGGCACCATTAGCTCAACGGCTATTGGAGTCTGAACTTGTCGTTTCGCCCCGCAAGGGGGGGAGTCGAAGTACACCGGGTTCGAAACCCGGTGTAGTCGCACGCCACTCCCCCTTCTCCGACGGAGCAAAAACCCACCGGGGTTTTTCGTAGCCACCAACCTCCTTCGGGAGCTTGGTGGTGAGCTTTTTGCTTTTTTTTCCCTCTTGCAGATGGATGGAGGCGATCCGTCCGTGATGGAGGTAGGTGGTCGGTGGTTGCCAGATGGAGGCTCCGCAATCCGATCACATCACATCAGCAGCCAACGTGGCCAGTAATTTTTTTTTCCTCCAACAGCCATTTGGCCGCCTCAGGAATTCACGAGCGAAGATTACCCGTACACATCCAATCAAGATGTGCTGCTCCGCAGGCAGGTATGTATCTGAGGTCTGACGCACGCACGAGATTTGATGGCGATACACAGCTCACTGGAGAGAGAGCACCACCACCACCACCGCCACAAAAAAAGACTTCCGCACGACAAGCATACCCCGACCCGTGTCCAGTCACCAAACCCACTGAAGAGACGAGAAATGGTTCGCCAATTGCCAAACGACTGGACCATTTTCGTCTTTGGCCAGCCGCCTTGTCGGCCGGCTGCCGGCTATATGGAATGCCCAATCAGATATCCTTGAAACACGCACACACATATATACCAAGAAGCTTTGAGAGGGGATTGGAGTCTACCCGGTAAGTAGGTAGGCAAGGTCGACACATCGGGACGTAACTTGACATTTGAGGATGCAACATGACACGTGCATGAACGGATGTCTAAGGTTGGGCCCAGGTTGGATATCTAGGGATGTGGCTTGACATTTCAAGATACAATCCGACAGTTGAACATTTATTTTAACGTGCAAGGATATGATCTGACACCTCGGGACATATTGTAACATCTAGAGACTTGCTGAACCCACCCAGTAAGCCTTAACCTCTCCTCCTACAGGTGCTGTTGTCCGTGCCACTGACTTTGCTTGTTGATACGATGTAAACTGTAGCTCTACTAGGGACTTTCCAAGACCTCCAAAACGGGGCATCGGCCACAGCTGGGCACCCCATCTGCCCGAAGGGAGTGCTGTCAAAAGACGGAAGCTAGAGTAGGATTCCCCCATGCACTTTGCTAGCTCTATTGCCAAAACTACTTACCTTCACGGTCACTAGCCTAGTTGAGCGCACTGAACAGTATGTGCTTCAATTGTTTCAAAACACCTGGAAACTACCCCGAAGGGCCCCCCCCCCGGAAGATGCCAATCACCCTGTCGAGCATGCGGTGGCGATCACGCTTTCAACGTCTGTCCTGTGTGGTCGCAGATGTGCCGCTGTTCCCCCGTTCCCTGTCATACAGAGGCGGAATGCAGCGCCCTCTGTCGACAATGTTTGGAGGAAGACGACGGCTGGTGGGCCGACGACGACATCACAGACTGTCCCCTGGCACTGCGCTGCGGCAGGCACTGCGCACCACTGTCAAAGAACCAAGAAGTTTGGACTAGTCTTTGTTGGGACCAGACAGGGCCAGCCGGTCCTGATGCCCGGTTGGATTCCCCATGACAAGAAAATTCCGGAATACGGGACGTCCTCGGCCATGGAACCTGACGATATTTGAGACTTGCAAGTACGTTCGATCAATTGGAGCGTATGATTCCCCGTAGGCTTTGCCACGTATCAAGTGCGAGGAATGCTTTTGATGAGCGCTTCCCACATAATTGACGACCACAGTTGGCAGATTGACACTAGAGAGCACGAAAGAATCTTGACAGAACATTGAGAATCTTGGGCTGGATATTGAGAAGAATCATTGAGCACATATATATCCAGAGAGTTGAATAATGCACATTTAGTAAGTTAGCACGGTAGTCCCAGTAATAACTATGATTCAATTTGGGTGATGGTGGATGGGATGTTTTGGCTTGGCAAACATTGCCCCTATTCGCTTGAACTCTGTATCTATGGCATGTGGGACCTGTGATGCTTCTATTATTTTCCCCCTGAAATATGACCAAATTCCGTGATAATCTCCTCATAGCTATCCATCCATAACATACAACATACTGACAGTTCAACACCGGCGGCAACATAATGTGCCTCTGCAAGCTAGGGACCCCAAAGTCAGACCATCCTGCCTCCTTTCGCTCCAAAATTCCCAGATTTTATATGGATAGATATTTCATGAACCCGGGTTTGGCGGGTATTTTATATGCCACCACCGATAAAACGAGCTGAAGCAGCCCAACAATAAAGGATAACAATCCAAAGATGGCAGACAAGAGGCCCAGGATCGCAGCGGTTAGCGCATTTCTCTCTGACGTGTGCCGTCCAAACCAGCGGACAATGGTGTTTTTCAGCGGAGGCTGCTTGACGAGGTTGTAGAGGGTTAATAGCCGGTCACCCCAGTAGTCAAAGGTCACATCGGGCGGTGTAGGCCGAACGAACTCGATCCACCTCCCTTCCAAATCAAAGTCATATTTTCGGATCATCGCTTCCAGAGCGGCAAAGGATTTTTTATCACGTACGCTGGCTACTGGAAAGAGAATGTCATGAAATGTAAGCAGAGTCTCGAGAAGCAGCTTCGGTGGTAACGTTCCTCTGTTCAGGTAAGGATGGGAGTCTGGTTAGCAGGAGTCTCACAGGCACGTAGGTAAGGCAGGTATATTTCGCGCGGGCATTGATGGGCCACTCTCTCTCTCTCTCTCTCTCTCTCTCTCTCTCTCTCTCGCCTTTTTAGACTTTGCTCAAAATTCAGATCTAGCGGTTCCTGCTTGCTCTTGAGCAGATGGGCCCTCAGAAACGACACACGATGAAAGACTTTGAGCGTCATGGTTTTGATGTCAAACGCCAAATGTTCTAACAGGTTATCCGTGCCTCGTATCTTTGATGCCGTATCGCTTGGAGAGCTTCCAGGCTTTAATCGATGTTTTACGCTTCATCATTTCCAACTGCCTGAGTTGCCGTAGATCCGATGCTTGGGTACTCTGTGGTGATTCCACGTTCAATGCATCCTCGATGAAACGGAGAAAAGAAACATCCCCTTCCCACTTGATGATGCGGTGATGATGCGAGCCACTATCGGTGGTGGTGGTGAGACAGGAGGTGCCTGGATGATAATCTCGGAGTGCCCAACTAATGGCAAAGGCAACGTCAACCGCCACCTTGGCTATACGTTCTTTTTCTCGTAGACTGCATGTGGCCGAGGGAGAATTGGTATCAACGGCTCGGGCGAAGAATAGGTTGAATGAGATTGTCGGATCCCCGAATATCGTCTTGACACAATTAAGAACGTCGGCGTGGGTCTTGAGCACTGGGGTATCCAGCTCCAACACGGCGTCTCCTGAAGTGGATGGACAGAAAACAGAACAATAGTGCTTAAAGTAGGCTTTGAATCTAGGGCCGTTGGCATATTCGGCCAAGTTTTCGCCGAAAATCGCCTTTATTATCTCACGGTGTTCCATGTCGGTGGGTTGGAACATTGCGTAACTCGTTGACGGGGACACCAGACAGTCCTGAGCTAGACGTACACAAAGGCGTTGCGGGAAAGGGGAACATCATCCTTATTTTTATCTTTTAAATGTCCAGGCACGACTCGTATGACTTTAACACAGGCCTCCATATCGCGGGTGACACACCCGACAAAGTCAGTCAGGCGGCATACATCAAGGGCATCGATTGATGTTAACAATTTCGAGGAAGATGCTCAAGCCCGGGTTGGGTGGTGGTAGCAGAGAACACACTTCAAGCAGGCTGATGCGTGAAAAGTCACAGAAAATGGAATGTTGGGCGCATATCCCATACCATGCAGCATGCGGATGAAGATGACAGTTGAGCGCAGGGCCTAAAGTCCAGTCACCAAGGTCCCTTTTGAAGGGAAGGGAGGGGACATCTAGTAGGCTCTGACGCGGAGGGGAGGGGGAAGGACGGGGCGGGGGTATATATACAAGGTCCAACCAAGATTCTTTCACCGATCCCCTCGGGGCACCACAGACGGAGACTTCAAGCAGGCAACAATGGCTCAAGTGGGCTATTGGAAGCCGGCTTGTCGTTTCGCCCTGGGGGGACGGAGGTCCCGGGTTCAATCCCCGGTACCATCGCCCGAAGTAAAAACCCACCGGGGTTTTTCGTAGCCACCAACCTTCCTCAAGTGAGGGAGCTTGGTGGTGAGCTTTTTTGCTTTTTTTCTCCTTCTTAATAGCACCCTGTGAGCAGATGAGTTTGAAGTGGAGAGCGAGAATGCTGCAGCGCTCAGGACAACAGACCAACAAACATGCCTTCCCTTTTTTGCTGTTTTCGCCCAGCAGCCCAATTTCCCTGGCCTAGTCCATCGTGAGAACAAACTCTTGCCCGCAACATTTCACTCTTCGCGACCTCCTCGGCGTGCAACCTTTCCCTCTTCGTATTCTGCTCGGTGAACGCCAAAATCACGACTCCCAACGGGATTTGCACACCCATATGTAAGTGTTTTGTGCGAAAGTCGAAAGCGTAAAGTTGCTGACCATGATGACGACACAAGAGAGTCGCAGCCCGCACGAGAGCGGATGATTTACACAACGCCAACATCCTGCGCTCCAGAATTCCCTCGTTACGAGGACACCGATCCGCTTTGGAATGTGGCGTTGGAATCCCAGCTACAGAAATCGTTCACAGCGTCGGATGCTGAAATTCTCATCTGGCACACGGAGAACATGGACGAAGAGTTCTAGTCCATAGAGAGCTTACCTGGGATTCAGCAGTCACCTTCCAGAGCTCTTTCGATACGGGCTGAAATATGACACTCGGGAGAAGGTTATTGAGGAATATGGTACACAGGCCCCTTTCCGAACAACAGCGCGTTCTCAAACCCCGGCCAGTGGCTGCCACCATCGCGAGTCAATAACCAGCAAGATATACCCGAAGTTATGAGGGATGCTGCAGGCGTGTTGGAGAACGTCGAGTTTTGGCTTGCGAGCCGCAAGATTTCGTGCGAGAGGCTGCTGGCGTTAGAACCGAGGGAGTCACCGAGCTGGCGGGCAACCAAGGAGAGCAAGGGAGGGCAGTAATTGTGATAGCCAGTTGGAAGAGAAAGTGGTGAGGGATGTGTTGAGGACTCGGATGAGAGATACATATTCTTGACGGAACGGTATGTAAACCTGCTGAACGGTGATCATCTGCCTCCCTTGACGTGCCGATGGGCGATAAGCCCTTGCCGGGGACGGGGACGGGCCAGCGCCGCTGGGACCTCTTTGCAGAATTTCGGCGTATGAGAGGAGACTTATGGCGCCTCCGTGGCATCCCGGAACCCCTGAACCTCGCCGACATGTCTCTGCAACATCCGACCACGCGCCTTCAAGTCAAGTGGGATTGCATTCCAAAATACTTGCTTGCTTGCTCGATCCCATGTCCATTAATCCACATGTACATGTACACTACACTAATGACTGGAGATATGCTCCCTCCGAAGAAGCTATTTCATCATGGGGCTTAAGAGGTCGGCTCCGATATTCCATCGATGCAGACATTGCGGCCTGGTATGCCCGTGCAAGTTGTCTGCTGGGCCGGGGACGTCTCAGGCTGGAGGTTTAACGTCGTAGTCTGGGCATTGCTTGCGGGGACTGAGATCCGCCAGTCGCAGGCTGGGGTCTGGCTGTCGTAGGAGCAGCCTGGCAATGACAATTAATAGTAAGGCTGCCCGCGCCCGGAAGCATGCTGGGTGTCGACTGGGGGCTGAGACCCGTAGGAAAGGCTGTGGCGGGAACTCCAGGAATCACCTGCTCGCTGTACCGGTTGATTATGATAGCCGGGGAGGGACTTGACCTCGGACAGTCTGTGACAAGAATTCACTGTTAGCAGACTATTAGAGACTGGGCTGAGATGGGGGAATGACAAACAGAGCTAGTAGCGGGTGTGGTGGAATGAAACCACTCTATGGCAATTGTGCCATCAGGCCGAATCAACACTCTCTGGTGGACGGCTGTCTGGGGGTCATGGACATGATCAGCACCAATGCCATGATGCTCACGACTACCGTTAGGATCCATTTTGATACGGTGGTCCTTTGGTTGGTGCTGATGCAGATGGTGAGAATTGGAGAAGAAGAAGAAGAAGAAGAAGAAGAAGAAGAAGAAGAAGAAGAAGAAGAGAGCAGCAGCAGAAAAGAATTCTTTTGGAATGAATTTGTGTGTGCAGGGAGAATGATATTAGTGGGTCCCTGTGGTCAATTGAGAGTGCTTGCGCTTTTCCCCTCCAAATTGCACTCTCCTTCTTTCTCTGCGAAATTCTCATCTCACCACCGCATCTGAGTTTGACAATCTTTGTCACCAATTTCTCTTCCTTGTCTTGACAAGTAAGCCATTTGTCGATAAGATGACTCGCAATCGACGCGAGAGACGCCAGAACCGTCATCGTCATAGACAAAGACATAATGTCTATGAACAGCCACGTCCGCCGCCGCCCCAGAGAAGAGCAAACTTGGAATCCCGCCCAGCTCGATACCCCCCGGCAACTGTGAACGGCCAAGAAGTCTGGGAGCCAAGACCTGTGCTTCACGCACAACCTCCTGGCAACAACAATAACAATGGCAACAATGGCAATAATAATGCCAACCATAGAAATGAGCGTCCAGGCCAGAGACAGCAGTAAGAACCCAACTCACGGTTGTTTAACAGGGCCATGTACTAATAGGACATTATAGCCAGTATCAGGACGCTAGAGATGACCGCCCGCCTCGCTACCAGCGGACTCGTCAGACAGGCGAGCATGATGAGACCATGAACGCTCGTCCCGTTCAAGACCACCATGGTGTTACTCATACAGTGCAGCTCAACAGCTTGAGCATAAACCCCGCCTGGGAACACGGACAGCTGGTGGTCTACCTCAATAACGAGCGCATTGTCTGGGAGGAGCCGGGTTTGGTAATAAACTATCCAACTTACCAAATCCATGTGGATAGAAATGGTATCGTCCATTTCAACCCTTACTGGCCTGCCGGGTTTAGCGTCCAAATGTATTAGAAGAATACGCATACGGACCAGCGGCAGAACTGAGCTCGATATGTTCTGGCTTGATCAAGACAATGGCCAGACAAATGAACCGCGGACAAAGTCAAGAGACGACACTAAAAGGCAGCGAATAATGCGGATAGCCAACAAAGGCTATGTTTCATGTGGGATTTTACCAATACCGGCCGAATAAGAGGTGGAAACTGGGGTTGTGTCTTTCGGGACACTTCCCTGGGGCGGGGGCCGGCCGCTCAGAAGGCTATTTGGTGATACCCAGATACCTTCAGAGTGTTTACTTACGGACAGAGAATAGGGCTTGTCCAGCCGTGCGTATGGGGGACTCATCTCATAATCTCGTAGAGGCTGGGGCGGCGTTGCTTGGCAGTTGAGCTGTAACCCGGTTTTGTTTTTTGCCCGTGATTGACACCCAACATACCCCAATTTCTGCAGAGGCTTTACATGCACATGCACAGTCTTCTCAGATTCTACCATGCCATTCTGTAATGGATGCCTTTTGTCTTTTTCCCTGGCTTGACTGACTCTGCTGACTTCTGAAGGGGGGCCAGGCCCGTGTGGATGTCAATGTCTAGATTGAGGGACTACCATACTAGGTATACTATACTCTACGGATGCTTGCGGATGTCATTGAGTGGAAGCAAAACTGTGCACAGGACAACGCGGACTTAAAACTCTTTGAACAGTACAGTTGGAGTTGGAGTGCCAGCGGGTGGCACTAGAGTGACTGACAATAATGGCTCCTGCAAGCCTGGCGATACAGCTGACCTCATGATTGGGTTTGAATGCCATTGAGACAAGTGGCTTGTTGGTCTTTTTTTTTCCCTTCTCCCACGCCCTGATTCTAACGCTACTAGTTTCGCGCCACGACTTCTCTGTCTCTCTAGCTTAGTACCGGAACAAATCAAATCATCCCCAACGAGCAAGTCGAAGCAGGGATCTTGGCGGATTCTAGACCGCGTCCGTCCATCAGGGAACAAGTTTGGGAGGGAAAAGGCAATGTCTCCGGAGTGTGGCATACTCTTGGTGACTCCATAAACGTGGGCTCCGGAGAATGAGGCACGTAGTGGATTTGTTGGCCGGAAGTTTAGTTGTTGGGTACTAGACGTAGGAAGTGAAAAGGGAGAGAAAGTGAACAAACTCTCGCAAATATTCTATTCTAGTGCTTTGGTATGTGTGTGAGCATTGCTCCGAGAGAAAGAAAGAGTCCAACCGGTTCACCTGCTGGTCGTCTTCCTGCATGTGAAATGGGGGACATCAAAACAGCACGTCAATTCGCGATGAATCACAGTCTTTGTCATCTCTGGTCCCCAGCCGGACAAAGTGCTTGTGACGCACAATATCATGCAGTCAATGATCCCACTGAGCAATTTGCGGGCAAACCACTGCATCGGACAGATGCCATATGTGTTCACATTGATCAAGGCAGGCCAGGTTCTGGGCTCCCAGGGCCATTAACGCCATCTTGCAGGTGACTGGCCTGGCTTGAATTGCCATGCGCAATAGGTCTGCTTTCGCCTGGAGTTTGCGTTGCGTTTGTTTTGTGGCAGTCATGAGTGTACCTAGGTACCTTACCTTTCCAGTTTGCTCCTTTTCATCTCTCCCCCAAACCAATTCACCAGCAACCAATTCGCACAACAACAAACAATTCACATACCAACTAACCAACGCGACAAGAAGATGGAATCCCGCGCCGCCGTAGAGCTTAACCCTATCCAAGCACACATGCAGCGAGCGATCAAATGGACGAAACGACTCATCGAAATGGTCAACATTTCCGTGAACAACCCCGCGAACCATCACGTCGGTTGGCTTGAGGCTGTTGACAACGATCTCCGCGCGTTCTTTAGGAATGACCCTGGAGAAACAATGTCACTTTGAAACTTTGGCGTTTCAAATCTTTGAGAGATTCGTGCTCAATTACGCAGGTTAGTTCTATTCTTTCCCAGAGAGCACTATTCTGTTCTGTTCTGTTCTGTTCTGTTCTGTTCTGTTCTGTTCTGTTCTGTTCTGTTCTGTTCTGTTCTGTTCTGTCCCTCAGATATGCCACTGACACGATAATTTCCCCCCACAGATGCAGATGAACGAACCGAAACATCACCTCACATGAGTCTGGTGCTTGAGCAGCAGGGAAAACCACAAGGTCCAAAGCTGCGTCCCATCGTCTGCTGTTCATGGATTTCCATATATCCGCCCCCCTTCAATGTCCCCGGCCGCGAAAAAGTCTCACCCTCGTGGTCTGGCGTCAGTACGTCAAGAATTTTACAGGCATGGACTTGCCTGGTTTCGAATTCGGGGATTTGATTCAGAAGCTGTCAGACGAACGCATAAAGCAGCGGCAGCGGCAGCTGCTACTCAGGGATAAGAGAGAGAATGAGCATGAGCGTCGTCTCTATCTGGAGAAAAGAATAGAGGAGTCCGAGAAGGAGACTGCACTGCTGAAAGAGGAACTGGAGGAGCTGGATAAGAGAATGTGTGGGGCCTGAAGATGAGCAGGACGTGTAGACGGAGCACGGCACCCCGAGCTTCCAGAATGCCGACGAGAGCAGTGGGTGGCAGGGAAACTAGGGTGATAGCAAATATTGACTGTTCAGAGTTGGCCTGTTTCTAGTCTTGGGATTTGGACGTGATCTTGAGGTTTCTGACATGGTATACCCAAGACCCAAAGACAAAGACAAACGCCCCCGCCCCAAAAAAATAAGACTGCACGGTACACAATTCAGCATTATCACAAGATAGGACATGCCTCGAGAAGTCTGTGAGCCATTCAAAGTTAAAATTCATCTTTCCTCCTCGATGCGAGTCCTATGGCAGTTCCGTACTCGGAGCGGATTTGGCTGCCCCAAAATGATAAAACTGCCCGGGTATTCATACATCCTTCTTTTCCCATTCCGTGTATTTCTCGTCGTTACCATGACCATCGTTATCGCGAGGAAACTTCCACACCTTCTCTTTAATTTCCCACCGCTGACGCTCAGCTTGTGGCCCACAGCGCACCGAGGACATAGCCGTCTTGTCTCAAAACATTTTCGTCAAGACGGCTTTGGAGAGGAATCCCACCCACGACAGCAGGGGCCACGGCTCGGATAATCCGAGGTAGTATGCCGTCGCCTCCGCTAACGCTAAGAAGAGCTAGCGGACCGATTTCTCGTCTGTCGTCTTTTCCCATGAGAAACCCAAAGGAAACTCCCTCGTGGCCATGCGGAAGGAATATCCAGCGTAATCACCCGTCGATGTGCCTCCAATGATATTACACAAGCTCCCGGGGCACGTGTAGCACGTTGTGGAGACGGAGAATGTGTGTGGAGGTGGAAGGGCGGCCATGGCTTTTGGGGAATAGATTGAGGGTGAGGCTGATATTTCAGATACCAATGGCTTCAAGACGACCGGTTTTCTCTCGGTGGTTGATGAGAGCGTACGTGTTGAAGGGGGTGTAGCTTGTGGACCAGGCGCGGTCGGCTGCAATACTACAGTACAGTTCACGTAGTCAGTTGATCAGGATATCTCAGAAGGCGATTGTAGCAGATGACTATCTGCACGAGTGCGTAATTTCAGTGCGGCCCTTTTGAACTTTGAAGAGCAAAATGGAGGAGAAACAAGACTCTCCACCTGAGAGAGAGAGAGAGAGAGAGAGAGAGCACTTACTGCACGTCTAAAGCGCCGTGAGCAAACCAGTCACCACAAAGGGCGTTGCCCTCAAGGGCCGCGTCCGAGATTGCAAACACCATTACTATCAGTAGTAGTCGGCGCCGATGGAAATTCGATGGCGTTGCGGTATTGGGCGTTGAACGTTGCCACGTTACGATCAGATGTTGTTGAGGAGAGAGATGAGAAATGAAATTGCAGTGGAAGGCTGAGGATGGAATTTACAATGTGCCGAACTTTGGTCTGACTTGACCGTGTGTTCTCTTCTAGGACCTCTGGGGATTTCACCTGGTCTACGCTCCATGTTTGGTCACTGGCCCAAACCACCTTCACCAGCCAACTTACACGCCTCTAAGCATCCAAGACCGCTTCTTGACTCGACATATGGCTCAAAAAGTCTCGACGGCGTGGCAAGGTAGGTGAGAGCCAGCGAGCGCTGTACATATTCGTACCTATCTTTGTTCAATTCGGATAAGGGAATTGTTCTCGCACGAAGAATGCTAGTTAGTTACAGTTGTCTATCTGTCAATGTATGTACCATCCTGGTAAAATACGCATTGCAATGGGGGGCGTATACCTATATCTCCACAAGGCTAGGTATCTAAGCTAGCACTTTGCCGGCAAAGCCTGACCACTCCCCCCCTTCGCTGCCAATGCCACCTCGGCATCTCTCCTTCGAACCAGTCCCGGAAGGACTTGACCGCCGCTGTACTTCCACCGTGGTAATTCCTCCGCCAAAACCGTCTGGACATTTTCCCCGGCATTGAGTCTAGAGACTAAACTAGACGTTTCGGCGGCAGGGCAGCCGACGTTGAACGACCAGCTTACGAGAGCGCCGTATTGGTTGAAGGTGAGGGGGACTTTGACTAGAGATGTGATGCATTTTTCGAAGCGCTTTTCTTTGTTAGTATTTCGCAGATCACCAGATCAAAGTGAGTGAGTGAGCGAGTGAGAGACATACCGCCATATCATCAGCCAAAAGTCTCTTTCCATCCGCTGCGGATAACGGTATTGGATAGGGAACTTCTGCACACTTTTCGCGGATGCAGAGATGTCCATATCCTACGGTGGGATTGCCAGTCGGATCGAGGTCTATCTCGTCTCGTCAGCTCCAATCTCCAATCACCACTCCCAGTTCTCAGCCTCGGCAATGAGAAAACGTCACATACAAACATCGGCCCTGAACCCTTCAAACTCGGCAATCAAATCCACCGTAGCCTGATTCGATTTCGGCGCTGGACATGGCGTCTCCGAACCGGCACAGCGAGCCGTAACATATCCCCCTCCAGTCTGGACGTAATAGTCCGAGACAAAACAACCATCTGTAGTCTTATCCCAGATGGTATTCCCAAAGATATCGGTCCCTTCGGTTTGGCATGTCAATGTCACGTCGTGCCCTCGTGGATAACTTCGAACAATGCTGTAGGATGTGCCGGGGCCGGAGCGACAGTTTACGCTGTCGGCTCCGAAGATGGGGTAGCCGGAAACGCCGACAGCCAACGTCGCGATGGAAGCGATGGCGAGAGTTGTGAGCTTCATGGTTGTTTTGTTTGTTTTTTTCTTTGTTGGGATGGCCGTGCTGTTGCAGATCTGGGATGAGGTGGAAATTTGTACTACATGTGGCGTAGGGCGATGTTACCCCTGACGGTAAGACGGAACGATGGCCGGCCGTCTCGGTAGCCACGATGCGACGTCAATTAACAGTTCGCCTCAGCTGAGCAGATTGATGGAACAGAAGCTAATTATAGATCGTAGATTCAGACACTTGTGCCAAGAGCGATGCAACTCATCCGGGTAGATCTCAATTTCAATGTCATGGCATTACTACCATTACCATCTCCGTTGTTATCGTTGCCCAAGAGCACTTCTTCATTATGGGATATTGGCATAAAATCGTCTTCACTATCTGCCTTCCGTTGACTCGATCTCTCTCATCGTGAATATTGAGCTCATGTGCTGCGAGCAGGAGCCTGGCTGCGAGAAATCGCTCCGATCCCCAGTTCTGCTCTAGCCAATGCTTCGTTCAAATGTGTACCTTGATCCCACTCAGCCGTAGAGTTATCAACTTCAATTCCATGTTCACCTCGAAAGCCTGGCCGTTTCGATCTGGATCTATTGCTCTCTCACCGGCCAGGACGCGGAGATAGCGTAGTTGGGGCCTTCTCTCAGGCGCAGTCTTCCCGACGCAGGCCCAATCGAGGAGGGTTGAATTTGAGGCACCATAGCGATCATTTCAAGCGGAACCATGCGACATCTCCGCCGTGTTAATACTTGATGCAAGGGCGCGAGTCCTGCCGGGTGAATCAAGGACAACTCTTTCTAATCTCCGGTCCACTTGGGCCCGCTGATGACATCGCGAACCGCTTATGGGACGTGAAGGGCGCTGCGAAGTTGAATATTTCCGTTGGATCCAGATGGAGAGGCCTCGACGGGGATATCGACTTCGCCAATTTCAACAACTGGATCAGACCCAGCCATGTCAAAGACTGTGGTGGTAAGTGGGATGTAGTCTGTGAACTAGGAGCGGTCGTGCGGTGCTGTAACAGTCAGTGTTCTAGAGTTATTCGGGGCGTGGGGGTTGATGGCCACGTACGGGATATTGGAATTTTCCGACAGTACCCAAAGAAAAGGCCTTCCGTGTCATCACGAGTATTGCCGTCAGTTCTAAATGCCATAGTTACCGGGGTGGATCAGCGAGTGGTTGAGAGGTGGAGACCTGCCGAGGCGTTCGTTCTTTGGGGGTGGGTGAGTGAGAGAAGCGCGCAAACCGCAAGGCGCGGGATCAAGAGCTGCAGACTGTCGGCGGCCGGGAAGTGACCCGAGACGTTGAGCATGTTGGTGATGTTGTCACGGGGGGGTCTCGATGGTAAGCTCAGGCAGATGCGTCCGTAGATAGGTGTGTTGTGACCATAGAAGTGAAGGCGAACCCATAGACGTAATCTACTGCCCGGCACCGAATGGTTGGGCTGTGACTGGGAATTCGGGCGTCAGGTGTGGTGTGTTGAGGGTGCGGTGCTGAGGATGTGTGTTGAGGATGCCAGAAAATCAGCTTCACAAAGTGAAGGTTGCCCGAGGAACAGGCCGACGCGAGACAGAAGACCAGGCTGGAAGAGAGATCAGATTCCTTGCGTGCCTTGTGTGCCTGTGTGCCTGGGTAGCGGGCAGGAGCGGACCCACAATGGACCATCGCACCTTCCCTCCCCTATATGGGGGAGGTCAAATTACCACCTACCAACAACAGCCATCCTCGGGAGTGCTCAGTGGTGCAGCAGTACCAATCTGGACCTCCCTTCCGATGGGGGTGGCTGTTCGAGGAGGTCCCAGGTTCGAGTCCTGGGATCGGCGGCAAAAACCCTCCACCGTCCGAGGTCACGAAAGCGCCACCGTCCGAGGCCACCGGAGTAAAAGCCACCGAGGGTTTTCGTAACCGCCGACCTCCCCGAGAGGGGGAGTTCGGCGGTGAGCTTTTTGCTCATTCCCAACCAAGGCTTGGTATTTTCACCAACCTTGACACCACATTTTGCATCACGCCCGGGCACTTGGTGTTTCAGGCTTGACCACATTTTTGACATCACATGCACCAGCCTGGTGTTTCCCAACCCCATTCCACACGCCGCATCTTTTTTTCCCTTTTCTTTGTCTGCGCGTATTGTCTTGATCCCGTCTGGTGGATTGTTCGAGGTAAGCTTCTTTGTGACCGTCCACCGCAGCGTTCTCTCCGAGCCAACCACTTTCAGCCTTCTCTCCGTCCACACTCAGCCTTCTCCAACGCGACCCAATTCTTGCGTCAGACTGCGCTCCAAACTGCCGCCCTCGAACTCATCGCAGAGTCTGTGTCTTCGATTGCCCCGCGAGGTTACTTTGTTGCATCACATCACCAGGTGGGTGCAGGTTGAAAAGTCTCCCAATTCATCCTGACGGCCAGCAGCGACAATTCCGTCCAGTCCAACCCTGCTCCCCTTCAATCGCCCACCTCAGACGTACGTAGGTATCGATCCAATTTGGCGGTCATCATCGCGATCCCAACTCTCTCTAAATGTAAAGAGTTTGACACATGTCCATCGCAGGAATCAAATCACACGGCGCGACATGAGATTGACCATCCCTGCCACGTCGTCACATTGGATCTTGGAGGCCACCAGGTTCTCAAACTCGACGCCTCGACGAACGGCGCGCTCCGGTGAAGGGTTCCTCGTAAATGTCCAAAGCACACACACACACACATACTCGTATTCCAGCTAAGCTAATGGGTGTCTCGCAAGCTGCCATTGAACATATACACACACCATGCGACTGGAAAAGATTGGAAGAATCGGAAACGGCAGTGCGTACGACGTGGCAACACAGAAGGTTACAAATGTCCCTCCGTTGGGCTCATGTGGTGGCGTGATGCCGGGGACGAAGCAAAGCAAAGCAAAGCAAAGCAGAGCAGGAGAGAGAGAGAGAGAGAGTATGTGTGTGGTCTGGTCTGGTCGACCTATGTCCCATCCCGTCCCGAAACCATCAGGGCAAGATAACAGCAATGGTCCAGCCCAGCTTTCATGTCATGTCGCACGTTCGCAATACCAAGTCAAGTCCAAGTCCAAGTCCACGACTAGGTCCAACTTTAAGTCCAAGTCCAGCCCTATTCCTGTTCCTGTTCTTGTTCCGATTCTTCCCTAGAGTGCAGGTCAAGTCCGTCAATGGGGACATGTCATGTCGTTGACGTCAATATTGAGTTTCGATCCACCCCAAGGCAGCTAACCAAAACGGCATGGCGGGCCGGAGATCCACTGAATGTCAAGGCAACAGTCAGCGCAACAGCCAACTCAACTACTGCGGCGCAACGGCTGACGGCCAGTGGACTCAACGACCAACGGCCAACGCCACTAGCAACAGCCAACGCCCGAGAGATCCACTGCCAGTGCATCAGCCAACGCCACTGGCAACGCCACGGGGCAACGGCAAACTCAGCGGCCAACGGCCAAGGACCAAAAGATCCACTTGCCAACGCAACTGTCAACTCGAGTCTTGACATAAGCTAAGCCCGCCTAGGCAAGATCCTAGGGCAGGGGGCAAAAAGCCGCTGAGTTCTGGTCTGGTCTCATCGGGGCGTTTGCTAGATTGCGTCCCGGACATGATGGTTCTGATGGCTCGAATAAAGCTTTGCCTTCGAAAGTAGACTAGTGGACAAGCAGACCAGTAGACAAGCAGACAAGCAGACAAGCAGACAGGTGCATGTAAACAAGTAGGCAAGCAAGCGGATTCGACGGCTACATCACCTAGGGTACCTAGGTACCCATCCATGGAGTATTCAAGACCTCAGCGTCAGTTCCAGGAGTCGAGGCCTTAAATGTACGAGCTAGAAGTCAGGGGCTGTGACCATGACAGACAACGGGGTTATTCAAGTCCATGAACAGACAACTATGCTGAAAAAAGACACCTATACAAAAGAAGAAAAACAAAAAAAGCCATCGCTACCTTGGGAACATGGTATAACGCTGAAAGAAAAGAAAAAATAACGTTGAGGATGGGTGAATGCTTAATGCTCCCACAGCCAATCCTCCTTCTCCTCCTCCGCCACCTCCGGATACGCTCTCTCCATCCACTCTATCACCCTCACAAACGCCACTAACCATCTCATTTCATTCACGTGGACCGGCGGTAAAAGTGCTTTCCCACCGCCCTTTTCTGTCGCGTCAAATTCATGTACCGCAAATGTGTGCTTGCTTGGGTCAGCTGCCCTCACAAAAGTCAGTATACACCCATGCAAAGGTCTATCTTGGAAGAGAGGAAAAAAATCACCGTAATAAGGACGAATCCTCTGATGTTCAGGCTTCATCTTTTCCTTCCCCTTGCCTCTCCCATGGATGTAATACGTCCTGAGACCTTCTTGGACAGTCTGAATGCACTGCATAATCTGGGCGTTGGGCTTTTTGTGCTTCTCCGTTGTTACCGACAGATTCTTCATTGAGTCTTGGAGAGAGACAGAGAGGGGTGGCTTCGCTTCTGCTCCGGTTAAAAGTCCCGGGCTGGATTCCGTCACTCGAAACCATAGCTGTAGACACCAATCGTAGGGCATCAAACACGGATGACGATATCGAAACCGGCTCTTTCCTTGTCTCGTCCCCTTTTGAGCACCCCGGTCAAGATCAATGATACGGGAGACGAACCCAGCCACCGTGTCAAGCTGGCGGGGGATATGCTCAGTATTTTTCCGGACACTCTGCGGTGCCATGGGTTCCTTGAGTCGACTGTGGTGCTGGCGGTAGAGATTGACGAGCATGCGTAGCTGTTGCTGTTTGGTCGTGTTCAGCTGTCTCTGGAAAGCCGAGTAGGCATCGACAAAAGCCTTCATCTGCGCCACCGTCCAATCTGGCGTTGGCAACCCCGGATGTTTGAGATCACATGGGGCGGCACCTCGATAGGTCTTGTTAAATCCCGCGGATACCTGACACTTACAATAACTCGTCAGAGAATGGTAGAATAAATCCCGAAGTTGATCAACCTGTCTCTGCCAGGTTATATCATCGGTTTCGGGACTCTTTTCCCCAATCTTAAGCCAGGGGATGATGGCGGCGATTTGGTCCAGCGACAAAGTGTGACACAAGGCCCGCACATTGACGGGATCAACCGTGACCAGTAGTCTCTGAATCCGCGTCGACGTGATTTTCTCCGTGTGCTGGAAAAAATCATAGCCATCGCCCTCGCTGTTGATCGCCTGCAGGCGTTGCAGACGTCGATTAAACTCGTGGGGGGTAACATCGAGGGAGCCACACGTCGGGTCAAACAGGCGGTTTCCGCCAACGGGTACAATCAGCGACACGAGGGCCTGGAAGTCATCCTTGTAGGTGAGATATGTCGGCCATATATTCCGCCAGGTCGGGCTGGTTGCCAATGCGGCTTCGATACGACTGTTTTCCGGGGCGTATTTCGCAAGCGCGATGATGTCGCGGAATGACAGATTAGCGAGGATAGCCTCGTGGAGTTCTAGAGGGAGCTGTTCCAGATGACCGGCGATTCTTGCCGGGTCCATTTTCATGGCAGGAGGGTGTGATGATAGAATGATGTTCTTGTCGGTGAGAGAGTGCCGGGGCGGGGGATGGCGGGATTTATCATGCGGTGAGTCAGGCGGTGCAGCTGCGGCTGAACTTGGTGCCTGAGGCAGACATGTATCTCAACTATTCTTGGAGTCGCAACTCCTCTTTCGCAGCTCCTCTTGAAGTCAAATTTGGGTGTAGATGTCGCATATCAACAGGCTCTTTACGTGAGTTCAGGCTTTTTGAACGTATGGTTCGTATCTCGGCTTTATCTCCTGCATTTCTTCTGGCTTTGTTATGCTAAGTAACTACTGTAGCTCTTCTATCCAATCTAGTCCCCATAAAAGCAGCCTACCGCACCACATCACCCTCCACATCCACCGCCCCATAATGCTTCAGAAACCTCCCCCAGATCGGAGTCTTCTCCACCTCCCCCATCGCTACAGGCCAGAGTACCCTTCCCGTTCCATCCTCCCAATCCAACGGCCTTTCTCCCCCAAACACATGATCCATCTCTGGCGCTGCTGACATGTATCCCGGATCGACCGTATTCATCGCGACCCTCCTTGTCTTCCACGCTGCTGCCGCTTCCGTCTGCGTGATCATATTGACCGCCGCCTTAGTCATATTGGTATGAACATGCATTGCGCGCTTGGCGCCGTGTGCGGCGCGGTTTTCGAAGAGCCCTTCGCGGGATGAGACGTTGATGATGTACCCGTGGGGGGGTTTTCCTTTCACTGTGTTTCCTGGTGGGGCGTCCGTCGTGTTGTTTTGACTTTTATCGGCTCCGTCAGCACTGGTGGTTCTGCCAGTTCTGCCAGCTCCGTCAGTTCCTTCAGTTCCATCGGTACCAGACCCGGGCCCAGAGTCGAAACCCATCATCGGAAGCAACTCCCGACAGAGAATCAGCGGCACAAAAGCATTCACCGCATGCGCGGACACCACGTCCTCGTAGGGGATCTCCTCCATGGTCTGTACCCACGAGGACTTGAAGTATGGCGCTATTTCTTTGCGTCCGTCATCTTTGACATTGGTGGGGAGAAGTGGCTCTTCCCCCTCTTCCCCTCCCTCTCCCGAGACTGAGGCTGAGACGGAGACCGCCGGGAGGATCATCCCCTTTTCTTCTTCGGAGCCAAATAAACTCGCCACTGCCACTGCCGTAACACCACCCCGTACTCTCGCCTGATATCTCGTCCCCGTTCCCTCAAAAACCAACCCCGTCATCTCTGCATCCGCAGCGCTTTCCGCCTCTCTCGCCACAGCACGTTCCTCTTTCCTTACGCTGTCCGTCAAGGTTTGTGCCGCGTTATTTACCAAAACATGTAGCCTCTCTACTCCCCAGTCCGAAAGAACCTCCTTTGTTGCTCGTACTAGAGAGAAAGCATCTCGGGCGGTACGGAAATCCGCTCCAATAACACGCAGTCGGGAAGACCAATTCGCCGAGTCCGCTTCCGCGGCATACCGCAACGCAGCATCGTGTGGATATCGCGTTGTGGCGAGGACATGGGCTCCGCAGCGGAGAAGACGGAGAACAACATGATAACCCAGGTTTACGCGAGCACCCGTGACGAGAGCGGTGTAGCCGGGGATAGACAGAGATGGCGGGAGAGAAAGGGCCGAGGAGGCGGCGTTGAAGGCACCGCAGGGTTGGCAGAGCGATCGGTACAGCGCATGTGGAAAGGTGAGGAGATATCGGCAGATATAGCATACGCGGAGACGGGATGGGGGTCGCGCGCTATGGTACTGTGAGACGGCAGATGTCCAACGGAGGGAGATTTCCGTGTTCGGGTCCAGGTCCGGAGTTTCAGCGGGGTTATTATCCTTCGGTGACCTGATGAGTTGGGAATCGAACTGGGTTTGGATGAGAGTGATTACTTGGTCTAGCGCGGTCGAGTGTTCGCCCACGTTGAGGTTGAGGTACCGCAACACGTGAAGCGCCGTGTGCATGTCCTGGACGGTGGGTTTGTGGTCGCCTGGCGGGAGCTTTTTATGATACTTTGCATCCTCCTTTTCGATGGGCAGGGTTTCGGTGAAATCTCCGACCGTGAGATAGCCATCGGCGGGGAGTGGCGCTTCTCTTGACCCCTGGCCTTCCTCAATGGCTTTGCGGAGCCGGGTGCGGAGTTTTTCGTAGACAAAGCGCTTGAGGTCTGGATGCAGATCGGGGGATGGTGTGAGGAAAGCGGCAATTTCCAGGGCGGCACTGCTGGATGGACGAGGCGTGTGCATTGCCAGGTGGCTAGGCATGTTGCCATTGTCGAGCTCTGAGACATCGTGGAGAAGCTGTGAGGCGATTGCCTCGGGCGTGCGGGAGGCGACGAATTGCTCCCAGTATGCCATTGCATGTATGTAGCAGCTGGTATCTTTGCAAGAGAGAGTCGCGGGTTTCAGCTCCAGTGACAAGTGACTCACCAAGTGACCCCGCATCAAGACAGCCACTCATGATGAGAGATTTACGCCACATCCTTCCATGCGACAATACGCTGTATGTCGTCTAGTCCTATACACGCTGCAGATATCGCACGCTCTCCTCGTTACCTTTTTCTGCGCATTTGCTGCCCGAGTGTCTGGCTTTGTATCCCTCAAACAGTTGCTGGAGCTCTCCTGGGGAAAGGGGCATGAGATCTATGCCGTCTTGGTTAGACTGGCGGCGTTCTTGGTCCAAGGATTGAAGGATAGTCTCGACCACGAGGTTTGTTATTGGTATTGTGATGGGTGCCATGGTCGGTTGGTGAAACTAGCCGGAGACCCCCGATTCGAGACATTGCGTTGATCCCCATTGCAGTGACCCGGCAGTATGTGTGAGGTTCCAGTTTCCGGGACTGGATGGGGACTTTGCCAATTCCCAGCGTGCAAGCGAACACGCACTGCTCAGCGGGCATGAGCGGCACCGTGGCTGCTAGGTTTCATCCCCAGAAGTGACGGTGGCTACTTCCCTGGTCGGATCCAGAGCTGGGCTCCTGTCTGTTGCGTGACTTGTCCGGTCAAGGTTCTTTGTGATGATGTTGGAATAGGTATTGGCAGAACGACCTCTGCAAGCCCGACCGGGGCTGCAATCTCAGAAAACCTCGCACTCAGTCTGGCAGAGGAATATTACTACAGCCTGTGATGTCAAGACTACCCCCGTGACAGGCGCAATGGTTTCGTGCAATAGGGTTGGTCCGAGCAAGGCCAGTACGCACCGGCTGAGAGAACTCACACCCTCGACGGCCTGGCGGACCGAAGCGCGAAGGATGTCGGGAAAACGTGTTGAGACCACGCACAGAAACATACCACGCCGCCGGCTCCAAATGACGTGGTGTTTACCAGGTAGCTCGCGACGTAGCAACGCTCATGCGAGGCTAATGCATGCCAACTCGTGACAGTGCTTGACTGTTAGCGAGGGCTGTTGGGTAATCTCGACCGGTCAAAGAGGGTAAACACAGACGAACGCCCATCCCGAGGATACAAATCATCATCACTCGGCACCAATGATCCAGACCGTGGCCAGAAATAACAATTCTCCGAAAAGGCGGTCGGACGACTTTCTCTCCCCGTCAAATCAGTCAAATCCTCCGGCCAGACGATGCAAGTCGGCTGCCAATAGCCTGATACACGCCAAAGACCCGGTGCGGATGGAAGAATTCTTGGCCCCTTTACTCTGGAATTCTTGGTCTTCTTGGCCAGATAGGCATATCGACGAGTAACTCGATTGCAACACGAGCCACCCACGACTGCCGACTGGTGACCTCATGGCTCACTGCCCCGGACACTCCCCAAAGTTCCTCCTGGTCCCGAATGACGGTCAATCGGGCTGAGGTTGTATATGACTTAGATTGGGTGCCATCCCGCTGTGGTCCATCCCCGACACATATATTTTCCGACTTGGTAAAAGCTTCACTCTTCACAATATCCGGGTTTGCGTCCCATTCTCCAGCCGTGCGTCCCGTCACCCTGACTGGTTGGCCTGCCGTGTGTGTCTGCCTCGCTCCCATTTAGCCGCTGCCACGCTAGTTGCGCCCGCTACCTAGATGCTGGAGCCCGGTTCTGCGCGATCTCTCGGGTCTTGTTGCTATTTATGTGTTGATGCAATCGGGCATGACATTGGTACAGTTGGTGGTTTGATATTGGGGGAGTCGATGGTCTGATATTGGTGTGGATCTGGAGGCCAAGTGACGGCGGATTATTTTCCAGGTTCCTCGGTGATTCCCCTTTCACCCATTGTATCCCGTCACAGGGTATCTCTCCTGCCTGCCCAGGCCGTCTGGTCGGACCCCTGCGCACACCCCCACCTGTAATCCGTCGAATCCTTTCGTGATGTCTGCTTTTAGCCAACATACAGCACATGTGTGGTGTTTAGCCAAGTCACGCTGCGCCGTCGCCACAATATGTCAGCCTTTAAGCTCTGTCGGTACGTGTGACACAACAGCTTGTTGACCCTGGAGTTGGGCGAACCTGGTATTGGCCGACCGGACCGCCAGGGTCAGAAAGAGATTGGATGATTTGGGGCTGCAGTCGATATCGTACCGCTAGGGGCAGGGAGGGAACTGTCCAAGAAGCATAAAGAGGGCGACTGTCCCAGACTTCTCGGCCATCACTTGGCATCCTTCTCCCTTGGCGATCTCCTCCCTTTGATTGCCTAGCAGTCTTCATCTCCTTGTCTCTTTACGTCATCGGCACGCGGAACATGAGGCTCAAGTGTGTGTTGGCTGCGGCCACGACGGTGTTGGGGACTGCTTCGGCTTGGGGCTTCAAGAAGCCGTGCCCCCTTGACGTTGATATTTGCGGTTGGGCTCTGCAGGCAGACTACGGTTAGTTAGGATGTTTCCCTTCAGGACTTGTGCTGACCTAGCAAGGCTATGACAACGAGATCCTCGCCGACGCTACGCATGCAGCCAACCAAGACCCTGGCACCGGCACCATCATCTATGACAGCATCTACAACTGCTACCCTGATGGCTTCGTCGTGTGGAGTGCATGGTGTGGCGGAGGCGGACTTTGCGACAAGCAGAAAAGCAACCTGGCACATGCTTTATGCAAGGGCGAGCCTGTCGAGACGGGTCGACCGCCGCCGACTTTCCCAGAGGACGACGAAGAATACCACGAGGATGAGCCGTACCATGAAGATGAACCCTACATCGAGAACCCTGACGATCCCTTCTCCTGGCCCGAGGACCCCAACCAGCCGGATGACCCTTGGTGGCCGTAATCGTCGGGTAATTGAGGCTTGGAGGCTGAATGACAACTCGGGTGTATTATTGTTTAGTGTCTAGTAGTTTCGTAGACGTGATAATGTGATACTAAACGCGCTTTCTCAAAACTCGCCGATACCACATATAATGGTGGTGGTGGAGGGGTTTTCTGAAGCCGCCTTTGTTCGAACCTTTCATCCGCAGATAACGAGTCCTGTCGGATTCCGTGGCCTAGATACTTTGGTACCTTCTGGAATTGCCATGTTTCGCTCTTTCCTATTCTAGCTGTGAGTTGAATCGCAATGCGTCGCTATCAGGGGGCCCACTTGTCGCCCACCCGTCCCAAGGCACACGACAATTTCACAACCGTTCTCCTTCTCTCCAATTTGCAAATCCAACACTCACCCAATTTGACTGCAGCAACGGTCAAACCCGCAAACATGAGCGACAATCATCGTCGACTAAATCGTTTTCGTCAGGTTTCTTCTTCTTCTTCTTTTCGTCATAATACTTCAAATCATGGTCAGAGACACAGCCGGCCGGAATCCCGGTGTCAGGCTCCTCGCGGTGAGCAAGATGCTAGCGGTGATCGCTCCCAGGACAACTCCGGGCGCGGCGGCGATCATCTTGCCTCCGTTACGAGACCGATTCTAGTTCCTCTCCTCTTGGAATCTCGCAGCAGATTACCCCCGACGGCACGTTTCGAATGCAAATAAGACTACCCGGTCTCGTGGGAAGTTTTGAAATGGTCGGCAGCGACTTTACCCCCCCGCCTTTCCGGTTCCCACTGCAGAACAGAGGTTCAATCCCAGACCGTGAGCTGGATTTCGCCCAGAATTGTCGGTACAGGGATCGGGGCTCTTCGCGAGACCGTTCTACTTCAATTCGTTTGCGAAGTCCTCGTGAAAATGTTCGTCCTCAGGCCGCTCGTCCTCGGCATCTTCCAGACAGGTGCGCCAATTGTGACCAATGTGGTCACGCTGTCAGAGATTGTGTCAGCCCAAGAGAACATGGGTTCGTACTTGGCTGTCCACTATGCAATGAGAAGCATGGCTGGGAAAGTTGCAGAAGACGACGCAAGGATCGAGATGAAGACTACCAAGTACTGGTCGTCGATCGTATCAACCGCCCGCCCGTCGTGTGCGCCAATCTGAGTTGGTTTCTCATCTGGGTGCAAAGAGGTCACCCGTCGCTACCAGGTCTCCCTTGGAGTCTCGAGTTCTCCCAGAGAGTTCACCGACGTGAGACTGGCTTTGACCCGAGCACATTTGATTATTCCCTCTCGCAGATCCAGATTGAGGCGATGTTGCCGCGAGACCCGGCCACCGAGAATGCGCGACATC